>JAEEGI010020269.1_pt1 | contig 13334 bp, 9 predicted proteins | sample 8958751 | NCBI WGS metagenome assembly JAEEGI01 (sample SAMN16246545, study PRJNA631951) | gut metagenome | biome: gut microbiome; feature: rumen; material: KS-attached | host: Bos | place: Iran: Karaj | collected 2018-10
TGCTAGTTGTGGGGCGGATAGACAATGCAGTATGCATTGTCTATCTTTTTTCTCGGAGGTAAACGGCGGGGGAGTAATCTGTGCATGAGTAGTTCTGCCGAGACGTTTAGCGCTGGAGTATTAAGTATACACCCCGTAGTTTTGGGCATTGGCGAGGTCGTTGGAATAAATAGTGCTGATTTTTCGTATATTTGTAAGTTACCAACAAGCTAATACCATAGATGTCCAATCAATCCGATATAAAGGAGAACGATATCGTCGCCTATGATGATGCGCTGCTGCCGCTGTTGCTGGTGGATCGCACCCGCACGACGGATGAGGAGAGCCATAACATCATCTGGGCAACGGACAACTATACCCCAAACGGCCCCGGATACTCAGAGTGGGAGGAGATTACCGTTCCCGCCGTCACCGGTGAGCAGGGTTTGATACTCCGTCCACGCGTCAACAAAACCAAGGAGGAGCAGGAGCGGCGATCGCGGGAGAAGGCGGAGGTCTTTACTCCAGCGTGGATCTGCAACAAGCAGAATAATCTCGTCGACGCCGCATGGTTCGGTCTGGCCGACAGTCCTTTCAATGACGAGAGCGAGACCGGTTGGACCACAAAGCCGGCCCCCATACCTTTCCCGACGGTCGACGGTAAGACCTGGCAGGACTATGTAAAGGACATGCGGCTTGAGATGACCTGCGGCGAAGCACCATACCTAGTCAGCCGCTATGATGCCATTTCCGGTGAAGACATCCCTGTCCCAGATCGCATTGGCCTCCTAGATCGGAAACTCCGCGTCGTCGGCGAGAATACCTCTGACGAGAAGGATTGGCTGAAATGGGCGGCGGAGGCGTATAAGAGCATCTACGGCTACGAGTGGCAGGGCGACAACCTGGTGCTTGCCAGGGAGTCGCTGGTTTACACGTTCATGGACTATTATCAGGCCAAGTTCGGTAAGCTCCCGACGCAGGCACAGACCAGGAAGATTGCTGAGATTGTGTCCTGGAACCTTTGGCAGATGGACGGCCTGAAAGGTGTTATCCCCGGTTCCTGTCACGACAAGGTAACAAAGGAATACACCCTCTTTGGTGATGAGACCGAGATTGTCGAAAAGTGTGAGGGTTGCGAGAAGGACAACATCTACAAACACAACGGAATTTACTGTAAGATAAAGGATTGGAGCGCGAGAAAGACCATACGATTTATTGACCTTCTGAAGAAATAGCCCTATGCAGTACTATTCTTCGTTCAAAGCTGGCCTTATTTACATCTTCGCCATTGCGGACGCCGCTCATCGCGGCTGCCTCAAGATCGGAGATGCTACGCTCGAAGAGGCTACTGACCTTTCCCTGCAACCGAACTGCAAGGAACTGAACGCTGCCGCCCGCAAGCGTATCGACCAGTACACCAAGACCGCCGGTATCTCCTACCAGCTTCTCCACACGGAGCTGACTGTCGCCATCCACGGCGGTCGCATCACCTCCTTCAACGACAAGGCCGTCCATGAGGTGCTTATTCGTTCTGGAGTAAAGCGGCACGATTTCTCCATGAAGCGCCAGGGGCGGGAATGGTTCGAGTGTAGTCTGGATACGGCGCTGAAAGCTATCAAAGCCGTGAAGGAAGGGAGAAGCGCCATTGATTCTAGTGAGATTGTCGAGTATGAGGAGCCGATTGTGTTCCGCCCCGAGCAGCAGCTGGCCATCGATAAGACCGTTACGAAGTTCACGTCCGGCGGCAAGACGATGCTCTGGAATGCGAAGATGCGTTTTGGCAAGACTCTGTCTGCCCTCCAGGTCGTGAAGGACTGCCAGTTCCACCGGACCATCATCATCACCCACCGCCCCGTCGTTGACAAGGGCTGGTTCGAGGATTTCGGTAAGATATTTGGCTTACTTGACGGCTATCGGTACGGCTCCAGGGAGAAAGGCTATAAGTTCGAGGAACTGGAGAAGGATGCGAAGAAGGATCTGAATAGCCATTATGTCTATTTCGCCTCGATGCAGGACCTCCGTGGTGCGCAACTCGCTGGCGGCAAGTTCAACAAGAACGCCGGCATTTTCAAGGCCGACTACGATTTGCTCATTGTCGACGAAGCTCACGAAGGCACCCAGACAGAGCTCGGCCAGAACGTGATCACCCTGCTGAAGAAGGAAAACACCTGCGTCCTTAACCTATCTGGTACGCCCTTCAACCTTTTGGACGATTACCGGGAGGACGAGATTTATACCTGGGATTACGTGATGGAGCAGAAGGCGAAGGCGGAATGGGACCTGAACCACTTCGGTGATCCCAACCCCTACGCAGGTCTGCCCAAACTCAATATCTTCACTTTCGATCTAGGCAAGGCTCTTGATGGATTTGAGGACCAGACGGACAAGGCGTTCAACTTCACAGAGTTCTTCCGCGTCTGGACCGGTGACCCAGAGAGGGACTTCCGGCCAATGCCAGAGGAAGGGATGGAGGGCCGTTTTGTCCACGAGGAGCACGTAAAAAGCTTCTTAGATCTGCTGGTCAAGTACGACGAAACGAGCAATTACCCATTCTCTACGGTAGAATTCCGGAACAGTTTCCGGCATACGTTGTGGATGCTGCCGGGCGTCCGCCAAGCGCGGGCCTTGTCAGCACTCCTTCAAAAACATGATATCTTCGGTCAGTTCACGATTGTAAATGTTGCCGGTGATGGCGACGAAGAGGTTGAGAACGATGATGCTCTGAACCTGGTCGAAAAGGCGATGACCGATAACCCGGAGGACACGCGGACGATAACCCTGTCCTGTGGAAAGCTCACCACTGGCGTGACGGTCAGGCCGTGGACCGCGGTTATGATGCTCGCTGGTTCCCATAACACCGACGCCAAGGCTTATATGCAGACAATCTTCCGCGTTCAGAGCCCCTATACCACTAAGGATGGCCGCCGGAAGGAGAATTGTTATGTGTTCGATTTCGCCCCGGACCGTACACTGAAGGTTCTTGCTGATGTAGCCCATGTGAGCAGCAGAGCGAAGAGCACAGCTACCGACGAAGAGCGCGTTAAGCTGGGTGAGTTCTTGAACTTCTGCCCGGTCATCGGCTATAACGGGACGAAGATGGCCACTTACAACGTGGAGCGGATGCTGGAGGAACTGAAGCGTGCGTATATCTCGCGTGTCACCAAGAACGGCTGCGATGACCCCCGCCTTTATAACATAGAGATGCTACGGAAGCTTGATGCTGAGGCCTTGACGAAGTTCCAGAATCTTCACAAAATCATCGGGTCGACGAAAGCGAACAAGACGCCGGACAAAGTGGATATGGCTCAGAATGGCCTCACCGACGAGCAGTACAAGGAAATCGAACGGATTCAAAAGAAGCCCAAGAGAGAGCTTACGGAGGAGGAAAAGCGAAAACTGGAAGAAGCGAAGGAGAAGAAAAAGAACGCGGATGCTGCCATTTCCATCCTGCGTGGAATCTCCATCCGGCTTCCTTTGCTGATGTATGGCGCGGAATTGAAGAACGACGGCGAGGATGTTACCCTCGAGAATTTCGCAAGTCTCATCGACGACCAGTCCTGGGAAGAGTTCATGCCCCGTGGCATCACCAAGGAACTCTTTGCCGAGTTCGCACCTTACTATGACCCGGACATGTTCCGCGCCGTCGGCCGGAATTACCGTGACCTCGTTCGCCAGGCTGATGCGCTTCCGCCGATGGAGCGCGTGAAGGCCATTGCGACTATCTTCGACTATTTCCGCAACCCGGACAAAGAGACGGTCTTGACGCCTTGGCGAGTGGTTAACATGCATATCGGCGACTGCATCGGCGGCCGGGACTTTTTCGAGGATGATACGACTACTAAGCGCACTAAGCCAGTGTTCGTTGATCACGGCGAGGTGACCACGAAGGTGTTCAAGGACCCGAATACCCGCATCCTTGAAATCAACTCCAAGACAGGCTTGTATCCTTTGTACATGGCCTACAGCGTTTTTGCCGAGAAGTTGCAAGCGTACCGAGACTCCCACATGCTCGCTACGGATGTTCCGCAAGAGACGCAGAATGAAATTTGGGACGATGTCCTTCGGAACAATATTTTCGTCATCTGCAAAACAGATATGGCGAAGAGCATCACCAAGAGGACACTGCGAGGATTCCGTAAAGCCGACGTAAATGCTCAGTATGTTGATGACTTAATTAACAAGATTACCACGCAGCCGGTTCTCTTTAAGACGATGGTTACGAATGGTTATAATTATTGGAATGTCAAAGGATTAGAAAAGAATATGAAGTTTAACGCGATTGTTGGCAATCCGCCGTATCAGGTTGTTGATGGTGGGGGCACAGGAAGCAGTGCCGTTCCTGTGTATCAAAACTTCGTGAGCATATCGAAAGGGATGCTTCCTCGCTATATTTCCATGATTATGCCATCTAAATGGTATAGTGGAGGAAAGGGCTTAGACGCATTTCGTGAAGAAATGATTAAAGACAAGAGAATTGTTAGCTTGTTTGATTATGAAGATTCGCGGGATTGCTTCTCGGGTGTCGATATTGCTGGCGGTGTCTGTTATTTCCTTTGGCAGAATGGCTATTCCGGCAAATGTAACGTCACGACTATAACTAAGGGGAATATCGTTTCATCCTTACGAGATTTAAATGAATTTGATACCTTCATTCGTCATGACAAAGATGTGCAAATAATACACAAGGTGGGTTTGCTTAAAGAGCAAACCCTTGACTCCGTTGTGTATAGCAGAAAGCCTTTTGGTCTTGGAAGTAACGATATGGGTATGTCGGAATCATTTGATGGATCAGTCAAAGTGTTCGGAAGCCAGGGGTATTCATTTGTTCCGTTGACGGATATAACTAATAATGCGGATCTCATCGGGAAATGGAAGGTAATAGTGTCCAAGACAAGTGCTGAACATGCTGGTCAATCGGACAAAGAGGGGAGAAAGAGGATTATTTCCAGATTGATGGTTCTTGAGCCGAATGTCGTATGCACAGAGTCTTATTTACTATTGTCGGCATTTGACACAAAAGAGCAGGCCGAGAATATGGCGTCATACGTAAGGACGGCCTTTTTCAGATTCTTAATGTCCACCATCCTTTTAACGCAAAACATAGCAAAAGACAAATTTGCTTTTATCCCTATTCAGGATTGGTCTAAGCCGTGGAACGATAAAGTGCTGTATGAAAAGTATAAACTCTCTCAAGATGACAGGGATTACATTGAATCTTTGATTAAGCCAATGGGAGATGATTCGCTTTTTGATGCTGACGAGTATATCGATCCAAATTTCGCCGATTTTGATCTTGCCGAATGCGGTGTCAAGCCAGGCGATCGGATTGTCTATACGCCGACCGATACCGAAATTATCGTGGAGGAGGATAACAAGGTCTCAGTCGATGGAGAAACATTTACCCTCGCGGAGTTCACAGCCAAGTTCATGCCGCGTAACAAGCGCAGCGTTTCCGGTGTATGCCAGGGACCACGGTACTTCTCATACAACGGCACGAGTCTGTACGCGATGCGGGAATCTTTCCTGGGCGGGAAGAAACAGTAGGATTTGATGGGATGGCTGATTATTAAGCTGAATTCGCTATCTTTGCATAAGAAATACAGCGCCAGCAGTGGCGCCCAGGCCCGTCTGCCGGCGGCCGTCTCGAAAGGGGCGGTCGCTTTTTCATAGGTCCTCTCGTTCATTTTATCACATAGTACAACTCGCGCTTCTTCGTGGCTGGCGAGGTGAGCTGCTTCTTCTCCACGACCAGGTACTTTTCGATATCGACTGCCTTGGCACGCTGTGACAATCCTAAGGCGTCGTAGATTTCTTGCATCCCCTCCTTGACTTCCTTCAGGGTGTATCTTCCGCCGCTGACGAACCGACTATGGCATGCGGTTATTATTTTCCCCGTACTGGACAACACTTGGTACGCCTGCTCGATGTCGGCCTCCTTATAGTTCAGTTTGTCGAGGGAGTCCGAACCAAGGGTATCGAAGTAATCATGGTACCGGAAGTCGATGAAGGCGTCCTGGTAGAGCATTTCCGACATGTCACTGTGGGCCTTGCGGAATTCGGCATAGGCCTTCATCCTGTCGCTGAAGCGCTCCGTCTTGAAGAAGTTTTGGCGGAAGGTGTCCAGTTCCGGTGAATCCGACGACGAGACGTGCGCAGTTGATGTTACCGAGATGGCTTCCGACGAATCCAGGGTCGCGAGCAGGTAGATCGGATTGGAGTAGACGAATGCGGCCAATTGATAATCCCGAATCTCTACGTTGCGGACAAGGTAGTTCAGTTTCGCCACGAAGCCGCCGTTCACCGTGTCATCCACAATATCAACATAGTCATCGTCATACTTCTTTTTCGGGTCCCGTTTCCTGATTCCGTCGGCGAGCATCAATTTCATCGCATCGTCACAGGCATTGAACTTATCGATCCAAGTGATGGAATTGTCCACCTTCTGCTGGATTCTGGCGGCGGCTTTCTCCATCGTTTCGACCTTGCTTTGGGGACGGTAGAACAGGATGGCGTCTTTCCAGAACGGATTGCGATCCAGACGCTGACGGCCGAGAATCTGGGGGACGTCGATGATAATGTCGTGCGTATGCCAGTCAAGTACACCGTCACTGAAGATATAGGTCATCGCGCTGTTACTGTAGAAGTCGACGCCGGAGAAACTAGCCCGCGTACAGAATGTGAAGGTGCGGTTGACTGGATTCTCCTCGTCGGTACATAGTTCGCCCACATGTACTCCCAACCTGGTCAATTCCGGAATCCTCTTGTTGCTGACGGAGCAGAGTACGTTCACATCGTTCGGATCCAAACTGGCATCCTTGATTATCTGGAGGATTGTCGCCACCTCGTTGATGAAGAACACAGCCTCAAGGGATTTGACAGTGACGCCGCCTATACGCTTCCGGGCGAAGTATTCATTCTTCTGGAAATCCTTGATTACCTTGACGCAGATGCTACGTGCGGTTTCTCCTTTCTTATACGGAATCGACTGTAACCGCGAGACCTCCATTACGCTCGGGTCCCAGATAAGGTCGTAGGTGTAGTCGACATCGGCGAAGTCATCCATCTGCTCGATATATGGCTCGGGGATGGGAGTGGCGGACAGGTAGACGATTTTCTTGAGGCCGTGAAGGTTATGGAGGAATTCGATTTCGGTGGCGCCCTTGAACTTACTGTCGCTCATCAGTTCCTGGAATTCATCGACGAGGACGGTGAATTCCTGCAGGACACCCATATGGCTCAGCTGCTCCGCTACATATTTATAGGAGTCAACCGTCACCAGCACAATCGGAGTAATCTTCTTCATGCCCGGGAATGGGATGGGATTCGTACAAATGTTATAGTAAGTCCCCAGGTTCTTCTTCAACGTATCAACAGTGCGCGAATCATCCTTCTGCCGGAACAGATGCGTGTTCGGAAACTGAAGGTGCTTGGAGTAAAGGAGGTTGACACGGGGCGAGACGAGAACCAATGGGAGGTTCGACTTGAGAAAGAGAGTTGTTCCGCCGCATCCCGTCTTGCGCTTGTTGATGATTACCTTGTTACCGGGTATCAGATTCAACAGGTCTGGCCATTCACTCAAGTAGCGGATGGAGGTAGGTACAGGTATTTCGGTCTTCGTCATGGTTCTATCGATGCTTGACTTCTTCGGTAAAGGGTACGGTAGGTGCAACTTTTTTTGCCATTTTCGGGGGTGTTATCTTAAAGAAATATCCTCTTTTCATTGCATTTTGCGTGCACACTAGCCTCCCGGCGCATGAGGGAGGTTCTTCACCGTACCCTAAACCGCGTGAAGCCTGTTCTTATGGTTGCTTTGTTCCTATCTTGATTCTGGCGTCCTCGTTGTAGATACCATTCTTGTGGCCGTTACAGAAGTTCTCGACAATCTCCGACTGGGGCATCTCGTTCCCGGGAGTACAGAACACCTCCGGCCCCGTGATGAGCTTGATGGTGAACTCCAAGCCGGTAATATAGTCCACGCCCAGGATGCAGCATTCGAGCCCCATCCAGTATGCAAGCTTCCGTCGAGCGCCCTCATGGAAGTACTCGGGATGATACCTCTTACACCTTGCCTTCAGGATGTTCAAGATGGAGGTGTCGCTGATATCGACTGCACATGGCTTAGGAGCAGGCTTGACTGTAGGCGTCGCTGTTCCTAGTGTGCTCATGAAGTTGGCCGTTGTGGCAGGGGATGCGGTGGTATTCCCCTTTACCGCGCCAGCCTGCTGGATTTGCATCGCCGTCGGGACATAAGGGTATGGCACCGGCGCCGGATTGATATAGGCGTCCGGATCATATGGTAGGTAGTGCAGGCGACGGAGATCGGAGCAGGACCTGTCCAGGGTAGCAACCTTATCTACGTCTTGGAAGGTGCCCAGTAGCTGTGAATAGAGGTCGGCATGTTGAGCGGGATCGTTGTTGTTGTGCAGAATTATCGCCTTCAAGCCGTTACCGCTCGGCGTACGGAAGGCGGCTAAGACGAAAGGCGTGACTTTTAACCGCCGCATGATGCTCTGCAAATCCGCCTCGGAGTGGAACTGGTCGAAGTCCATTGCCGTCACGTTGGAATACTGGGTAAGACCCATGTTCGTAATCTCACGGAAGATTCCATTGACGGCGACGGCGGGGAGGAAGTCCATTTTCAACTCGTTCTGCTTCTCGTGAGTCGTCGCCTGCCGGATGACTTCCGTGTTGGTCTTTCCGCCGCGGAGGCCGGAATGATTGGGGAACTTCGTGTAGTCGGGATTCATCACGATGTTCTTGATGACAGCATCGATAGGCATTACCTCCAGCGAATTGCCGGAGATCGTCTTGATGTACGGTGTGACCGTTACGTTAAGGTTCATAGTAATCTGAATAATCTGTAAATTGAACTTTTCATAACATTGTTTTATTTGAGGTTAGACCGGCCAAACCGTAAATGGAAAGGCGCGACGCCGGTCTTACACCGCGCCCTTCCCCGGGTAGTTGTTACTTGCGGGCCCAGTCAAGCCCTTGGATTCTTCGTTTTACCTTCGTGATGTCCTCCTCTGTAAAGCATGACAGCGCCGCGTTAACATCCGCTATGGTGAACTTCAAGGCGGCGCCTGCATCCAGAAGTTCTTGCGGAACCGTAGTGTACGTGTCGAAGATATTCTCGAGATAATGGATTTCCTCCTCAAAGTGCGGATATAACAGCGCCTTGGCCATGAGTCCGCGGAGAGCGGCCACACCCTTTTCGTAGTTGTCGCCATCAGTTACACGAACGCCACGTAGTTCGGGGTCGTCTTCTTCACGGTAAGGATGATAGTCGTGTTGATACGCCTCCATCAGGCGGTTCAAGTCCTTTGGAAGATCTCCTAGCAACCAATTATCGCCGAAATACAGGTGTTGACTCAAATCCGAGAACGAAATGCTTTCATCTACAGCAAGGTCCCTCATCGCCGCCATCACATCATGCTTCCTGTCGTTGAAGTACTGTTTCATTTCGTCGATTGACCAGCATTCGAGACCATGCAAGGGGATATACGGCGATTCAACCATATAATCATCGTACAGGGAGTCGTCCTCTTTCGCAAGCCGGATCGGCCCCGCCGATACCTTCGATGCTGGAGAGGTGGCATCAAGTAAAGCTAAGCCGACTTCCCGGAAGAAGCCTTCCTTGGCTGAGAAGGTTTTCGGAAAACCGATAACCATCTCTCGGAATAAACAAACTAGAGTGTCGGTCCAGTCTTCGGAGTCCCAATCGAACATAACGCACGAGGAGTCCGACTCAGAACCCGCCACCCAGATGAAGTATTCACCAGGGGAAATGATACCGGTCGGGACTATCTCCTGACGGCGAATTGAGCCGTTGATTTTCTTGAAAACAATTTCTTTTTCGGCGACACTGAAGCCTTCAATTATACCGTCATATCGAAACCAGCCAGGAAGCTGCTTCACGAACTGCCTGAAGGAATCAAGGTCCTTCCGTCTATCCGGATCTTTGAAAGTCACAATGGCGCTGAACGTGGCGCTACGGAACATGCGTGTGGAGCCGCCATAGCCGATATAAGTGGGCGGGGTCAAACCCGTCGTCATGGACCAGGCATCACTGGTGACACCGGGCGGAAGAATAGTGTTTGAACTTGCCATACAGAGTATGTGTTAGAAAATAACGATCATGGATGGAAAGGGCGCTGCGTTCTTTGAGTCATTGAAGTGCAGGCGGCCACGAACGAACTGGATCTCACGAGCCTTCCCGTTAATATGGTCGTGGAACCAGGACGTGTCAGTCCGGGCTGGAAGCAGGGCGACGACCAGTGTTCCTGGCTTCTTCGCTTCGTCGGAGCATTTCTTTACCCATGCCGGTATAGCACGACCGTAGGGTGGGTTGCAGAAGACCCGGCGGCCGCCCCAATCTTTGGTAAGGCCGTCATCCTCCTTCGTGTAGTAGTCGGGGCACTTGTGGTTGGACTCGTTGGCGCAGGGATCGAGATCGAAGTGGAACTTGGCATCCAATTTCGTGAAGAGCGAAATCGGCGTACCCCACTCGTCCGTCCTGTGTAAGAATGGTCCTGCAGTCAAGATAGCCCGCTCAACGGCCGGGCTTGAGGCAGGAATGGACCCAGGACCGTTTTGGGCCTGGGATGGAAGGATATTTTTACTTTTTGCCATAGTATTATGGGATTTGTGACCGGCGGAGGTGTCGTCCTCATCACCGGCCAAAGGATGCTACGCTGCAAAGCCAGTCTGGCCACCAATGCGACTGCGCCGATGGCTCCGGCCGGGACGGAACAGGGTGAGGTCGATCTTCCCGATGACACGGAGTTCGTCGTGGTCGTCGGAAGTCGAGAGAGCGGTACTGGTCGGGGCTTGAGGCTCCGGCTGGGCGGGGGTGTCTGTGCCAGTAGTGGTGCTGGTACTCGATGATCTGCGGGCGCGGGCCACGAGGGCGGCGGCTCCGAGAAGGGTGGCGATGGAAATTGCCGAGAATAATAAATTTCTTCTCATATTGTAATTGTATTAAAGGTTATTGTCTTGCTTCAATTAGGTTCGCGTCCTGGAAGGCGTCCAGATCGCTCCTTTTTACGTATATTTTCCGTCCCCGCTGGATGAAGGGAATCCTGTTCTCATCCCTCCATCGCTGAAATGTCCTCGTGCTAATTCCAAGAGTAGCGCATACCTGCTTGGTGTCGAGGTACTCTTCCACTCTTGCGGTGGAACCCGATTCTGCCGTACACTTGCGGTACTCATCGATGGCCTCCATCATGATGCCTTTAAGCCGCTCCTCAGTTATCAGATAAACCTTATCCATGTTTCTTTTCGCTTTCTGAGTACAAAGCTAACCTTGGAAGAACCACTAGAAATGAGAGTGAAGCAAAGTGAAGAAAAGAAGGTAAAAGGGGTGTAATGGAGGTGTAATATACCATACGACAATGGGGATGGGCACAAAAAAGAGGACCACCGAAGTGATCCTCTTACAGGGAAGGCGGGAGCCGCTTGATGCTCGATGCGTTATTTGGCTTTTTGCTGTTGAATGGACTCCACCAATGAAGCGAGTTCATCCTCGGATAGTTTTCCTAGCTGTTCCAGTAAATCCTGTTTCCGCTGACTGGGGCTAGAAATGGGTTTGAATATTTCTTTGAGAGCCTCATCTTTTGCCTCTGTGTCAAATCTGCGCATGTATCTTTCTGTGGTGCGGAGGCTGCTGTGCTGGAGAAGACCTTGAAGAATGCTATTGTCTGTGTGGATATCCTTGGCGAGTCCGGCAAAGGTGTGGCGGCTGATGTGCGAAGTTAACGGCTTGCTTATTCCGAGCTTTTCTTTGATTTTCCGTAATCCTTTGTTGACTAAGGAGACCTTTGCGCTGATTATTTTCTTATAGGTAAGGCGGTATTCTGGTGCCATCTCGTCTATGGCCTTTTGTGTGGTAAGTTGCCTCCAGCGCTTGTGATCCCTAGTACCGGCCATGTAGGGGAAAATATAATCAATAGATTCCGGCACGGAATCCTTCTCTTGAATAAAACGCTCGCGGTATATATTCAAAATTTCTTGTGCGGGCTCGACAAGAAGAATTCTCTGCTCTTTGCGGTTTTTCCCCATCTCATAACGGAGATGTCCATCACTTGTGATATTTTGCCAACGTAGTACAAGGAGATCGGCAATTCGGATGCCGGCGCAGAACATGGCGAAAAGGAAGAAGTTTCTGCTATGCCACTCCATGGAACCCTCTTTGAGGTCCAAATTGATGATGGCGAGAACTTCTTCTCGGGAAAGCTCTTCACGGTGAGTGGGGACAGTCTTGACTTTGTAGACGCGGAAGGGATTTTCATCCTCTTTGATATACTTCAGCTTGACTGCTTTGCCCATTATGGCGCGGAAGATATTGAGAATCTTTGCAACAGTATTCTGATGGAGCTTGACTTCATTCGACTCAATGACTGTGCCTTTCTTCCGTTTCCGTTTCAGCTCTTCTTCCGGTTTTTTCGTGAATTGCTGATTGGGAATGGTGTGAAGGTAAGCCTCGAATTTGCCCACGAACTCTGGAGTAATCTCCTTGAATTTAAAGTCTTCAGGAGAACGGTTTCTGGTTTTAGCGTAGTCTCTGAATTTATTGCAGAAGCCATTGTATTTGAGATAGGTCTCTGGTGAACCGCCATTGTAGATGTCGACGGTGCATTGCTGGGCAAAAATGTAAAAGGAAGGAGATTTTTCTCCACCGTCTAGCACTTCAATGATTTTTTCCGCGCTGGCTATTCCATCCTCTTCTAAATCCCGATATATATCTCTGGCTCTTTCTAACAGTTTGTCAAGTTCATTGTTCCACTTCTTCGAATTCGGCTCAGTCGTACGAATCTCTTGAGCGCTTTTGTTCCAGTCGATCTTGCGGTTAAGTTCAATGCTTGTTTGATAACGCCGGTGTATACGATTTTCTGTAATTCTAAGGTATACGGGAAACTTTCCGCGCTTGTTTGCGGTATTGACCTCATAATTAAAAGATATCGAACTCTTCTTTTTAGGGCGCGAGTATTCTTCCTCGTTTGTTTTGGGTGCCGTCGTTATGCGTTTTCTTTTAGCCATATTGAAGCCTTTTTGCAAAGATAGAAAAATGTTTCTGTAATTTACTGAAACATTACTGAAACATTTCCGTCGTTTTGGTTCTTTCTGTGCCTTTTTTGAAAATGACAAAAATGGCAATCTAACGCATCGAGGGGCGTATTCAAAAGAAAAAGGATGCCATGGAATGACATCCTTAGTGCCCAGAGCGGGGCTCGAACCCGCACGTCTTTAAGGGACACTGGATTTTGAGTCCAGCGCGTCTACCAATTCCGCCATCCGGGCATGGGGACGGTCTCGGAAGAGACGGATTGCAAATTTACCTCAAAATCGGAGAAAAG
>JAEEGI010020275.1_pt1 | contig 13332 bp, 8 predicted proteins | sample 8958751 | NCBI WGS metagenome assembly JAEEGI01 (sample SAMN16246545, study PRJNA631951) | gut metagenome | biome: gut microbiome; feature: rumen; material: KS-attached | host: Bos | place: Iran: Karaj | collected 2018-10
GAAAAAGGATAAAAAATATAATTTGATTTAAACAAGCAATATATTAGAAGAAAAATGTTCTTTTAATAATATTTAAATAGTTTTGATTTAGGAAACATAGCTTATTTTATCAAAAAATATTTCTTCAAGCAAAAGATAAAATATAACTGGAATATCAGAAGAAAATATTTTAATTTTATTTAATTAATATGATATAATGAATTAAATTTATTGGATTATTATTTATTAATTAATTTATATTAAATGAATAAATGAAGATAGAAATGAAAAAAATAAAATTAAAGTTCAAAACAGAATATGAATACTGATAAATTAATTGAAATTATTTGAGAAATAAATTGAAAAATGGTTAAGAGATTTTATTTCAATGAAAGGAAGTTTTTAGATAAATAAATAATGATAATCCTCAAACAATAAATTCAAATTTTTTTAAAAAAATATCAAATTTGGTTTAAACAATGAAAAAGTTATTAACATTTGAATTATTTGATAATCAAAAAAATTGGAAAATAAAAATTATGATTAATTTATTAGAAAAGTAAGAGAAGAAATAATTGAAAAAGAGTAAATTTAGTAGAAAAGTGTTAATAATTTAGATTATCAACATAAAGGAAAATTATTATTAAATGATATTAATAATTATTATAATTTAAACGACCATTCTTGTGTTTGGAAAAAAAATGAAGAAGCAATTTTACTATTTTTAATACTCTATATACTAATCATATATATTTAAATTGAGATGAATGAAAAATAAATAAATATTTAAAGATTAGATAAAAATTTTAAAAAAAGGAATTTTTAATTTTTTTATATTTTTTGTTAATTTAAATTTAATTTTATGGATAATGATATTATGGCACAAATTGAAATATTAAGAAATAATCAACCTAAATATTTAAAGAATCTTCAAAAAGAAAATATAAGAAATATATTTGATACTTTTTTAGATTATAATTCATCAGATGATGAAGATTTTTATGAAGATGAATCAAGTTTATTAGTTTTAAATAAAAAAAATAAATTAAGAACAAAATATACTCCTCATAAATTATATTATACTTATGATGAATTTGAAGCAGGATATGAAAAAGATTATTATGATAAAAGTTTTGTTAATACTTTAAAAGGAGAAGATACAAAAGTTAAAAAAGTATATTTAAGAGATTTATTAAAAATAGAATTTGGTGAAACACATTATTCAAATATTGATAAAATTTTACCTCAAAAAAGAAAAATAGGAAAAAAGAATTCAAGTGCATATTTTAATTTTAAAAAAAAATATGAAGAAACTCAATTAGAATCCTATAACTTTAAATCAAATTTAATTCCAGGAAATCAAAATAAAATAATAACAGCATCAAATGATTTAGATTTTGATTTTAAATCACTTGAAGATTATATGAATGATTATTTAAAATATGAAAATACTTCAAATATAATAGAATTAATAGATCTTGATAATACAAAGTTTATTTTTAAGAAAATAAATTTTAGAGATTCTTCACAAGGAAAAAAAAATTTATTTGGTGATGTAGATATTCAAGATATTGTTAAAAGAGCTGAATGTTTAACTAAACAAAGATATAAAGATGTTTATAATACTAGTATAATATTACTTAAATTTTTTACTTTATTAAAAAGAATTCATAAAAAAAAACAATTAGAAAAAGGTTATAAAAAGAAAAAAAATAGAAATATGAATGTTAAAGAAGAACATATTTTTACTAAAGTTAATAATGATATTACTTCTTTTGAAAATTTAAATATTTTTCAAGGAAGTAAAAATGAAAATGAAAGAAGTGAAAAAGAAGAAAAAAATAAGTTTATAATTAATGAAATAAATGAGAAAATAAAACAATTTGAAATAATGAAAAAAGAACAATTACATCAAAAATTAAAAGAAAAAATGCATAATTTATTATTTAATGAAGAAGATTCAGCTGAATTAAATGCAAAAAATATAAATGAAAATGAATTAAATAACAATGGAACTTTAAATAGAGAAAATTCAATGAATGAATCTTTTAATGAAGATGATGGAGAAAAAGTTAATAAAAAAATGTAGTTGATAATGCTAAAATTAGAAGAAAAGGTATTAAAACTAATGTTCAATTAGATAATGAATTAAAAGATTTTATTCCTGAATTTATCCCTCAATATCAAAATAAATATTAAGGAGGTTTAAAAAATAAAATTTCACAAAAAAATTATAATAAAAAAAAATAAGAATAATAATTAATAAGTATAATATATAATAAATATATTATTAATTATAAAAGAAAAATTAAAATAATAAACTTTTCAATCAATAATATAAAAAGAATAAATTATCAAAAAGATTAATTCATATTAAGGTATTTTTATTTTATTATTTATTTTGATTATATATAAAAAACTTAAAATTGTTTTATATTAAATTTTTATATTTATTTAAATTTAAATAAAGATGAATTATAAACAATTATCAGGTAATTTATTATTGATAAATAAACAAATAAAACAATATTCTTTAAATAAAAATAATTATGAAATTGAAAAGAAAATCTCAATTGAGGAGTTATCAAATAAATTATCTGAAAATGAGAAAAAAAAAGAGTTTTTATTATTAGAAATAGAAAATGAAGAAGAAAGAATATCAAAAATAAAATTAAGAAAACATTATTTCAGATATATCTAAAATTAAAACAAATTCTCCTATATTTTTATTTTCTTCAGATTCTTCTATTTCATTGTTTCACCTTTTTTTATTAATATTTCCTTTTATTTGAATAGAAGAAGATTTTTCATTAGTTCTTTTTGTTTTTTGAGTAATTGAAATATATTGATTGAATGACAAAGTTATCATTTATATTTTCTTTTAATATTTCCTTAACTTTATATCATGCTTCAGAATAACATATTATATTCCATATTTTATTAGTTAGACGAAAATGTCATTATGGTATATTAATATAAGATTTTTGAAATTTATGTTTAATTTGTTTATTTATAATATAAAATAAAAAATTAAATTTATTTATTCCTATATTCTTACTACGAAGAAAAATATAAAACATTGTATTTAATTACATTTGAATAAATACAAATTTTATATTATTTCCTCTACAAAAATTTATATGTTTACAAAGGCATAAAAACAATATAAATTGATTTAATAGTTTTTTATAATCTGCTATCAATACTTTCTTTTTTTTTATATTGATTGATAATACTTTCTTTTGGATATGAATCAAAAGTCATTTTTCTACTTAATCTTCTTCTATAACTCTTATTTTTAATATTTTCAACTATAATAAAACTACCATGTTTTGTAGAAATATTTGAAGAATTAATATCAATAAACGGTTCATTATTATCTAAAATATTTTTTTTATTTTTTTTCTTCTTTGAACTTTTATTACAATAACTAATTAAATTAACAAGAGTAAAAGTAATAAAGCAAATAAATAATGAAACAGAAATAATACAACAAGTATTAACAAATCCATAAAAATCAGATAAAAATCCTCCTAATAAAGGACCAACAGTATCACCTAAATTAGAAACAAAATTAAAAATAGTACAAGCTAAATCATTAGAATAATCTTTATTGATTTTTAAATAATTTATTAATGTTGACATATAATCTTCAATTGAAGGTAAAATAACAAAAGCTTCAGAAGGTCCTAAAAGAACTAATCCAATTATTATTATATAAATAGTTTTAGGAAGAATTGAAATTGGTCCTAAAAAATTAACGAAAATAAATCCTAAAAATAAACCAAAAGAAATTGAAATTTTACTTCCTATTTTAGTGATTAAATGACCTATTAAAGAAAGAGAAATAAAAAAAGAAAAAATTTGAATATCAAAAAATAAAGAAGCAATTTTCATATTTAATCCATAATTATCAATTAAATAATTTTCCAAAACAGGTTCGTAAAAATTAACAGTAGCCATAAGGAAAATAGAAGCAATTTCAGTTAATAAAATTTTCCAATGGAAAATAGCTTTAAAGAAATTTTGATAATCACTTTTTTCACAATCTTCAATTTTAATATTTAAAACAGTTAAATTAGAAAATAAATTTAAACCAGCTAAAACAAAAAAAGGAACTTCCCATCCTAAAGTTTCATATAAAAAAGTTCCCATAACAGGACCAATTGCTAATCCAATAGAATAACTAAGTTCCATTAAAGAAATATTTCTATTAACTTCTTCTTCATTTTCACAAATTGAAACTGATAAACTATAATTAATTGTACTTGAAATTCCAACTCCAATTCCTTGAATAAATCTAATTAAAAAAGAAGCAATTTGAAAAAAATTTTTCGAAGGAGAATGTGATATTAAACCAAAAATTAATATCATACAACTTGAGGTAAATAAAGTAACAATGAAAATTAAGTTTTTATGAAATTTTTCTAATAAATAAGGAACTAATGGAATTATTATTGTGTTTGCTATTGGAAATGCTGAAAAAATTATTCCTGATATTGTATCTGAGATTTCGTATTCTTTTCCTAATAAAGGAAATATTGATTGGATTATTGAATATCCACATGATTGAAGAGAGTTTATTATCATAAATAAGATTATTGTATAATTCATTTTTTTTAACCCTTCTCTTCTTTTTTTTATAATGATTTTTTTTATTTTTTTTGGTTTTAAAAAAATAATTTTTGTTTTTATTTGAATTGTTTTTTAAATAAGTACTTAGATTAGAATATTTAGATTTAAGTTTTTAATCAATATTTTTAATTGAATGTAATAATTAATTTAATTTATTTGTAAAAAAAAAAAATAATAACAATATAATAAATAAACTTACATTTATAAATTAATATTAAGGATTTTAAGATTATAATATTTTTTTTATTTATAATATTCTTTTTATATTATATTTAAGAAACTCAAAAATAGTTAAATCAACTTTAAAATAAAAAATTGAAAAAATAAAATAAAAAAAACAAATGCAATTGACAATAAAAACACCAAATCGAGAAATAACAATAAACGCAGAAGCAAATGATACAATAGAAAGTATAAAAAAGAAGATTGAAGAAAAAGAAGACATTCCACCAGATCAACAAAGATTAATTTTTTCAAATAGAGTTTTGGAAGAAAATAACAAAACTTTAAGTTCCTATAATATAACTTCAAATTCAACTATTGAATTAAAACCATTAATACCAATTTTTATAAAAACTTTAACCGGAAAATCTATTTTACTTCATGTTAATATTGATGATAAAATTCTCTATGTTAAGCAATTAATTGAACAGAAAGAAGATGTTAAAGTAGAAAGTCAAAGATTAGTTTTGGCAGGAAAACAATTAGAAGATCATAATAAAAGTTTAAAAGATTATAATGTTCAAAAAGAATCAACTATTCATTTAGTTTTAAGATTAAAAGGAGGATATTAAATTTTTAAATTATATCTTTTTTTAAAATAGGCATTTTATTCTTTCTTAATATTTTTTCTTTTAATCAATTAACATCATAAAATATTATCAATTAAAATTTTTTTTTAAATAATTAAAAAATAAATAATTATATTTAATATAAAAATTTAACACAAACAGGTTTATCAATTACAATATCTTTATGAATATTAGTTAAGAAACCTTTATCTTGATCAATTTCATATATTTGAATAATATTAGAATCTCTACAAGCACAAAGTAAGTATTTTCCATTAGGAGTGATACCAAAATTTCTAGGATGAATTCCAGTTTCTTGATAACCAATTTTTTCAACAGTTCCTTTATTTTTATCAACTTTAAAAATAGAAATCCCATCTTTTTTCAATCTATGACTAGTATATAAGAAATTACCATCATTAGAAAAATGAATATCTGCACTTCCTTTACCTTCTCCATCATATGCTTTTATAGTTTCTATATGATTAATTTCTCCATCTTTATAATTAAATATTGATAATAAATCATCCAATTCACATATTACATAAAAAAAATTACCATCTTTTGAAAAAATCATATGTCTTGGTCCTGCTTGAGTTTTATTTTTATATTCATATACTATTTTATGATCAATTAATGGTGTTTCTTTATTTTCTGATATTGTAAATCTATGTATTTTATCTGCTCCTAAATCAGTGAAAAAAATATACTTTTTATCTGGTGTTAAAATAGCACAGTGAATATGAGATTTATCAGAATATGAAAAATATTGTATTGATTTCTTTAATTGTTTACTGCTTTCATCTATATCAAATACAGTAAAACTTCCTCCTGTGTAATTTGATGATATTAGGAAATTTTTATGTAATAAAAGATTACAAGGATCTGCTCCTGATTTTCCGTTAAAATCACATGAAAGTTCATTTAATTTTGTTATTTTATTATCTTTTATTGAATAAGAACTTACTCCTTGTTTTCCTGTATTATATTCATTTACTGAATAAAAATATTGATTGTCTTCTGATAAAAGAACAAATGAAGGATTTCCTGACATTTCTGTGTCTAATTCTTTTGATTCTCCTGTTTTTTCATTAAAGGAATATAAATATACTCCTTTTGAATTACTTTCTTCTGTGTATGTTCCTATTAATAATTTTATTTCTTCTGTCATTTTTTTATATATTTTTTTTTGTTTTTGGTTTTTATAGTTTTTTTTATTTATTTTACTGTTTGATTAAGTTGGTTTAATAAATATATTTTATTGAGTATTGATTAAGTATTAAGTATTTTTTGAAGATTATATAAATTATGTGAAAGCTTTGTTTTTGGTTTATAATTTTTAAATTTATATTTTTTCTTAATTTTTTATAAGGATATATTAATCATTAAGTAACTTCATATTATTGATAAAAAAATAATTATACTTATAAATTAAAATAATTTATTTAGAAATTATAATTTCAAATAAAACAAAAAAAATAAAAGAGAAAAATAATCTATAGAATATAATATATAATATAAGTGATTATTAAATGATATAGTATATATTTATAAAAAGATAACTTTTAATTTATAAATAAATATAAAATTAAAAATTTACTTCCCCTATTTTTTTCAAGGAATATTGTCTTAATTCATCTAAAGCAATATCTAATTCATTTTTAGGATCATCAGGAAGATAATATTTAGAAACAATATTTTGTAAAATATTTTTTAATTCTTTTAAATCATCTTTATCATCATCTTTCATATCAAGAACAATTAATTGATAACTAATTTGTTCAAAACTTACTTTTAAATTATTTAAATGATTTAATTTTTTTTTTAAATCTTTTTCAGTGAAAGTATTATAATTAAATTCATTTGAATCTTGATAATTAGGATTATCTAAATAATTATTTAATATTTCTATTTCTTTTTTTAATTTAAATGATTTTGAATTCATTATATCTGTTAATTCTTTTATTGAATTACTTTCTTCTATTTCTGGATCTGGAATATTTTGTATTGTTGAATTACAACATACACCCATGAAATAATTTTTATTTTTTATTTAAATTTAATAAATAATAAAATTAATCATAATACTTTTATTTATTAAATTGAAAGTATAATTTTGGAATAATGTCTTTTAAAATTGAAAATGAAATTTTACAAAGAATTAAAGAAGTAGAAAAAACATTAAATTTTAAATTTGAAGAATCATTATTATCAATTAATAACAAAATAAAAGATTTATTAGGAAAATTTGATTCGGTGAATCAAAAAGTTGAAATATTAGATAATAATTATAATGAATTTAAAGTAAAAACAGATAAAATAGATGAAATAATAGTATTTAAAAATAAATCTATAGATCAATTAAACACTCATGATTTAAGAATAAATCAATTAATAACAGATGCTGCTTCAATGAGGACTAAATATGATAAAATGTTTATTGATAATTTTACTGTTCCTGGTTTTGTAGGTGAATTCTGTAAATTTAAAACAATTAGAGATTATATTGAAAATAATATTAAAGAAATGGTAGTTTTAAATTCATATAAAGATCAAAGTATTATTGATTTAAAAAGTTATGGAACTAAAATAGAAAATTTAATTCAACAATTTACAGGAAGTTTAGATAAGTTTAGTGATAGACAAAAAGAAATTTTAAATAATACTAAAAATGATATATATTTTAAAGTTAAAGATGAAATGAGTAAATTAGATGATAAATTTGAAGAGATGAAAATTTATAACACAAATGAAGCAAAGAAATTATGTGAAAAAACTGATGATTTAATTAAAGTAACAAAAGAAACTACTGATTTTAGAGATAGATTAAAAAATTATTTTGAACAAAATTTAGATGAAATTACAAGTGACTTTGATGAAATAAGATTAAATGTTTCTGATTTAAATGATGAATATAATAGTATTAAAGATAAATTTAAAGAAATAATTGATTTTGTTAAAGATTTTAATCAAAAAAAATATACTAATAAAAAAGAAGAATCAACAAAAAGAATTAAAACTTTTCAAAGACAAAAAACTGTTAATTTCAGAAATAGAAAAGTTGATTTTTTGGATTCAAATTTAGATTTATTTGAAAAAAAAAGTTCAAAAAATTTTAAACAAGTAGATGATTTAGAAAAATCTTTAGAAAATAAAAAGAAAATAGAAATAACTCAGAAGTTAGAAGATACAATAGAAAACAAAACAGAAATAAACAATAAAGAAAAAAAAGAAAAAATAATAGAAAAAGATATAATAAAACAAAGTGAAAAAATTACAATAAAAAAGAAAAAAGAAAATAATAAAGAAATAATAAAAGAACCAGAAAAAACAATAATAAAAAATGATAAAGAAATAATAAAAGAACCAGAAAAAAATATATTAAAAAAAGAAAAAGAAATAAATGAAGAAGAAAAAAAAATAATACAAAATAATAAAGAAATAATAATAAAAGAACCAGAAAAAAATATATTAAAAAAAGAAAAAGAAATAATAAAAGAACGAGATAAAAGTTTATTAAAAAAAGAAAAAGAAAAGGTAAAAGAAATAAAAAAAAGACAAAACAGAGAAGAAACTGAAATTCAAAATGAAGATAGATCTTTAACAGTACCAAAAATAGAATATTCATCAGATGAAGATTATTCTCCAATAATATTACCAAAATATTTATCTCAAAAAAAAACAGAAGTTCAAAAAAGAAAAGAAAAGATTTTACTAGAGAATAATTATACTGTTCCATTAGAAAGAAAGCAAAATTCAGATATTACTCCTTTAAATTTATTATGTAATTATCAGCCAAAAAAAATATTTGCAAATATAATAGAATTTGATAAAAGAAATAATGATGAAGAAAAAGAATTAAGTAAAAAAGAATTTGAAGAACTTGAATTAAAAAAAAACATTGTTAATTTAAGATTATATGGAAAAGGAAATAAAAGTCTTGGAACTACAGTTTATAAAGATTTTAATGAGAAATATATGTCAAAGACAAATAGTTATTTTTATACAAATAATAATAATAATGATATAGGAATTAAAAAGAAAAGAGAATCTATTGATTGTGGAAAAATAAAATTAAAAAAAAGAAAAAAAATTATTAATGTTTCTGATATTTTTTATAATAAAGCAAATATTATAAATAGGAAAATTGAAGAAATTTATGAATTATTTGAAAAGAATAAATATTAGAAATATATTATTTATTATTTATAATTATTTATTTTTTTATTTTTTAAAAAATAAATAATTGTTTTAATGAAACAATTTTTTAAAGAAAATTTTGGAAAATTAAAAGATATAGTTTCAAATAATTTTGAAAAAGAAATTGAATATACAAATCAAATAAAGAATATAATAGATATATATAAAAAATATAATAAAGAAAATTTAGAAAATGAAATTCCAAAATCAAAATATTTTGATATAGATAAATCAATCTTAAAAGATAATAATGGATTTTTTTTTTTAGCTTTAGTTTCTTTTCATCAAAAACAAGGTTCTTTAGTAGAATGTACTTATCCTTCAAAAGAAAAAATATTAAAAAAACATAATGAATTTTTATCATGTTTTATAGAAGGAAAAACTCCTGAAGAAAATTTAGAAGAAATTTTTTATAAATTAACCATTTATTGCCTTGCTGATGGTATTCATTTAACTAATAGAGATAATCAAATTTTTTTTATTCAAAGTGAAAATAAAGTTTTATATTGTACTTCTACTTATAGACAAATAAAAACTAATGTAAAAGATGTTCAAGATGATTTTCAAGAAAATATTAGAGATTGTATTCAAAAAGCTTTATGTATTGTTTCTTTCAAACCTAATTTTTCTTTTTTTTACGATAAAATAAATAAAACTTTAGATTTATTTATGTCACAAGATACTCTTAATGATAAACAAATCATTGAAAATTCTTTTCAAAATTTATATAATGATGATAGTATTCTTTCTTTTTCTTCTTATGAAGATTTCTTAATTAAATTCTTTAATTATAGGAAATTATTTGAATTTTTAAAGGAAGATATTTTTAAAATTATTAAATTCGTTTTATTAGAAAAAAATATTGTTGTTTTTTCAAAAATTCCTTCTAATGCTTCTTTATTTATTATTTCTCTTATTTCTTTATTTCCTGGATTATTTTCTTATTCTCAGATTGATTCAATTGAAAATAATAATTATGAAAAATTCTTAAAACAAACTGGTTTTCCTTTAAAAATTTTTAATAATAAATATATGTTATATCCTATTTTTACTTTATTTGATTTAGATCAAATTTCAAAAATTGATTCTTATATTATTTGTTCTAGTAATCCTTTATTTTTACAATCTAAAGATATTAAATGGGATTGTCTTATTAATTTAGATGAAAAAGAAATTAATTTTAAAGAAAACGTTCCTGACTTTATTTTAGAAGTTAATAATAAAGAAAAAGAAATGATTAATGAAATAATTGACTTTATTAAATTACATGAAAAACAAGAAGAAAAATATTATGAAAAGAAAAAAGATATTGAATTATTAAAGTATTTTTCAAATTCAAAAAGAGATTTAAAAGGAGAATGGATAGTGTTTGATTATTTAAATAAAAATTTTTTTGAAAATGATATTCATTTTTCTTTTAATACTGAATTATACGAAACAATATGTTCAGAAAATATATTTATAAAAGAAAGATTTAGTGAATATCTCCTTTCATTATTTTATGATTTAAGTTTATCAATTAAAAAAGTTTTAAAAGAAAAAGATTTAAATTCAATAATGATAAAATCAAACCCTTTATTAAATGGAAATAATCAAAATGAAAATTTTGGAATTTTACCATCATTAGAAGAATATTGTAGTAATCCACCAGTATATAATTTATCTCAGATTTTTAAAGTTCATAACATTTTATTTCTTTTAGAATATATAAAAACAAATAATTTTAAAATATGGTTTACAAAACATGATGAAATAATATCATACTTATCTCAATTTTCCGAAGGAATAAATAAGATAGAAATTTATTATGAAAATGGAGATTATTATATTGGAGGAATGAAAAAAGGGAAAAGAAATGGTTTTGGTACTTTATCAATGTTAAAAAAGAGATTAATATATATTGGAACATGGAAAAATAATAAAAAACATGGAAAAGGGAATTTATCATCAAGTGAAATAAATAAATATTTATATGAAGGGAATTGGAATGAAGATGAAATGGAAGGTGAAGGTTCTTTAATTACTGAAGATGAAAAATATGTTGGTCATTTTAAAAAAGGAAAATATGATAGTCAAGGTTGTTTAGTTAATAATAATGGTGATGTATATAATGGTAATTTTAAAGAAGGAATTAAAGAAGGTAAAGGTATTCTTCAAATGTTTAATGGAGATGTTTACGAAGGAGATTTTGTCAATGGAGTTTTTAATGGAAATGGAAAGTTAGTAAAGAAAAAAGATAATATAGTCTTAGAAGGTGTTTTTCTTAATGGAAAGTTTGCTCAAGGAAATTTTGAATCAAATTCTAAATAATTTATTTAAACTTTTAATATAATAATAGTAAAATTACTTAAATGTAAATAAATTATATTATTTAATATTAATAATAAAATGTCAGATGAAGAAAGTAAAATAGATGAAATTAATAAAGAAAATAATAATACTTATGCAATATTAAAAACTTCAAAATCAATAATTAAAATAACTGAATTACCATTTACAATAGGAAGAAACGCTTTAAATCATTTAAAAATTGATAATTTAAGTATTTCTAAAAATCATGCTAAAATTTCTTTTGATGATTTAAATGAAAATTTCATTATAATTGATACTTCATCTAATGGAACTTATGTAAATGAAACTATGATTTCAAATGATAAAATGAATTTATATTCAGGTGATACTTTAAGATTTGGAAATGATAAAGAAATTTATATTTTTGAAAAAATGACAAATAATGAAGAAACTGTTATTTTTCCAAATTCTGATTTAAATAAAAATAAAATATCTCTTGTTAATTATAATATTTATCAACCTTCAAAAATTAATCATTTATTTGGAGATAATAATAAAAAGGATATTAAAGAAACTTTAAAATCAAAAAAAAGTAAAAATCAAAACAATGAATTATTTGAAGAAAATGAAAGGTTAAAATTAGAAAATACAAATTTAAAAGAAAAATTAAATCTCCAAGAAAGAAATTATTTTATTGATATGAATAATAAATTAGATGATATAAATGATAAAATAATATATAATAATACAGTTTCAGATAAAGAAATAAATAATAATTATGATGTAATCTTAATAAGGAAAATTAAAAATGAATTAATACCTGAATGGGAGAGAATGTCTATTAATGAATTATCAGAAACAATTGATATAATAATAGAAAATTATAAACAAAAAATAGACTTTAATAATATTATTCTTTCACTAGAATCACAGTATAATTCTGAAGTTTCAACTTTTAATTATATTTTACAAAATTATGATAGAAAGTTACAAGAAATTTTTACTCAAATTGAAGAAATGCTTCGTAATAATTCTAATGATAAAAGAGATGTAACTATTAAATATCTTACTAATCAATTAAGTGATTTAGTTAATCAAAGAGAATCTAATTTAATTACAATTAATAAATTAAAAGGAGAATTAATTAAATTACAAACTTCACTTACTTTAGAAAAAGCAAAAAAAAATTATAAAAATGATAATAATGAAAAAGTAAATAATGATGATTTAATGTTAATAAATAAAAAATTAGGTAAAATAGAAAATCAATTAAAAAGTATAAATCAAATATCATTAGAGAAACAAAAAGAATTGAAAAAAAATTCTTCTCAAAAAAACATAAATTTACCAAATCCTAATTTAGATAATCAAATAAATTTTCAAAATTCTACACCTATTAATTATCAAAATTATAATATTCAACCAATGAATTATT
>JAEEGI010020277.1_pt1 | contig 13331 bp, 11 predicted proteins | sample 8958751 | NCBI WGS metagenome assembly JAEEGI01 (sample SAMN16246545, study PRJNA631951) | gut metagenome | biome: gut microbiome; feature: rumen; material: KS-attached | host: Bos | place: Iran: Karaj | collected 2018-10
AATCTGTTCTCCGGGCCGTACTACAAAAACATAGCCCGACTTAACCTCTTCAATTCCAACCTCAGTTTCGATACCATTCTTCAGTACTGTGGCTGTTTTCGGAGCCAGGCGCATCAGGCCTTTCAGTGCATCCGTCGTACGGCCTTTTGACATGGCTTCCAGCATTTTCCCAACGGTGATCAGCGTCGGGATCATAGCCGCGGATTCAAAGTACAGATTCATACCATACTTCATCACAACATCATGCGCGCCATTTCCCTGCGCAAGGATCATCAGAAACAGCTCAACCAATGAATAGGCAAAAGAAGCTCCGGAACCGAGCGCCACAAGCGTATCCATGTTAGGAGCACCGTGAAAAAGAGAAGAAAAACCGGAAGTAAAGAACTTTCCGTTGATGATCATCACCATGATCGCCAGCAGCAGTTCAAACAGGCCCAGAAAAACATGGTTGTCAAAAGCTGCAGGTGCCGGCCAGTGCCACATCATATGCCCCATGGAGAAATACATCAGGACAAGAAGAATCGGTACTGAGAACAAAAGCCGCTTTTTCAGCTTTGGCGTTTCATGATCCTTCAGTGCTTCCGCATCAGCCCATGAGGGAGAATCTCCGGAAGAAGACTTTCCGGCAGCCCCTTTCAGGGAAGCACCGTATCCGGCAGCTTCCACTGCACGGATGACATCAGAGGAAGAAGCCGCTCCTTCCACACCCATGGAATTCGTCAGCAGGCTCACTGCGCAGGAAGTTACTCCCGGTACAGCGGATACTGCCTTTTCCACCCTGGCCTGGCAGGCCGCGCAGCTCATCCCGGTTACGTTATACTGTTCCATTCATGCACCCCATCACTTCATCAGCTTCTGCAGAGTATCCATCAGTTCATCCACTGTCTCATCATGACCGGCGCGGATATCATCCGTTACACAGGTACGGAGATGACTGGCCAGAAGCGTTTTGCAGAAGCTGTTCAGAGCTGAGTTGACTGCAGATGCCTGCGTAAGGATATCCGGGCACCAGGCATCTTCATCCAGCATTCTCTGCAGGCCGCGGACCTGCCCCTCTATTCTCCTGAGGCGGTTCATCAGATCGCGCTTCTCCTTTTCATCCCGAATTCTCTTCCGGCATGAACAATGATTCATTTCTACAGTTTCATCCATCTTCAACATCTCCTCTAAATACCCCCACGGGGTATTTTCTGATTGTCTGCATTATATACCCCCACGGGGTATTTGTCAACAGAATTTTGTAAATTATATTTACTTTAACGATTTAGTTCATCACTTTCCCACTGTCCCGGCTTTCCCTCTTTCCTTTCACATAACCTGTTTTTCAAAAGGGAAAGTGCCAAGATGTTGTAGGAACTGCACAAATCAGGAGGGCTGTTTTTGTGCAGAGTGCCGAAATTGTTAGAAAGCCCGGGGCGACAGCAAAGGTGTCCCGATTTTTGGACACCTTTGCTGTTATAATCAGAACAGGCGGCAACACCAAGGGGAGCATATAAACGGCTAAAAATACCAAAAAATCAGCATTTACCATAAAATTCAGCAAAAAGGAGTATAAAAAATGAGAAAAGAAGAAGACTACAGCCAGTATTTACAGAACGTGGAAGAAATTGAGAGAAAGGACATTGAGTGGCTGATTCCCAACTGGATACCGAAAGGCGGGATCACACTGCTCGTTGGAGATGGAGGAATAGGAAAAACGAACCTCTGGACCTGTCTGATTTCCGATCTCAGCCGGGGAATGCCGACCATCCTTCATCCCGAAGCTTCATCCGGAAAAGGATTCATCGGCACCTATTATCCGAGTAAGGACAGGAAAACAGGAGTGTTCATTCCTGAGAGCAATAATATGGTATGCCTGTATTTTTCCAAAGAAGATTCAACCGCCAAGCGCCTTAAAGACAATTTTACACATTATGAAGCCGATACCTTCAATATCCATACGATAGACATTGAGAATCTGACAGGATTTACCTACGCATCGGAATCTCTGGAAAAAATGATTGCCGATTGGAGACCCGGAATCGTGATATTTGACCCTATTCAGGCATTCTTTCCGAAAGGATCTTCCATGACATCCAGACTGGAGACAAGAAAAGTACTGGACAGGCTCGTGCAGCTCGGACAGGAGTACAACACGGCTTTTCTGCTGATCTGCCATACCAACAAGAAGAGGACGGACGACTGGAGACAGAAAATTTCCGGCTCCGCAGATTTACCGGATATTGCAAGGAGCGTCATCTTTACATCCTATACGGAAATAGATGCGCATCACAGAATACGGTTTATCAGCAATGAAAAGAATTCCTATGCCGAACTGCAGCATACACTTCTGTATTCTTTTGATGAACAGGGCCTGATCAAAAGCGGATGGACAACGCCCAGAAGATTTGCGGATTTTATACGGGATGAACCGTACGGAGAAAGACCAGAAAAAAAGAAACCTCAGAAGGAACTGTGCAAAGAAGAACTTCTCCGCATCCTGCAGAATAACGGCGAAATGAAGGTCAGCAAGCTGGATGAACTGCTGAAAGCTGCGGGATTCAACACAAAGACCTGCAGCGCAGCCAAAACGGAGCTGGCAAACAGCGGAGAGATTGAGCGGATCCGGACGAAAAACGAGTGGACTGTACGCCTGAGTGAAACGAAAGAGAACGCAGAGGAAAGCGTGGACCCGGCGGAATACCCTAATACGGAAGATAATCCTGAAAACAGAGGGGTGAATGATGGAAACTGAAGAAGAGTTTTACGAGAACTTCCGGAAAGAACTGGCAAAACAGTACTGCTACGCCGTATACGCCCATATTGCCCCGGACGGAAAACGGTATATCGGATACAGCAAAGCTGTCGGCAGACGGTGGAAGAGCGGAGAAGGATACCGGAAAAACAAACGTTTCTATGAGGATATCCAGCGTATCGGGTGGGACAATTTTGAGCACGTAATCCTGAAGGATGAACTCAGCCTGGGAGAAGCAAGAGAGCTGGAAAGAAGAAAAATACTGGAATATGAGAGCTGGAAGGAAGAGAAAGGATATAACTGCATTAAACCAAAAGTGTTTTCCGACGATGCGCATTATACCGTTTATCAGCTGATCATACCGGATGACGGTAAAATGTACGTCGGCAGTACAGGGAGAAACATCGAAGAGAGATGGAACTACGGAAACGGATACCGGGACAATGCGGAACTGGATGCAGCAATCCGGAGAGTCGGCTGGGAAAATGTGATTAAACACATCTGCATGGAAGGCATCATTGAAGAATCGGCGAGGAATCTGGAGGAATATCTCATAGAAGCCAACCATACGACAGATCCCGCCAGAGGATACAACAAATCCAAAGGCGGGATACGGGAACACGGATGGCATCCGAAGGATCACAATGCAAAACTAAAGGAAATCAATACCGGAAGCAAACGGACGGAAGAACAGATTGCCCGTTATAAAAAGGGAAAGGAAGCAGTTTCAAAACCGCTGTGGTGTGAGGAAACGCAAAGGCATTATTCCTCCATCCGGGAAGCGGCGAGGCAGCTGAAGCTGAGCAAGACAACCCTGACCCGCCATATCCGGAACGGAAACCTGCAATGCGGCGGATATCACTTTTTATTGGGCAAGGAAGCTGCAGATTAAGCCCATATCAGCAGATCAGATACTCCAGCCGGCACTGGCACTCTGAAGGTACGTCATACGACGGAAGATACCATTCTCTTTCATCATAAGTTCTGCAGGACTACCCTCCTCGACGACTTTGCCATCTGCAAGAACCACAATTTTATCAGCCGCTTCCACAGTGCGCATGCGATGAGCAATAACCAGAACTGTTTTACCTGCCAGCAAGCGGGAAAGTGCACCCTGAACTTTTGTCTCATTTTCCACATCAAGGGATGCTGTGGCCTCATCCAGCAGCACAATCGGAGCATTTTTCAGCAGAGCACGGGCAATGGATATACGCTGTCGTTCGCCGCCCGAAAGCTTTGTTCCGTTTTCACCGATAGGTGTTGCATAGCCCTGCGGCAGTTTTTCAACAAATTCATCACAGTTCGCTGCTGCAGCAGCGGCGAGGACTTCCTCATCTGTTGCACCGTGTTTTCCAAGGCGGATATTCTCCATGACAGTATCATCAAAGAGCACAACATCCTGGAAAACCATGGAATAGTCGCTGAGCAACACCTCAGGGTCGACAGAGCTGATATCTATGCCACCTACCCTGATACTGCCTCCGTTAATATCCCAAAGCCGGGCGGCAAGGCGTGCGCATGTACTTTTCCCCGATCCCGAAGGCCCAACCAGAGCTGTGACCTCCCCTTCCTTCGCAGTAAAGCTCACCCCACGGAGCACCTGTTCATTATCATAGGCAAAGCTGACATTGTCAAATACGATATCGTGGCTTTCAGGCCGGAAACTTTCCACGCCGTCAGCAGTTTTTGTGTCGTAAATCTCTATCAGCCTGCTTGCGGAAATCTGAGACATAAACATCTCCGCAATCAGCGCCAGTGCCTGATCAAAAGGCGCATAGATGCGGGTGATGACCATCAGGAACATAAACAACACCAAAAAGTCAACCTGCCCGGCAAGGATCAGTTTCGTCCCGGTCAGGATTGTGGTTGCCACACCAAGCCGCATAATGACACTGGCTGCGTTGACAAAAATACCGGTAGACAACTCACCCTGAAGCATCGTTTTCTCATGGTAATCAATCTTATCATTCAGAGTTTTCAGGAAACGGTCCTCCTGATTTGTCGCACGAATTTCCCGGATGTTTTCCAATGTCTCCTGGATGCCGTCTGAAACCCGGACACCTGCTGCTTTTGTGATCTCGGAATGACGTTTTGCCAGTTTCCGGCTGCCAAAGAGAAGAGCAAAGGCTACAGGAACACCCCACAGACAGGCAAGCGCCAGCTTCCAGTTGTATGCAAAGACCATGACGGCAATAACCGCTGTTGAGATGTAAGAGCCGTACAGATAGCCCAGACAATGAGACCAGACGTGCTCAAGCCGATTCACGTCACCCATAATAGTCTCGGTCAGGTCTGCCAGATCGCGTTTTCCGAAATATCCAAGCGGCAGCTTCCGCAAGCGCTCGGCCAAAGAGATGCGCGTATTCTTTACTTCTCCATAGACAAGACCGTAGGTTGCCTTATACTGCTGCAGATGGGTGATAAAAGAAAGCAGCAAAAACACAAAAACAAGCAAAAGGATTGTAAGCGTACCCGAAAGTGGTACGCCATCTATCAGTGTGGCCATAAAGCCCTGCATCATATAATAGAGGATACCCATGCCACCCATCACTACCAGATTCACGACGACTGTCCAGAAGGTGCCCGTCTTTGCATTTTTTACGCCCTGATCACTGAGCGCGTATTTGCGCTGAAAATCTTTTCCAAACATATTATTTTCTCCCTTCGTCCGCGGAAATACGCCAGGATACCGCCTGTTGGTAATCCGCCCACATACGGGCATACAGGCCATCCGCTTTCAGCAATTCCTCATGCGTACCCTGCCCGACAACACGACCGGAATCCAACACGACAATCTTATCTGCGCCGACAACCGTGGAGAGGCGGTGTGCAATCATGATGACTGTGCGACCCTCCGTGAGCCTTGCAAATGCTTTCTGGATCAGCGCTTCATTCTCCGGATCGGCAAAGGCTGTTGCCTCATCCAGTACAACAATAGGCGCATCCTTGAGAATTGCCCTGGCAAGTGCCACACGCTGCTGTTCACCGCCTGAAAGATAAGTACCTTCTGTGCCGATAACTGTATTCATCCCGTCCGGAAGCTTTTCGAGTATATCATCACACTGTGCGGCGGAAAGAGCAGCCTTTACTTCTTCCTGTGATGCTTCCGGCCGTGCGGCACGCACGTTTTCCAGTACAGAAGCCTTGAACAGATGCGTATTCTGGAACACGAAGGCAACCTGATCCATCAGCACATGGGGATCAGTCTGCCGAACATCCACACCTCCAACCGCTACTGCGCCTGAACTGACATCCCAAAATCGCGGGATCAGGCTGGCTGCCGTAGTTTTGCCTCCGCCTGAAGGACCGACAAGGGCTATGGTCTGTCCCGGCTCGCAGCGGAAAGAGACATGATTCAGAGCCGGCAAATCCGCACCGTCATAAGTAAAGCACACATCCCTGAATTCAACGCTGTTGTCTTTCGGTGTCTGAGGATGATCCGTGATTTCCATTGTCGGCGCATTCATTACCTGAGCAATACGCCCCAACGCAGTACTCGCCATCATCACTCCGCTGGAAGCAAACATGATCCTTGCCAGTGCAGTGGAGACAACAGCAGAAAAAACCGCATAAAAAACAAAGTCCGTAAGGAATCCGGCAAAGGTCCCGGACTGCAAAGCGCCGGGAGCCAGCAGCAATGCTACCGGCACAAGAAAAACGAAAGCACCTTCCGTGGCAGTCAGATTGATTGCCTGAGGCACTCTGCACACCTCTCCCTGATAGTGCTCCGCCCTGGCACTGTAATCCTCGATAGCCTGCTTGAAAGCTTTGAAGGAATACACCGTCTGCTGGAACACCTTCACAACGGGAATGCCGCGAACATATTCCGTTCCGGCTTTGCTCATCACATCCTGAGCCGCCTGGTATTCCTGCATGAGCTTTGCGTTTTTACCACCCATCATGGTAAACATAGCCAGAATTGAAATCACTGCTGCCAGGAGGCAGGCAGCTCCCATCCGCCAGTCGAAGACAAACATCAAAATGATCATGGAGATCAGCATGGCAGCACTCCCGACGATATCCGCAAGGTTATGAGCAAGAAGAGTCTCTGTCTCAGAAGCAGCTCCGTTCAGCCGGTTCCGGATCAGCCCCGACGCATTGGAATCAAAGAATCCCAACGGAGTTTTCATCAGATGCTCCATACCCTGTTTACGGATATTGGAGGCCGTGCGGAACGCCGCCAGGTGCGTACACATCAGCGCCGCAAAATAAACCGCAATGCCTGCCACAGCAAAGGCAAACGCCATCCAGCCATAGCGTCCGACATTCAAAGCCTGCGTCCAATTCGGTGCAACAGCAATGAGGTCCCTTGCCACCAGCCAGATGCAAATGTATGGCAGCATGCCCAGAATCATAGCTATACCCGAAAGACCAAGGCCCAGCACAGTCAATTTTTTATAACTGCCCGCGTAACTCAGCAGAACGGCAAGGTCGTTTTGTTTCTTTTCTTTCATATGATTTTCCTCTTCTCTTTATTTCAATGCGGAAGCCTGTTTCTTCAGGATCTTTTCTGCAAGCTTCATGCCGATTATGGCAACCGGAACCGTCAAAACAAGCATAACTATCAAAACCGGAGTATTATTGATAACAGATTCCATCTTATCCGCATAGCCGGCCGGCATTTCTTCAACAGCCTCTGCCAGAGAGCCTGCCGTATCCGTCCACCAATGGGCTGAATAAGCATAGAATGAAAAAGCAAACGGTATAAAACTACGCCGGACGCCCCTGAGCGTTTTATAACTGTTCAGCTTACGGACAATTTCCGCTATTGCCGTCAAAACTATCATCCCTATGATTAAAGGAGGATTGCCTTCTCCGGCAAGCAGGCCAACGATCAACACAAAACCATTAAGAAGCAGCGCAGCGCCGAAACTCCGGATATATGCGGCCACATATAGATATATAAAGCTGAACAGAATCGGCACAAAAGTGCCTGCATAGGCATAACATGCCGGATGTATCAGCCCGCAACTTGAAGCAAGAATGAACAGGGCAAGATACATCAGCGCAGCAAGCAGAATATGAAACCCGGATGCTTTTTTCATTTGGATACCTCTCTTTCAATTCATCAATTTGTTTAATTACAGACCTCTATGAACAACAGCTTCCCCTTGTAACAGATTCATATATTAACTCTTCCATTTTATATAGTTAGAGATCTTTAACTTCAGTCTCTTATATATGCCCCGCTTTTAAACGGGGCATAATGTTATACTTTTCAACCTCATTCCGGGAGCAGATCGGTAAGGCAGTCCATACTGAGCAGAAGCGTAGAGGTGTTATGCAGCAGTGCCGAGGTTGCGGGCGGGAGCAACCCGAAAGCGCCAAGCACAATCAGGACACCATTGAACCCCATGACGAAGCGGTAATTTCTTCGTATGCGCTGCATCAGCTTTTCGGAAAGGCGACGAAGCAGAACAAGCTCGCGCAGATCCTCTGCGGCAATGGTAATATCCGCTACCTCACGTGCGATTGTTGCACCGCTTCCGACCGCAATGCCAACATCTGCTAAAGAAAGCGCCGGAGCATCGTTGATCCCATCGCCGATCATAACAACGGTGCGGTTTTGTGCCTGTTCCCCCTGTATGTACCGAGCTTTGTCTTCAGGCAGTACCTCTGCCCGGAAATCGTCAATACTAAGATCCCCTGCGATGGCGGATGCGGTATTCCGGCTGTCACCTGTCAGCATGACGAGCTTTCCTATCCCGGCTTTATGCAACAGTTCCACGCTCTCTCCTGCCTCCGAGCGCAAAGGATCGAGAATACCAATCGCCGCGGAGAGCACACCGCCAACGCCCAGATACAACCAGGAACAAGCGGAATCGAGAGAATCAAACAACGCCTGATCCTCAGGCAGGATCGTGACACCTTCATCCTCAAAAACAAAATGGCGGCTGCCAATGATTACACTCTCTCCGTCAATCTTTGTAGCGATGCCGTGGGCAACCACGTACTCCGGCTCACTGTGCATCTCATGATGATCGAGACCACGCTCCTCAGCGGCGTGTACAACAGCGTTCGCTACAGAATGAGGAAAGTGCTCCTCCAGGCAGGCAGCTACACGCAGCATTTCGTCTTCATCCTGTCCACGGAACGGAACAACATATTTTACTGTCGGGCAGGCGTGGGTGAGCGTACCGGTTTTATCGAAAACAACCGTATCAGCTTTGCTGAACAGTTCAAGAAATTTACCACCTTTGACCGTTATCTTATGACGGCCGGCTTCCCGCATGGCGGAAAGGACGCTCAACGGCATGGAGAGTTTCAGCGCACATGAGAAATCCACCATCAGCACAGAGACAGCGCGTGTTACATTCCCAGTAAGAAGCCAAGTCAGCGCACTGCCGCCCAAACACCAGGGCACCAGGCGGTCAGCCAGGTCATAGGCACGCCTCTCTGCACCGGACTTCAATTTCTCGGAATCCTCAATCATACGCACAATACGGTCATAGCGGTTCTCGCCAGCCGTGCTTATCACGCGTACAACACAGTTACCCTCTTCTACAACACTGCCAGCATAGACAGCAGCCCCCGGCCGTTTGGCAACAGGTATGGATTCTCCGGTGAGAGAAGCCTGATTGAGCATCACTTCCCCATCCTCGAGAATCCCGTCCAACGGCAGCACGTGCCCGGTATGAACAACAATCCTGTCTCCGATGTGCAAGCTTTCCAGGGGTACCAACACCTGCGTACCGTTTTCAGCCATCTGCCAGACCCGGTCTACCTGCAGTGACATGCTCCTGGCAAGATCATCCACAGACTTTTTGTGAGTCCACTCATCGATCGTCTCTCCCAGATGAAGCAGGAAACGCACCGAGCCTGCAGTAACATAATCCCCCGTTAAAAGAGAGACCCCGAGGGCTACGCCATCCAGAACATCGACCGTCAGCTTCCCATGGAGCAGTGTCTTAATGGCACGTCCGATGCGCGGCAGAGAACAACAGGCGTTCAGAACAGATCTCACCGGCAGAGGGAGACAGAGTTTTTTCAGATAGTGTTGCAGCACCTGAAACACCAGCTTCTCCTTGTAGGCCCGGTTCATAGCCCGGCTCTGATTACCCGTGATCTGTACCTTAGGCGCAGCCAGCGCATAGGAAAAACCCGCGAGATTTCTGTAGAGTACTTCCCGATTCCCATGGAAAACAATGATGACCCCACAGATACGCTCATGGACTGTCACCTGATCCACGTCAGGCAGTGAGAGCAGCCAGGCTTCCAGAATGTCAGCCTGTTCCAGACTCATAGTCTTCTGCACAGCGCGCAGACGCACTCTGCCGCAGCTCTCATGCAGTATTTGAAATTTCATTTCAAGCCTTTGCTGTATCCTCGATAAACTGTGCTTCCTGCTCCGCAGCTCTAGCCTCGTTGATTGCTTTCGCATCAGCAAGGATGTCCGAACAATTTTCCTGAACGGTCTCAACATCCCGCATGACCTGATCTTTGCCTCGCAGCACAGCAGCTGTGACATGGGTATAGACCTTTCTGGCATCCTTGCTGCCAAGAATTTTCAGGCCGGCAGAACCGAACAACGTGCCGCCAAGAAACAATGCGATCTTTCCTGTAGTCGTCATAAATAATATCTCCTCATATAGTAAGTTACTATTTACTTAAATTAAATATATTTAACCTTCGAGAATTATAACACGTACTGTCCTGTCTTGCAAGCAGTTTCTATATTATAAAGATTATAAAGGGAGTCGTTAAAAGGTACAGTCACATTTCCAGGATTCACACGGTGAATTCCATTTGATAAATATACATCTTCGCAACGCTGTCACAGAGCTTTGCAAGAAAACGATGGATTCCTTTGATATTCGGATCGTCGAGTTGATAGTAGCCCTGCATATAGCTTTTTTTCGTCATAAGCTTTACCTTCGGAGACCAGCCCTCAAGTTCAGAGCTATCGTTCACACAGAAAAGCCCCGATACATCATTCATACCCATGTTTTTCAGCGTACCTTTCATCAGCACGTCTCTTCCGAATTTACCGACCGCGTCAAAGACAAGTCTGCCTCCCGGGAATTTATCCGCCATAGCGATAACCATGTCCCTGATTTGCTGCGCAGTGAAGTAATGGAATACTCCGGCAGCATAAAGAACAGCGCCGCTTTCAGCGTCAATCTGATCCATCCATGTAAATTCATTCAGATCACATGCAATGTTTTCTTCTCTTTCCCCAGCAGGTATAAGCTCAGTACGGGATTTGATCACTTCCGGAAAATCAAGATTACAGATGCGGCAGGTGCCATTATCTGCCATTCTTCCGGTCATATTCAGTCCGCAGCCAAGGTTTACCACAGCAGCTTTTGGGTGATCTTTAAGATAATCTGTAATTTCCCAGATCATGTCCTTCTCGCGCATAGCACCTTCCAGCCCGCCGAACTGATACATTGAGTTGTTTTTCTTTGCTTCGAGTATTGAAAAATCATAGTCGATACTTTCACAGATCTTTGCAGCGTATTCGTCCTGGTACAGTGCCGGGAACTGTTCTGCGCAAAGCTTGCGCGCATACAAGGGTATGATCAGCGTTTCCTGTACACTGCCTTTTTCGATATGTATTTTGCCCATCGATAAACACCTCTCCGTTGTTATATTAAATCCGTGCGCATATCCGGCTTATTACAACTGCCTGAGCAGAGCAATCTGTTTGCCAAAGTCCTGCCGACTTTCCTTAAACACAGGTACAGACGCACAGCAATGCAGCTTCTGTCAGAAACAATCATTTTGTCTCCCTCTTCACGCTCACAAGCAGTCCGTTTTCCCGCATGATTCTCTCTATCCCCAATCAGCCAGAGCTTTTTTCAGCCTCCGGTCAATGTCGATCCGGGTTTCCCGGCATTCCTTTTTGTGTTCTTTCCCTGCCTTGAACATAAAGGAAACCAGCAGCCCGGAGCCTACCGGCAGCATCATCTTCAGCATGGATTCAGGGAATGCAAAATGCGTCCCGTGTTCATACAGCCAGCATTCAAAGGTGCTGTCATGAGGCAGTATGCTAAGGCGCTCCTCCATCCTGCGGATGTATCTGCAGGTATCCCACAGCACATCGTCCTCCGCGCCGATGAAAATGATCTTTCCATGGATGTTTTCAACCTTGATCCGTTCATCCTCCTGGATGGGATGTCTCTTCTCGGATTCGTCAAACATCTTCCGTGAAGCGACCTTGTCGCCGCCAGCCTTGGATTCCTCCCGGATCTTCTGCCAGTATTCCGGATGCCGATAAGCATAAGGAAGATAAGGAAGAGGTTTGTTCTGCCAGGACACGGAGGACTCGTTGTTGCCGGGGCGCTCCGTCGCGCCGTCCTTACCGTCACGGTAAAAGCCTTCCATCACAAAATCCGGGGGTGAGATTGCAATCGTCAGCGACAGTTCCGGATAAAAGGAGGCAGCCAGCAACGCCATCATCCCGGTGGTAGATGCGCCGACAACGCCAAGCTTCTCACACCCCTGCGCCTTCATAAACGCAATTGCCTTGCCAAAACGCTCCAGCGGATAGTTGTGATGCCCGTAGTCTTTCTTATCCGGGCTCATCGCCATCACATGAATGCCCTGCTGATTCAGCCATTTCGCCCCGGTTCTGGCCATGTGATCCTCCGAGCTGTCGCCAAGCATGATAATAAGCCCTCTGCTGCTTTTGCAGGAAGCCGGATACCATGCTCCGTTAAATTCATCGGAATCAACTCTGAATACCTGCTTTTTCATGAAGAACCTCCCATCAAAACAACGTACAAACCCTGGCCGCCAGTCTGGCATGCCCGGTATTCATACCGCTGATCGCCACCCGTTTTCCCGGTTTATACTGACTCTTCTTTTCCAACTTTTCTCATAACCGCTACAGCGCAGGGGATGCGCCCGTCGGCCAATGAGACCTTCACATCGGGATACCCTGCTTCCAGGAAAAACTGTTTATAACTCTCTATGGTAAACTGCCGTTTGAAATCCGCTCCGGCTTTTCCTACAGTGGAAGCAAATCCGCTTGTTTTTCCTTTAGCGTTTTTATTTACGTAGGTCGGGATGATCAACTTTCCGCCGTCTTTACAAACCCGGTTCAGTTCTCTGAGCACCGTCAGCGGGTTATCCAGCAGATGGATCACATTTCCCGCTACGACTTTATCAAAACTGGCATCCGGAAAAGTGAGCAAGGTGATGTCAGCCTTCGTAAAAGTGATATTATGAAAAGCGATGCAGTTTTTTTCCGCTTTATTAAGCATCTTTGCAGAAAAATCCGTAGCTGTGAGATGCCTGCACCGAGGAGCGATCACCGCGGAGAGAAAACCTGTTCCGCATGCGCATTCCAATACATCATCCTCAGGCCTGATCAAAGAAGATACGATTATTTTCAGTTTTCTGTGTGTTTTCCTGTTGATAACATTGACAAAAAGATCATAGATACCTGCCACCTGATCCCAAAATGAAACCCCACCTTTTTTGTAATCTGTACATTCTTTCACAATCCTTACCTCCGGACTACCCAGTTCCCTTTCCGACTTGTTCTATCCTGCTCTTTTCGCACTTTTGAAAGATTGGAAGAAGTATAGTTTTTTCGTTCCTACCCTACTTACTCCCAACCAGCAGCGCGGAACTGGAAAGGGCCATCCAC
>JAEEGI010020281.1_pt1 | contig 13329 bp, 8 predicted proteins | sample 8958751 | NCBI WGS metagenome assembly JAEEGI01 (sample SAMN16246545, study PRJNA631951) | gut metagenome | biome: gut microbiome; feature: rumen; material: KS-attached | host: Bos | place: Iran: Karaj | collected 2018-10
AGGTAAGGAAGGGCTTGATAGCGCTGAGGGTTCTGTCGCCTGCGTATACCTCGGAGATGTACTTCGCATTGGTAATAGCGTTATCTGCAATATCTGAAGGAACTTCGGTTCCGGTAAAGCCTGCAACATATTCAGATCCGTTCTGCTCTACCGATATCACATTTCCCGCTGCATCCTTAACTTCCACGGTGGGCTGAGCCATAAGACCGGTTACACTGTAGGTAAGTTCCTTGGGAACATCAACATACTTTGCAACGATCTCGAAATCCTTGTACTCTTTAGGCTCCCCTGCCAGTTCTCTCTCATCAACCTGTACTCCGTTTACGTATGCGGTGTAGCAATCGGGGATCTTAATGGTGATTCCTTCGCTTCCGGTCTCGTAAAGAGGAACAACGGATGCAACGCTCCAATCCTGTACGGAAAGGATGAACATAAGAGGCTTTGATGAGGTAGCGTTCAATGTTACGGTTGCAATGTGTGCATCATCTGCATAAAGCTCATAAACGGGAGCCTGCGCATCATAGCTGGTAGGATTCTTCTTAAAGGAAATGGTCTTTCCCGCAATGCCGTTTGTAAATGCTTCTTTATATATATCGCTGGCTTCAAATCTTGAAGAGCTCTCAGCAAAATTCATGTCGCTTAAATCGCCGGACTGAACTTTTGCTACAACATCTTCCATTATATGCTCGGGCTGAGCTGCCTCGTAGATCTTCATGTCCTTTTTGATGACTCCGTTAAGGAAGAAGAACCAAAATCCTACGAGTAAAAGAACCAGTATTACATAAAAGGCCCAAAAGCCTGCTGAACTTTTCTTAACATTCTTGCTCATGATCGGTTATCTCCTTTCTACTACAAATGCAAGAGGAAGTCTCCATGATGCATTCTTATAATATAAAGTAACCGATGTCATTTCCCACTCACCGTCGCAGTACATGCATGATGAGCTTCCGCCGTCAAGGTTAGCGGCGTTAACTGCGCCGTATTCCTGCATGATGGAAATTACGTCCGCTGCGGTAGCACCAAGGTGTCCGCCTTCACCACGTCCATCGGTAACGAGAAGGAGCACTGTTCCGTCTGCCTTCTGTCCGATAACGGTTCTGGGGTTTGCACCGGATCCCGATCCATTGAGGGATACGGACTCACCGTTGATCATAAGCTTTGTAAAGTGGTTATCATCGCCGTCTGCGATATCCTTGAAGGTTACCGCATCACGGATATTAAGTTCTGCAACAAGGTTCTTTACGTTGTCTGCTGACATACCGCCGATATCCTTGATGATAAGGTAGTTGTCTGTGTTGAAGCCAACCATAACGTCGCCGGCCATGGGATTGTTGTACTGGATCTGTCCGTCGCATACAACAAGGCCCTTGGGAGATCCACCCTTGTTTGAATCGGACTGATACTCTCCTCCGTTTACACCCGCAAGGAATCCGCCGTTATCAACAAGCACATCAAGGGTCTCACCGTATTCCTTCCATCCGTTGTCATAGATAGTGGTAAGCTTTACTCTTGAAGGATCGTTGATGATCATCATCTTTGCGTGGTAGGTACGGCCGGAGATCTCTACGATCTCAAATCCATTGATATCAAATGCCTCTGCAGCCTCACCGTTATCGCCTTCTTCGGTAGTTTCTCCGCCGAAGCTGATGAGTCCGGTATCTACTTCCGCATCAAGAGTACCCATACTGTTTCTTCCGGTGATCTCTTCGATCTCGTCAACAGTAAGGAACATCTTGTTGATGAACTTAAGCTGTCCGGTCTCCTGGATAGTTGAAACCATAAGCTCCCTTGCCGATTCGGGGCCGTTGTAGATTTCTCTCAAAGTAAGATACAAGCCACCAACGGTTATGATAAGAACAGTTACGATAACAAGAACAACTCTTGCGATAACGATTCCTGCCTTGATCTTGGTCTTCTTTTTACCTGTCTGGTAATTGGTAGGTCTTCCTACGCCTGAGTTATACTCTCTCTTTACGCTTCTACCGGTATTGTATTTATCAAGGCCGGTGTCGATGTCTTCGTATGTCAGTTCTTCATATGCTTCTTCGGTGTTGCCTTCTTCCCCGTAATACTCACCGTTAGCATATGCTGCCATTTCCTCAGGGGTATAATAATTACCCTGTGCATCGGTATAACCGCCTTCTACGTCGTACACGCCGCCTTCGGAATCAAAGTAGTTTCCGGCCTCGTCGTAGTATCCGCCGTTTTCATCATAATAAACTTCGCCGGAATATTCGTTTGAATCCTCGAAATATCCGCCTTTACGTTTTTCGTCTTTCATCGAAACCCGTCTCCTTTTATCTAAATACCCATCTTTGCTGAATCTGATAGCTTACGAGGAACAAAAGCACGTCAACGATGGGTTTGTAAACCAATCCTTCAAGAGCTTCTCCGCCGCCGAAGAGCGCCGAAAGCCCGAATACTCCTGCTGCCGCACAGATCATCTGTACAAAGCAGAGGATGTAATACTTCCACATGGATTTCTTAACGGAAGTATTAGACTCGAACACCGCATTGCGGTTCAAGATGTAATTGACAATAGAGGAAATGACCCTGGCCACAACGGTAGCGATCAAAACCTTAAGCGCAATGGCATCGTTTCCGCCTGAAAAGATCCTGACAAAGAATCTTCCGATGGGAGTTGTTATCTTGATATTCTCAAGAAAAGCAGATCCCGCCAAAAGAATATTAAACAGGTTAAACAGTCCGATGTCAATAACACAACAAATAAGAGAGCTTAAAGTGTACTTAAAGATAAACTTCAAGATGATCCTGTAGATCTTGATGGAATCAAGAAAAGGATTGAAATGCGTCTCCGAATTATCGTCGATATAAACAGTCTCGATCTTTTCTTCAACCCAGGAAATATGAGCCTTGTGAAGAGCAAAAAACATTTCTGTCTCGTACTCGAATCTCTCTCCCTTGGTCTTAACAAGAAGAGGAAGATGCTCTCTGGGAATGGCTCTTAAACCTGTCTGGGTATCGGAGATCTTCATGCCGCAGAACATGGAAAATACACGGCTGGTTGTCTTGTTTCCGAAACGGCTCTTAGGAGGGACGTTGGGACTGTCAAAATCTCTGCAGCCAAGGACTACCTTGTCGCCCTCTGCGATCATCCTCCGGGCACATTTTAAAATATCATCGGGAGTGTGCTGTCCGTCTCCGTCAACGGTAACAACACCATTTGAATTCGGTCTGTTCTCAAGAACAAATTCAAAAGCAGTCTTAAGTCCGCGGCCCTTTCCCTTGTTAACCTCATGGGTAAGCACCGTAACTTCCGGATGAAGCGCAGCCTTTTTAAAGGGCTCAAGATGGGCTTCATTGCTTCCGTCATTGACAATAACAATATCGTTAAATCCCTTTTCGATAAGGGAATCAACCACCGTATTCATTTTTTCATCCGGGTTAAGGGATGGTAAAACAATTGTAACGTTCATAAAATTCCTATCTTCTGTCTTCGCTTCCCCTGCGTTTTGACGAATATCTGACTGCAACAAAAGCTGCGATTGTGATGGCAAGCGCGCCGCAGCATACCGCTGCAACGATCATCTTTTTATCAGTACCCGAAATTTTTGAGAGCTCAGGATCAACTGTTACCTCTTCCTCTGTCTCCTCTTCCTCGGGCTCTTCAATCCTTACAAGAGGGGCGATTCCTCGATCCTCGGTGTATCCGCAGACGGTACAGGTAAATGTCTCAATACCGGCTTCCTCGTAAGTAGGCTCCTTGGTGACCACGCCTGTTTCAGGGAACTGATGGCTGTGAGGAAGGATGGTTGATTTATATGAATAACCGCACTTCTCACAAGTGCTCATGATATATCCGTAATGATAGCAGTCAGGCTCCACACGCTCGGTCTGGATATAATGAGGTTCATCACACTTGTCGGGATAAAGATCCGTGCTGTAATCAAAGACTTCATTTCTTGTAAATGTCTCGGTATTTCCGTCGTAATCAAAATCCCAGATCATTACTTCGCCCCAGATAGGTGCACAGTATGCACGGCGGTTGGTATTGTCCTCAAAGAAGGTGATCATACCGTCCACATTGTTGTGGGTGAAGGATCCATGATAACCGATGTTTAGGTTTGGATAGAAGATGTACATTCCGACAATACCGCCGTCATGCACATATCCGTGATCCGAATCGTATCCGTCAACATAGACATCACAGTAATCGACATCAAGATATCCGGCAGCGTAAACACCGCCCATGAACTGCTCGTCCCTCTCTTCTTTGTTCTTGTCAACGCACACAAGAGTCGTACTGATATCGCAGTCCTTAACTTTACCGTAGCCATAGCCCACAAGGCCGCCCACGCCGAACATTGGTGCATTTACATGAAGAAAAAGTCTTGTATCTTCAACCTTGCAATTGGTAATCCTTGTATTCTCGGTATATCCTGCAAGGCTACCTACGAAGCAGCTCTCATCGATATCAACATGAGCTTCCATTCCAAGGATTGAAAGGTTCTTAATTGTCGCACCGATACATGCATCAAAAATACCTGCAAACTTCGTATCGTATGTCTTGAAGTTGCCGTCGTAGGTGGTGTAAACCGCGCTGCCCACTCTGTCAACATAGAGGTTTAAGATCGCATGTCCGTTACCGTCGAGAACACCCCTGAATGTAAAGGGCTCCCAATCTTCGATGCATCCGGCAAAATTAATGTCATCATCAAGAACATAGCTTGCTGTGGGGTCATCTTTGATGGCCATGAAGTCTTCCCAGTTCTTGATATGGATCCTCTTGTCCTCATATTTGAAATCGGTCAGATTATCAAAAAAGTCATTGTTTGTATCGGTTCCCACATTGGTCCTGTAAAGTCCCCATGCCGCGCTGTTGATCTCGGGATGCTTATCGTTGGGATCATCGCTTACATAGAACCAGCACCACTGCTGCGAAACATGCTGCTTATAGGCAAGAGCAGCGATCTCTACGGGGCAGAGACCGTCTCGCTCCTCCACTGGAGTTCTTAAGTCAAGGGTAATGGCATTCTCGGTGTAGTTGTGGAAATATGCCTTGGGAGTATCCCATGCTTCGTAGGAGGCGCTTGCTCCCTCGTCATATGCGGGATCTGCCGCATTCTCAAGCGCGATGGAAACCGACTCCGCAACCAGTTTGTGGAAACCGTGACCGTACTCGCCGTTAAAGTCGTGAGTTATAACAATGAGAGGCTTGAAACGTCTGATTTCCGAAGTCTCGTACGCGATCATGTCATCTTCGTTGTAAACAGTTTTTGCAGCCGCAAGATCGGCAGCATAGATATCATCAAAGTTTCCGCAAACGGGATAATATCTTACGCCGTCGCACCAAAGGCCGTCCAGTTTCTCGTGCTCTCTTACGGTAAGGTTGTTCCAATACTGGGTAAGATAAGCAACCTGGACCTTTGCGTTCTTTTCATAAATATATTTTGCAATGGCGGATCCGAAGAAAAGGATCTCGTCATCCGAATGGCTTGAGAAAACAAGTATGTCCGCCTTTTCGCAGGGAGGCTGCCAAACCTGTACATCACTCGGAAGGTTATTGTTGTCCGTAAAAACTCTTACTCTTGAAAGCTTCTGAGAAGAGTTTACGCTGATGACTGCCTTGGTCGTAGGCTCCGAAAATGCCACATAATCATGGATCATTCCGTACTGACCGCAGGAAATGGTCTCATTGTCGGTGGTCACGGTATAGGATGAAACCGGGCTGTTCCAGATAAGATAAACGCCGGAGATCGCGGATCCGTCGAAACTTGAAACCGTAACGGTATCGGAGCTTCCGACACTTACGCAAGTATCGTAATCAGTGTCTGTAACGTTTCCGCTGCCGGAGCCGTTTGAAAATACTACAGAAGGAGTAACTTCACTGCCCTCTGCAAAAGAATCTGTATGAAACATGGGAAGAAGCAATAGTCCGCCCATGGCTAAAACAGCAATGCAAAAATGCTTTATAAATCTCTTCATTTCTTTAATTCTCTCTATTTTATAAATGTACACACAGTTATAGTTAGTATATCACACTGCACATTCTATGTACATTTTTAACTTGCCCTAAATAACAGGATTATTTTATAATAAAAATGTTGAAAATTTCACAAATTAAGAAAATTTAATCACCTCAGACACAATTCATAACAAAATAATTCATAAAGAGACGACTCGCTATGAAAAAAAGCATCTCAGGCGTAAGGAAAAACTTAATACTTTTGTATATCCATTACATGCTTTTCTTTGCATGGATCGGACTAATGGTCCTTATCTTCTGGTTTTCCGGCATTCCCGCCGATGAATCAACAGAGCAGTCACTAACCATTGGCAAGTGGATCTGTAGCCTTGTAGTAAACGGATTTGACGAAATGTCCGCCGGCGCCCAGATTGATCAGGCGAAGCTCATCGATCATGCCGTAAGAAAAAGCGCCCACTTCTGCGAATTTGCAGCTTTAGGCGCTCTGACATTTAATTCAGCTTATCTTATTTTCAATTCCCTGAAGGTGCGCAAGCGCGTAACTCTTCGCAAAGGATATCTTCTTATCTTCTCCATCCTTTGGTGCATTTTGTATGCTGCCACCGATGAAGTTCACCAGCTCTTTGTTGAAGGCCGCTACGGTTCTCCCGCAGATGTACTTCTTGATACTGCAGGCAGCTTAACCGCCATTCTTATAATTATTTTAGTTACTCATAAACCAAAAAAATAGCGTATCGCTTGACGATACGCCCGTGCGAGCGCGGGTCGCTGAAAGCGACTTTTTCATTGCCGCGCGAAGTCACATTTTACAACCCTTAATTACTGGCGTAAGTCAGTAATTAAGGGTTATCTTCGATGAAGGAGGATACTGCACACAAGCCTTTTCAAGGTCAACCCCTCTGACGGGCTTTGAAAGATAATCCGTAAATCCCACGTTTCTGTACTCCTCTTCCACGCCGTTTATGGCATTTGCCGTAAGGACGATGACGGGAGTGTTCATATTTAGGCTGTCTTTTCTGATCTCTTTAAAGGCCTCAACGCCGTCCGGTGAAGGCATCATATGATCCATGAATATGAGATCATATCTCTCACGTTTGCAAAGCTCGATCGCTTCATTTCCGCCACTTGCCAGTTGCATATAGATCTTGGTCTTGCCAAGAAGAGCCTTAACAACCTTAAGGTTCATGGGAACATCGTCTACAACAAGGATCTTTGCATCGGGAGCAATAAAGCTTACAAGATACTTTTCCGAAACCGTGTTGCTCTCAAGGGTGAAAGGACCAACCGGTTCGCTTTCAAGAACAACCTGGGGAATCTTAAGGGTAAAGGTTGAGCCTCTTCCAACCTCACTCTTAACCTCGATCCTTCCGTTCATAAGAGCGGAAAGTTCACGGCAAATGGTAAGTCCGAGGCCTGTTCCCTCGATATTTCTGTTCTTTGTTTCATCCACTCTCTGGAAAGCATCAAAGAGGATCTTCTGATTCTCCTCTGAAATTCCAACACCGGTATCAATAACCGAGATCTTAAGCATGATCTGCTTGATATCCGTCTCTTCAAAAGCCACCTTTACGGTAACAGAGCCTCTGCTGGTATACTTGATGGCATTTGAGATAAAGTTTGAAACGATCTGGCGGATCCTCATTTCGTCGCCGTAAAGAGCCTTGGGAACGTTCTCGTCACAAACGATATTGTAGGCAAGTCCCTTCTCCTTTGCGTAACGGCCAAGGAAATTGTAGCAGTCCCTAAGGATCTTGTGGATATTGTACTCTGCCTCAACCACCGTCATTCTGCCGGCCTCGATCTTGGAGAAATCAAGGATATCGTTAAGAAGTGACAGCAAGCTGTTGCCCGCTACCTTTATGTTTTCCGCATACTCAATAAGCTTTTTGTCCTCAGCCTCGCGGATGATCATCTCATTCATTCCAAGGAGCGAATTAAGAGGTGTTCTGAGCTCATGGGACATGTTCGCAAGGAAGTTACTCTTTGCGGCATTTGCTCCGTCTGCGTCTTCCTTTGCTTTTTCAAGTTCCTGCAGGACGTAATAATTATCGGTGATATCATCCACCATGATGTAAGCTCCCAGATAAGCTCCTGTTGTGCCAAGGATCCTGTCCAAAGTAAGTCTGTAGTGCTTGTCCTTCAAAGCAGGATTTTTCAAAGGCTTTACATAGTCAAAGCCACCGGGGTAAACATCCCTCAAAGGCTTGTCACCTGTGATGGAGCTGATCATTTCGGTATGGGTATCGCAATCTTCAGCGCTGAGCCTGAAATGTTTTTTGATGAAGTTGTTGACATAGATACATCTGTCGTCAATATCAAATAGGATAAGACCCTTGTCCATGGTGTTAATGGTCTTCTTCATGGCCTGGCTGATCAGGATACGTGGCGCAAAATTCTCCGTAAAGAAGTAGATCATAGTGCTAGCCACACCATAGAAAATAACCGACATATCAAGTGGAATGTCAGTAAGCATATAAAGGGCATTCAGCACGATTATCAAAATGATAACGAAGGATACGGACAGATACTTGTATTTGTAAAAACTCTTGGACTGGACAAGTTTCCAGAAAAGGTAGATAAGGCAGGTCGCAACTCCCACATAATCCAGGATAAGATGGACATTGTAGAGAGGGAGTGCCTTGGTCACATAGAAAACAACGTCTTTTCTGTTGTAATATTCCTCGATGGAGAAAAAACGCTCACCATATAGGTTTATAAATAAAGACACCGAGTCTGCAGCAAAAATAATGATAGCAGGGATTCTAAGATACTTGAAGGCGATCTTATGCTTAGTGTACGCAGCACAAAAAGAACTGATATGGAAAACCTCCCAATCAATAGCTGCAAAATAAAGACAATATGCAATATTTGCCATCATCGGATTAAATGAAAATGCGATCAGGATATTCGCCGCCATAGCAACCATCGCAGTCACGATGGTGCGAAACAGATGGATCCCGTAGTCTTCCTTGATCTGCCTGACCCTTGGGATAAGGAAGATAAGTTCAATTATTGATATTAAAAGAATGATCGAAAAAAAGATTTTTCCGTACATCTAATTGACCCCACATAATTAATTGAGAAATACCGGACATTAAGTCCAGCCACCATCCATGGTTATGATCTGCCCCGTAAGATAATCCGGCGCATTCAAAAGCAGGCTGACTGTCTCAGCCACTTCCTCAGGCTTTCCGATCCTGTCGGCAGGAATCTCTTCGATAACTCCCGCAAGATCCTCCTCGGAAAAGCACTCGTTCATTTTTGTATCAATAAGGCCACAGGCAACGGCATTTACCGTGATCCCCGAAGAAGCAAGCTCCTTTGCCAGCGCCTTTGTAAACGAATTGACTCCGCCCTTTGCCGCAGAATATGCAACCTCGGTGGAAGCTCCCACATTTCCCCAAACGGAAGAAATGTTCACGATCCTTCCGGAGTGCTTTCTCAGCATAAGGGGAATGGCAAGTTTGGAATGATAAAAGACGCTGTTAAGGTCGGCATTCATAACCGCCTGCCACTCGTCTTCTTTCATCTCATGCAAAAGACCGATGTAAGAAATCCCTGCATTGTTAACAAGAACATCAAGCCCCTGCCTATCAAAGACAGTTTCCTCGAAAAGTTCCTGAACTTCGCTAAAATTCCCCGCATCGACGCGCTTACATATACACTCTATATTATACGTTTCTTTTAGTTCATTAGCAAGAGCGCTAAGATCCTCAAAAGAGCTTTTGCAAGTGAGCACAAGGTCATAACCATCGGATGCAAGTTTCCTTGCGATGGCCTCTCCGATGCCTCTTGATGCTCCTGTTATAAGGGCAAGCTTTGCCTCGTTTTGGTTTGTGTTATCTGTGAAATTTCCCATATTAATACCTACTTTGCAAGAAACGCTTCTGCCTCGTCAAGGCCCTTGTATCCGTATAGTTTGCAGCTGTTTTCCATGGTCATCTTTGCAAGGTTCTTTCCGTCCTGTGCAAGTTCCACGATGAACTTCGTATAAAGTTGAAGCATCTTGTCGGAATATGTGCTGATCTCCCCACGAAGATAGGTCTCATAAGAAGTGTCGTAATTCTTGTCGTCGTAGGTGTGAACGGTACGAGCCTGACCTGCGAGATGAGGATATTTCTCGGAGAACTCCTCCATCCATGAAACCTGGATCCTGCAGATCTCTTCGATGATGGCCTTCTGCTCATCTGTAAGAGCGGGGAAGTTGTCCTTGATCTCCTCGTAGCGCTCCGGTGCGGTGCTCTCCATCATGCGGCCGTACTTCTCGGTGATAAGATTGTGGCCAAGCTCCGTCTCCCTCTCAAAATCGTAGAGATACTGAAGAAGCATTGTCCTGTTCCATGTAAGATACTGGCTTCTTCTCATGATACCGAAGGTGGGCCAGTCGTTCTGACATGAAGCTCTTCCGCCTTCGTTCTGAACCTTGTCAAATGCTGCAAACTCAGCCTTTGCGATCATCATGGTAAGTTCTTCGTTTGTCTGGGTTGAGAAGAAGCTCTTCTTCATAAGTTCTTCAGTCTGATGATCAAGATAAGGATCCACATCGCTTATATAATCGCAGACATAAAGCTCCATCGCCAGGGATTCCCCCAGTTTTTCAAGGATCTTTACGATCTCCTCCGAAGTCTTGCAGAGCATTAAAGTCTTAAGACCTTCTTTGACAGCGGTTCCGCCAAGGAGTCCGTCAAGTCCCTTAAAGAGCCATTTATCATGGGGTGCAAAGCGGTTCTCGATAAGGTAAGCCAATTTGCAAGCCGCTCTCATGGCATCACCCTTCATGATCTCTGCAGTTACTGCGTCGCCCCTTTCAATACATCTGATGATATTGTACTGGCCTGCCTGGGAAAACTCTGCACAGGCCTGTGCCAGTTTTGCATACAAAACATTCTCAGGATAACCTTTGGCTACTTCTCTTCTTAAGCCCGTGATCATTCCCTTGTTATCAACCCAGATCTCTCCGTTAACAAAAGCTGAAAGACTTGCGTCGGAAATAGATCTAAAATCAATTTCTTCTCTTATTCCGCAGCACTTCTCAGCGATCTTAAGTTCACTTGCGTTAACCCCAAGGAACTTCCTGCAGAAATCAGAGATCCTGATAACGCCTCTTCTTCCACTTCCCTGTACAGTCTGAGCTCTCTTGTATCCATCAAATTCAGCGGGGAGTTCGGCGTAGGTTTTCTCAAGCTCCGCACCGATCTTTTCGTAGGTTTCATCCGTTACAAATATACAGAATTCAGGTCCCCAGTCATGGTCCCTTGAAACTTTATCATCAAATCCATAGCAGTCTGAGCCTTCTCCCGCAAGTCCAAAAGCAAGCTCCGGAAGATAGTCTGCAAACCTTTCTTTGAAGACAGGGTAGCCGACCTTTTCGAAATATTCGTGACAGATGTCAAGGCCGTGAGTATCATCGTTGTAACCGTTGGATACTTCTGTGCTTGTGCCTGCTGCCTCGCCGGAATTCTCGCCGTTCTGAGCCATTTCTTCTTGAAGTGCCTTCTTGCAAGCCAGATAGTTCTCTTCAAGCCTCTTATAGTATGCGTTCTTTCCAAGAGCCTGCTCCATGGCTTCCATTGCAGTCTCATAAACCTTCATTCCGCTGGCGAACTCGCCCTTGATATAATAATAGCTTCCGAGCGCAGAAAGAGCAGCCGCATAATGACCATCGGTTACTCCAAGATCATTAAAAAGTTCAATGGATTTAACCGCATGTTCATAGCCTTCTTCCAGCTCACCAAGCTGCATACAGGTTCCTGCGATATTGGCTCTCGATACTGCTTCTTCATATACCTGACCGTTTCTGATAACGATCTTTAAAGCAGCTTCCAGCATCTTTTTTGACGCTGCAAAGTCTCCCATCTCCTGATAGAGAAGGGATTCATTATTATAGAGGCTGGCCCAGAGAAGGCTGCCTTCCTCAAGGATCTCGGAGTAGATCTCCTCCACTTTTTTATAAACTTCTTTTGCATCCTCAAGCCTTCCGCCGGTCCTGTAAGCCGTGGCGATGTTCAAAAGGCTAGTGGCATATGGGATGGATTTTTCGGGCAGGATCCTTGATGCCACGGAGACAATTTCATCCGCAACTTTATAAGCGTCCTCAAACCGTGAAGACTCGCGATAATATCCGATAAGCTCATTTAAAAGCTGAAGCAGCGCACCGCCGTCTCCCTCATCAACAGCTACGCTTATAGCGCCCATGAGAAGATCTTCAACCTCCTCCGCTCTGTTTTCATTAAAAAGCCTGTCCTCGGCTTCAAGAATTCCGGAAATATCCATGTTTTACCCTTTCGAATTCTCTTGATCAAAAATATGTTTATCCATACTGAGAGGTCTGTTTTTCGCCCTCACTTATATCTTTTTTGTATAATAATATAGTACCGCGGTTACGCCTTAATAGCAATAATCCGCGGTACTGATTTGCTTTTTAAATTGTTTTGAACTTGCTCTGTTTTATTGAGCTTTTCTATCCCTTAAAATCAATATGCTGACCAACGGTTAATTCCTGCTCAGTCCTGATATTGTTCATAAGGTCATTCTGGTAGTACTCCTCGATCTTCCTCATGAGTTCCTCAACGCTGTTGGCGGTTATGATAACCGTATCTTCGTCGATCTCCTCCATATCGGTCCGCTCGTTTACTTCCGAAGTTTTTTCACCTCGGGCTTCACCGATCTTCTCGAGTTTTTCGGAATTGGCTTCCCTGGTCTTTTCCCTTGCTGCCTCACGAGCCTCTTCCCGCTTTTCTTCCTGCTTTGCTGCGATCCTTGCGCGCTGAGCTTCAGAAGATTTCTTCAGGGCTGCAAAGAAAGTAACAACTCCGTTGTCGTTTGCAACCAGTCCGTATCCTTTGACATTTCCGGACTGTCCTGTTGCCTCAACCTGTCTCTTCAATTCCTTAAGACCCGAAGCTGCCTGTGCGATCATGGTTTCATACTTCGCACGATAATTCTCGTCATTGGCCATCCTCTCGATCTTCTCTTCATCAATAAGGACTACCATTCTGTAAGGATTAGCATAGCTTCCCGCCATCGCCTTGGCGTTCTCTTTCTGATCCTTGCTGACAAGAATGAAATCAAGCTGCCCGAACTTCGATTTAAGTTCATCGTAATAAGCAGCTGCTTTTTCCGAAAGCTGTGGTTTACCGATAGTCTTTCCGTAATCGTGTTTCCCAGCCTTTGTGCTCTCGGAAACTTTTGTGTCGTCTGCTTTTATCATCTCGTATTCACGGGTTATTCCGTATTGAGACGATGCCGAGCCGACGCCTGTTACATTAGTACTCATGGCCATCAACCTCCTTGTTGTTCAGACGTAAAATCCTTTTTACGCCGGTACTAAATTAAAAAGTTTCCAAAACTCTTTTGCCAAGGTACATAGTTCGCCGAAGCCA
>JAEEGI010020282.1_pt1 | contig 13328 bp, 16 predicted proteins | sample 8958751 | NCBI WGS metagenome assembly JAEEGI01 (sample SAMN16246545, study PRJNA631951) | gut metagenome | biome: gut microbiome; feature: rumen; material: KS-attached | host: Bos | place: Iran: Karaj | collected 2018-10
GCCGGGGTCGCCGCGGCCTCTTCCGCCGCCGCGCGCTCGGCCTGACGCGCCTCCCACTCCGCACGCTCGCGCGCCTGGCGCAGCGGGCCGCTGTCCTGGAGGAGCATCATCGGGACGGCGATGTCCGGCGCGTCGTCATACTGCGGCAGTCCGGCGAGCAGCGTCCGCCGCAGGAGGAAGCCTCCCGCCGTCAGCGCCGCCGCGAGGACGAGGATGGCGAGCATGCACGCGGGCGCATAGTACCGTTTGTTTTTCTTTCTTTTCATATCCCGTTCCCCCTTCCCTTAAAAGCTGAAGTACAGGAAGGGATCGCTCGACGCGGTGGCCAGGAAATACATGCACAGCCAGAACAGGCCGAAGAGCAGCACCCAGGCCGCGCCGCTGCCGGAGACCTTTTTCCACAGCCGCGCGGGCAGCGGCGTGCTCCCGACGAGGCCGAGCGCCAGATAGGGCCAGCAGCGTCCCAGGACCGTCAGCCAGTCGCCCGGATTTCCGGCGCGGCCGCCGCCGCCGAAGAGCCGGAAGAAATAGGCGCCGGACGCCGCGGGGTCTGGCGTGATAAAGAACACCCAGGACAGCGCGATCATCAGCGGCAGATAGACGTGACCCAGCGCGGGGCGCCGCGACAGCGCCTCGCCATAGAGCAGCCGCTCGCCCAGGATCAGCGCGCACATCATCAGCCCCCAGAGGACGTAGTTCCAGCCAGCCCCGTGCCAGATCCCGGTGAGCAGCCACACCGTGATCGTGGAGAGCAGCATGCGCCCCAGCCCGTTCCGGCTGCCGCCGAGGGGGATGTAGACATAGGTCCTGAACCAGCGGCCGAGCGTGATATGCCAGCGCCGCCAGAACTCGGAAACGCTTGTCGAGCAGTAAGGGTGGTCGAAGTTGGCCGGCAGGCGGATGCCCAGCATCTTCCCCAGGCCGACCGCCATCTGCGAGTAGCCCCAGAAGTCGAAGTACAGCCGCAGGGCGTAGGCGACGAGCCCGAGCCAGGCCAGCGGTACGGAGACGGCCGCGACGCCGCGCACGCGGATCTGCCCCAGCACGCCCGCGAGATGGTCGGCGATGACGAGCTTGCAGGCAAGGCCGAGGATGAAGCTCTCCAGCCCGTCGTCCAGCCGCGTCCGGCTGCGCTTCGGCGCGGCGAGGGACGCGAGCAGCTTATCGGGCTCGGCAAGCGGTCCGGAGATCAGCCTGGGGAACATCAGCGTGCCGGCGGCGACGCCGAGCGCCGTGGTCTCGCCGCCCTGCCAGGCATAGACCAGGAAGGCGATCAGCTGGAAGGTGTAGAAGCTCAGTCCCAGAGGCAGCGGCAGCGTCCTCGCGCCGAAAAGCCCGGAGAGCTTGACGCAGCACAGCGGCGCCGCGGTCACGGCCACGAAGAGCGCGAGCAGCCATTTCCTGCGCATTTTCCTGCGGCGGAACAGCGAGCAGCCCAGGGCGGCAAAAAGCGTCAGAGCGACGAGCGGCAGGAGCTGCCACGGCTCGGCCCATACGCCGACGGCGCAGAAGATCAGGCTGCCGGCGCAGAGCGCGGGGGCGCAATACCTCGCGGGAAGGAGCCGGTAGAGGATCAGAAAGGCCGGAAAAAACAGAAATATGAAGCTGTAGCTGTTGAAGGCCATAAGCATATCCTTTTCGGAGCCTCGCTCCGGAGCGTTTGTTCAGAAAGCGGGATCGCGCGCTCTTATCGCTTCGGGAAAAGCACCCGGAGCGTTTCCCGCAGCCGCTGGTGCCGGACGGCGGTCGCGTCGAAGCCGACGGTGCGGAAGGCAAGCTGCATGATCGGCCCGGTGCAGAACGCGCAGATGAGCGTGCCGATCCCCACGGGGCCGCCCAGCAGCCAGCCAACCAGCGTGGCCGTGCCGAGCAGGGCGACGCTGATCGCGCCGATCGGGACGCGCCTCACGCGCTTCGCCAGCGCCACAAGGAGCGTGTCCCGCGGACCGCAGCCCAGGGCGGCGTTCATATAGAAGTACTGCGAATAGGCCATGACGGTCAGCCCCGCGAGCATCATGGGGATCGCGGCCGCGAGAGAGGCCGGAGGCGGGACGGGCAGAAAACGGTTGAGAAAGTCCACCGCCTTGCCGACGACGAGCGCGTCGAGGATCATGGCGACGCCGATCGGCTCTTTGAGCAGCACGTCGATGAGCACGATGCTCAGCGAGACGGCGATGGAGGCGCTCCCGTAGAGGATGCCGAGCGTCCCGGACAGGCCCAGATTGAGAACGTCCCACGGCGCCGCGCCGATATCGGCGCGGATGGTCAGAAAGACGCCGAAGCCGAACAGGACCAGGCTGGCCGCCGCCTTGAGCGCATCGGCGAGGACCGCGCCCGGCGTGCGGTTTTCACGCAGCTCGTCTCTCATGCTCCTCCATCCCGGAACGCTCTGTTCCACGAGCCGATCTCGATGAGGTTCCCCTCCGGGTCGGCGATATAGCAGGTGCGCTGTCCCCAGGGCTCGTTCTCCGGCGCGAGCACGCCCCGCGCCCCGGCGGCCAGCGCGCGGGCATACTGCGCGTCGACCTCCTCGAAGCGGTCGACGTACAGCGCGATCTCGAAATGGCCGTTGAGCCCCCTGAGGTATTCGTAGCGTCTGCCGGTCATCTTCTCAAAGTCTTTTCTGCCGTAGAGCATGAACAGCGTGTCGTCCTTGACGAGATAGACGTTTTTCGCATCCTCGCTCTCCCGGATCTCAAAGCCCAGGACGTCCCGATAAAAACGGATCATCCTTCCCATATCCTCCACAAACAGTCCGAAGCCGTCCAGACGCATCGTTTTCTCCCGCCTTTCCGCCGAAAATCGTTTTTCTTATCATAACCGAAAAGCGCGAAATTTGCAAACGGTGCGTGAAACGGCCCGGGACGCGAAGCATAAAAAAGCCGCCGCAAACGTTGCACGGCTTGCGGCGACGTGTGTCAGAACGATGATAATCCAAACGAGAACGCATTTTCTGGGCAGAGGCTAAAAAACTGGGCAGCCACCTCAAAAACTGGGCAGAGGGTCAAAAAACTGGGCAGCCTTGCGCCGCAACGGTTTTACGACTGCGCTTACATCAGGTCAAAAATCCATGCCGTCAATGCGCTTGCACTGAGTCAGCTTGTCATAGACCGGTAGCATCGGCATGGCAGCCATTACGCCGCCCTCCAGCTTGAACACGCCGCCCAGGATGCCCATCTTGGGATCGAGACGCCGCTGACAGACAGAGACATAGCTTTTGTAATCGCCGAAACAGCGAAAAGCTGCTTCCGGGATGCTGTCCTCACCTTCGCCGGAGGTGATTTCTTTCACCATCGTGTTTTCCACGACATACCTGATCCATTTGGTGTTTCCGGATTCACCCCAGACGTTCCGGTACACCTCGACGAGAGATGTGTTCAGTTTGATCAGCTCACTGTAGGCCATGTCTTCACCTCCTTTGCGGTTTTTTCTGAACGGCTCTTACTTCAGTACGAACTCCGAGATCATTCTGCCGATCGCGCCGATGTTGACGTTCCCCTTGAACTCGAACTTGGCCGTGAAGCCGTTCGCGTACATGAGGAACAGCTCAGAATCGGGCACGAGTTCCGCTACGCTCGGCGTCTGGATCGAGAAGAACTGGATCTTGGAATAAGGCATAGAGCTGAAGGACTTCCTTGTCCCAGTCAGCCCCTGCACGTCAACGGCGATGATGCGCTTGTTTGTAAAGATGAGCTGGTCGCGCACCGTCCGAAAAGCCATGACCGCTTCCTCACCCGGGATGAGCAGCCCGTTGACCTCGTCGCGGACTTCCGCGAGATTGATCGGCTTGAGATTCCATACGGAATTGCTGTTGAAATTGATAGCCATGTCAGTTTCCTCCCAATGTATTATTCTTTATCAGTGAAGCAATGAATTCGGCATAAGCTTCCCGCAACGGCAGTTCATTGTCGACTTTCAGTACGCGCCGGACCGCAGTCTCCGTCTGCCCGGTGATGGGGTTGAAGCCCTGCTTTTCAACGGCAGCCCAGTAGACGCCCTGCCCGCGCTTCTGCCAGCTGGGGAGCTTATCAAAGTTGATCCCGTTCTGAAACAGCAATTCATTCTTGAAAGCGACCGACTGACCCTCGAGCATTTTTGTCGCCTCGGCCACGCTTTTGCCCTGCTTGCGTAGCATCCAGTAACAGTGCGCATTGAGGGCGTTGCGGTGGGCATCCTCCTGTCGCCACAGAAAATAATCCTGCACGCGCTCGACTGTGGGCAGCGGCACCATGCGGCAGTCAAAAATCGCCTGCTGTCCGAGCTGCTCCGAAAATGCTGCGCTTGCCACGCCGGCAAGAAGAGAATTGTATTTCCGTACCTTCCGCCCGAAGGTATCTTCATCAGGGTGAAAGAGAAGAGAAATCTCGTCGCTTTCGGTGAAACCGTAAATCACGCGAAAACCATATGTCATCAGAGCTTTCACGGTTTCGACCATCATGTCCCGGAAACGGGTATCGAACGGCGCCTCAAATTTGCAGATCTCTTTAGTCAGACGGGTGAAGCGGTTGCCGTCGAGCCTCGCGACAAGGTACAGCTCCGGAAGCAGCACCTGGTCAAGAGACTGCTCATATACGCGCATCTTCGCGTCCAGATCATCAAAGTTCATCTTTTTCTCTCCATTCGGTGATTGTCATCGTTTCACCGTCGTTCGCCACGAAATACAGCTCGTCAAAGCCCTCGTCCCTGCTCGGCATCTCCAGCTTTTTTGAAGTCATGGCAATTGCCTTTGCCGGGATCTTTTCTTTTCCCTCGCGTCGGTCGTTTCGGGCAATACACTCATGCAGACGCGACTGCATGAAGTAGCCGATCACGCGATAGCCCGCTTCTTTAGCAGAGGGAATGTAGCGCGCCCGATCAGCACGGGTCGGGTTGGTGTTGTCAATCACATAGTCGCAGCCCCGTTCGTGGCAGTCGGCGATCATTCTTTTTTCGTTGTTTCTCGTTTTCAGCGTGTCCAGATTGACGCGCTGCACATCCGGCAGAAAGCGACGGCAGAATTCACTCTTGCCGCTTCCTTGAATGCCGATCATGATAATGGCTTTAGTCATTTTGGATTTCCGTATTAGCGCCCTCTGCTAAAGCTCCGAACACTGCCCTCAGCAGAGTCCTGTATTCACGAATGGCGGGAATGCTGCCAAACTCCGCTTCAAGCACGTCGCAGACCGACCGATAGTACCACGCATGCAGGGCCTTGTTTTTCTGATTGAAGCGTTCCCAAAGCTTATCCTGAAGCTTGTCATAGTCCCGGCTCATTTCACGGATGTTGGCCAGCTTGTCACCGAGGCATATCAGCTTCGTGTCGCGGTCAGCCGTCTTCAGATGGTCAATGGTCTCCTGCTTACGGATCTTCCAGGTGGCCTCAGCGGGGAGTTCTGCTCTTTTGTCTTCGCTTTCCCCGGCAACGAGTTTAGCAACCATTGCCCCAAACTCACGCTCAATGTCAGCTGCTGTGACCGGCGTATCCTCGACGGTATCATGCAGAACGGCTGCGGCCAGAACGTCCTCGTCTTCCGTTATGCTCCCGACAATTGTCATGACCTCAATCGGATGAAGGACATAGGGTCTGTCTTTCCCTTTTCTCTTTGATCCTGCATGTGCGTTGACCGCAAATAGAATCGCTTTCTCCGTTTTTGTCATGGTTTTTTCCTCCGGCGCAATGAATCTGATAGACCCAATGATATCTTTGATCAAGGTTTTTCGTTTGTCATTATACAAAGTCGTCCGTTGCCGCGTCAAGGACCTCCAGCTCGTCGATCCATGCGAGATCGTCCCGCTCGGTTTTTCTCGGCGCGGGCTGCGTCGGCTTATTCTTTTTCCCGATATGCACGATCAGCATGATCAGCAGCGCGACGGCGATCGCGATGTTCATGAGTCAGTCCTCCTCTCCCAGAACCGCTCTGACGGCGGCCAGATACTCCTCGTCCGTTATACTGTCTTTGGTTGCTTCGAGAAGAGCAAGGTATTCGGATTCCTGCTCCACGTTGTAGTCCGACAGCATTCCCGCTATTTCGCAAATCGTGGCTGCGGAGATACCCGACTCGAATAAACGGGTACAGAATTCTTTTCCGATCTTCTTCGCTTCCTCTGTAAGCATATTCAATCACCTCAATACGTGTTTTCTTTGAATAGCAGATGCCAGAAATAGCTGAGCACCAGGCAGCAGAAAAAGAGTATCATCTGGAGCCCCCTCCTAATTAACCGGATATTCGTTCAACAGCTCTATCGTCAGTTCTCGGAATGTATCGTTATTGATAACGTCATTGTGGCTGTCAATATAGTGAAAAAGCTCCTTCACTCTCTGAAGCCGCATTTCCGGCTGACCCTCGTCTGCGAGGGCTGATATTTTATAGTCTATCGGATCGGGCGGTATCCCGTTTTTAACCAAAATTGGTACGATCACCTTGCAATACTCTTCGATCTTTTCCTCTATACTCATCGCGTCGAAGCGCTCTTGTGTCAGCGGTTCCGGGGCGTCGGGATCTGTTTCCGGGTCGGCGCCGTCAGAGTGATCATCCGCCAGCAGCTCTGCTCGGTGATCCTCAAAAAAATCAAAATACGCACGGACATTTTCAATCTTCGTCCATGGCTTTTTTGCTACCGGCGTTTCGTCGAGATCATAGATCGTCGCCCCCGGCAGCGAGAGCATGATAGGCGAGTGCGTAGCGATGATGAACTGACAGCCGAAATACATCGCCGAATCGGATATATACTTTGCTAGATCCCGCTGCATCGCTACAGAAAGGCTGTTTTCCGGTTCATCCAGCAGATAAAGCGCGTTTTCCGTAATGTGCTCAACAAAATAACGCATCGCGCTCTCGCCATTGGAATGCATGTCCACATTTCGCATGAGTCTCTCTCGCACATATTGTGACTGAGACTTGGATTTGGATTTTGCATCGTAGCTATCCTTCCAGTCTTCGTATTCCTTGAGCGACTTGAGGCGGTGGCTTGCGTACTTTCTGTGAAGATAATCCTCGAACAGCTCCTCGCGTCTAACGTCGATGCCGTCGTTGAGATAACGGATATTTAGCATATAGTCGAAAACATCGTCGCTGCTCAGGTACTGACTGGCTGGAGGTATCTCAGAGGCAGCCTCGGAACACATACCGACAAACGTGGAGAAAAATGCTCCACCGCTGAAGGCCGAATGCCGCATCAGCCTCAGCTTTTCAGCGATCAGGTTGAGGATCGTGGTTTTCCCCGAGCCGTTTCCACCGCACAGGATCGTAACCGGGCCAAAGCGAAACTTGCTCAGTTCTTTAGGCGGGAACAGCTTGAAGGGGTATATCCCGTTATAGCACGTCCGCTTCTGATTCTTAATGAATTCTATTTCTTGGGCATCTGACGGAAGCTCAAATGATCTCAAATAAACGTTCCCCATGAGCGATTCTCCTCCCGTAAAAGCCTTTCATCTGCTTTTATCATACAATGCCCCTGGCTTGCAATCAACGGCGGGAGAGGTCAGCTCTGGCCATAAAATGGGACAATGCCTGTTCCGGAGATATTCGAATCCGACACTCCCGCTCCTTTTTTGTGTTCACACTTATACACACTACAACAAACAAAAGGGCACCAATTTGGCTGCTCCAAAGGTAAAAAAACAGGCCCCGTGGCAGTCTGCGCGCTGCCTCGAGGCCTGTTTTGCCTTGATTATAGCCCATTATGGCCTAAAAATGCTGAAAACGCACTTCTGTCTTGGTAGACAAAAGTGCGTTACAGCATGGTGGAGAGTGGCGGACTCGAACCGTCGACCTTCCGCGTGTGAGGCGGACGCTCTAACCAGCTGAGCTAACCCTCCGAAGCCCGTTTATGATACCATATCCTTCCGCGCATTTCAAGAGGAAATTTGCACGCCTTTTTCTGTTGCATTCCCGCGGCGCCGGAGGTAGAATAACAGCAAAGCGGCGCGTTTCGCGCCGCCGCCGTGAGGAATGTCAGCTGAAAGGAGAATGACCATGGCACTCTTTTCCTTCAAATCCGGCAAGCGCGTAAAGACGCCCGAGCGGCCGGCCTTCGACCCGGAGACCGAGGAGGCCGCCGTCCGCTGCAGCATCTGCACCGGCGAGCAGGTCGCCGGCTTCCGCAGCAAGAGCACGGGCCACTTCCGCGAGATCATGCTCATCCGCTCGCCGGACGATCTTGAGGAATTCAAGCGCAGCTGCGGCGTCGAGAGCTGCAAAAAGATCTTCTGACGCGCAATTCATAAATCATCATACGTTTATTCACAAATTAGCCATTGCTTTCCAGCGCAATCTGTTATAATCGGATCACCGAAGCAAATACTATTGATAGATAAAGGAGAGTATGAAAATGGATAAGAACAGCGTCAATGAAGTCATGAACAAGATCAAGGTCCTCGTCAAGAAGGGCAACGTCTCCCGCATCCTCATCTGCAAGGACGGCCGTGAACTCGTCAACGTGCCGGTCAACGTCGGCATCGTCGGCGGCGTGGTCGGTCTTGCCGCCGCGAAGTGGGTCGTGATCGCCGCCGTTCTGGCCACCGTCGGCTTCGGCTGCACGGTCCAGGTCATCAAGGAGGACGGCGAGGTCGCCGATATCCTCACCGAGCAGCAGGTCGAGACGACCCGCAGCAAGGCCGCCGATTTCGTCGGCGAAGTCAAGGAGAAGCTCAACCTCGACGAGATCGTCACGAAGGCCACCGACGCCGTCAACGAGGCGAAGGAGAAGTTCAGCAACTTCGACGAGGTCGTCGACGCGACCGTCGAGGAGTTCAAGGACGAAGAGCCCAAGGAAGAGTAAGTTCCCCGGCAAAAGAAAAAGAGGATGCGAAAGCATCCTCTTTTTTGCTGCCCGAAAAGGGAGAGCAAAGCGGCGCCCGCCGGGCGCCGCTTTGCTTTTCAGCCGTATACGTCGTTCGTGTCGACCAGCTTGACGTCGATCTCCAGGATCTTTCCGTCCCGCCAGACCGTAAAGTGCATCGTGTCGCCGACCGAGAGGGCGTCCTTCATGCCGGAGAGCTGCGCCGTCTCGCTGAGCTCCACCCCGTCGGCCGTGAGAATGATGTCGCCGCGCCGGATGCCCTGCTTGAGGGCGTCCGAGCCCTCCGCCACGCCGCTGACGTACAGTCCGCCGGAGGCGGGCAGCTTGTCGCCGTAACGCTCGCGCGCAGAGTCGGGGATCGCGCCGACCGTGATGCCGATCGAGGGGCGGCCGGTGACCTCTCCGTCCCGCACGAGGCTGTTGACGATCCTGGCCACGGTGGCCGAGGGGATCGCAAAGCCGATGCCCTCGATGTTCGAGTAGGAGGACATCATCTTCATGTTGGTGATGCCGATCACCTGGCCGGACATGTTGAACAGCGGGCCGCCGGAGTTGCCCTCGTTGATGGCGGTGTTGGTCTGCAGCAGGGTCATGCTGCGGCCGTTGTAGTTGATGCCGCGCTCGATGCCGGAGATGATGCCGTCGGTCAGCGTCAGACGGAATTCCTCGCCGAGGGGGTTGCCGATGGCCGCCACGCGGTCGCCGACCTCCAGCACGGTGCTGTCGCCGAAGACGGCGGGCGTAAGCCCCTTCGCTTCGATCTTCAAAACGGCGATGTCGCTGATCGCGTCCGCGCCGACGAGCTTCGCTTCATACTCCTGATCGTCGGCGAGCGTGACCGTCGCGCGGTCGCAGTCCGCGATCACGTGCGTGTTGGTCAGCACAAGGCCGTCCGGCGAGAGGACGATGCCGGTGCCCCAGTTGTAGCCCGTCTTGCCGTTCCGGTATCCGGAGATCGCCACGATGCTCCGCGCCCCCTGCCGGTACAGCTCCTGCAGGCTCATTTCGTCCTGCGCGGGCTCGAGCGTGCAGCTGTAATCCAGGCTCTCGTCCGTCCGTTCGATGTTGATGACCGTTCTGGCGTTTTCGACGCTGCTGTAAAAGCTGTCGAAGAAATCGCGGTAATCGTCCGGCATCGTGTCGTCGTCCTCCTCTGGCGGGAGGATGAACTGGCCGAAATTCGAGCCGCCGTTCCCGCCCGGCTCTGGGGCGGCGTTTTTGTTCGGGAACAGCAGCGCCGAGCCGGCGATCAGTCCGACCACAACGAGCACGGCGACAAGGGCCTTGAGCCAGCCGCGGCTCTTCTTCTTTTCCGCCGGTGCCGGCGGCGCGTCCTGCCGCAGCGGGGCGTACCAGCCGTCGGTTTCGGAGACATACCAGTTGCTCATAGCTTGACCTTCTTATTCCGCCAGCGGGAGGGTAAAGACGAATTCCGTCGCGCCGTCCTCGCTTTTGACGGCGATATCCTCGTCATGGCTGTTGATGATGGATTTGACCAGGTACAGGCCCAGACCCACGCCGGATTTGTCCATCGAGCGCGAGCGGTCGGACTTGTGGAAACGGTCGAAAATAAAGGGCAGGTCGTCCGGCGGGATCGTCTCGCCGTAGTTCTTCACCGAGACGTAAGCCTTGTCGTCGTCCTTGTACAGGCGGATCGTGATGCAGCTGCCGCTCTCCGCGAACTTCACGGCGTTGTCGATCAGGTTGTAGATCACCTGCGTGATGCCGTCGCGGTCCGCGCGGACCAGGATGTGCTTGTCGGGCAGCTGGGGGTCGACGTCCAGATCCTTCTTCGTCGCGCGGCTCTCGAAGCTGAGCATGGTCTGCAGGATCAGTTCGGTCAGGTCGAAGACCGTGCGCTTGGAGGGGTCGGCGGCGCGGTTGCGCATCTGCGAGACGTCGAGCATCTCGCGCACGAGGCGCGAGAGGCGCTTGGTCTCGTCGCTGATGGAGCGGAGATACTTCTTCTCCTCCGCCGGCGGGATCGTCCCGTCGAGGATGCCGTCGGCAAAGCCGGAGATCGTCGTCATCGGGGTGCGCAGCTCGTGCGAGATGTTGGCGATGAACTCGCTGCGGCGCTCCTCGGCCTTCTCCAGCGAGTCGGCCATTTTGTTGAAGGACTCGATCAGCGCGCCCATCTCGTCGGTGGGGTCCTCCACCTGCCTGACGCGAACGGAAAAGTCCCCGCGCGCGAACTTGCGCGAGGCCGCCGCCATCTCGTCGAGCGGGCGGGCCATGCGCTTGGAATAGAACAGGCTGATGATCAGCGCCACGGAGAACACGCCGAGCGCGACGAGCACCGCCACGCCGAGGAAGTTCTCCCACGCGCCGAACATGTTGGCCGACAGCGAGGTCACGAAGGCGTAGCCGATCACCTCGCCGCCCCCGTTCGCGATCGGCTGCGCGACGACGTAGCGCTTGGCCGGGTACAGCGTGCCGAGCGTGGAGAATTCCTGCACCTCGCCGTATTGGCCCAGCTCCCGCATCACGTTCTCCGGCAGCTCCTTGCCGATATGCTCGCAGCTCGGGCGCCGGTCGGAGCAGCAGACGATCTCGCCCGTGCCGTCGGTGATGAACACATGGTTCCCCGTGCTGTTGGCGATCGAGCTGAGGTTCATGTTCAGCGACCAGGAGTGCAGACCGTCGTAGTCCGCCACCGCAGAGGCCAGGCGCGCGACCTCCGCCGCGCTCGAACGCATCGTCGTCTGATAGTCGTTGATGACGTAGCTGCGCGCGATGCCGATGAAGGCGATCGTCGTCAGCAGGAAGCTGACCGTGACGAGCGTGGCCGTTGCGACGAAGTTCCGCAGATAAACGCTTTTCATTACTCCGTCACTTCAAATTTATAGCCGACGCCCCAGACCGTCTTGAGGCACCACTTGTCCGACACGCCCTCAAGCTTCTCGCGCAGACGCTTGATGTGCACGTCGACCGTGCGCGAGTCGCCGAAATAGTCGAAGCCCCAGACCTCGTCGAGCAGCTGGTTGCGCGTGAAAACGCGGTTGGGCGAGGAGGCGAGGTGGAACAGCAGCTCCATCTCCTTGGGCGGCGTGTCGATCTTCCTGCCGTCCACGATCAGCTCATAGGAATCGAGGTTGATCGTCAGCTTGTCGAACTCGAGCTTCTTTTCCATCGGGGTCTCGCCGTCCTTGCGGCGCATCACGGCGTGGATGCGCGCGATCAGCTCCTTGACCTCGAAGGGCTTGGTGACATAGTCGTCCGCGCCCATCTCCAGGCCGCTGACCTTGTCGCTGGTCTCGCCCTTGGCGGTGAGCATGATGATCGGCACGGCGGATTTCTTGCGGATGTCCCGGCAGACCTGCCAGCCGTCCTTGACCGGCAGCATGATGTCCAGCAGGACCACGTCGGGCTGGAAGAGATCGAAGCTGCTCTCCGCCTTGCCGCCGTCCGGCGCGATCATGACCTCGAAGCCGTCTTTGCCGAGGTAGAGGCGCAGAAGTTCGGCAATATTGCTGTCGTCCTCCACAACAAGCGCGCGTTTGCTCATGGTCAGTACCTCCCTCGCAGCCGAAAAGGCCGCTTTTCTCGTACGATATTATATCGTCATTATAGCGCGGAGGGAAGAGCAAAGGTTAAAAAAATGTAAAATTCCCGCCGTTTCATCCCTCTTTTTGCTCTTCGGCGCGCAGCGCGGTGCAGAGCGTTTCGGCACGCCGCAGCCAGTCCGCGGCGCGTCCCTCCTCCCGGGCGGCGGCAAGGCGGACCGGATCCTCTCCGCACGCGAGCGCGCGCTCGATGCAGCGGACGTAGTCCGCCGCGTCCGAGGCGATCAGTACGCTTTTGCAGCGCCGGCACTCCGCCACGTCGCCCGCGACGACGGGGCGGCCTGTCGCGAGGTATTCAAAGAGCTTCACGGGGCTGGCCGCGTCGCCGACCTCGCCCCTGCGGAAGGGGATGAGCAGCACGTCGCAGCGCGAGGCGTAGTCCTTGAGGACCGCATAGGGCTTCGCGCCGAGGAAAAAGACGTTCTCCCGGCCCGCGAGTTCCTCGTCGAAGGAAGCGTCGTAGCGCACGCCGAGGAGCAGCAGGTCGAAGCGGCCGTCCGCGGCGATCGCGCGCAGCGCCGCGTAGTCGAGCCAGCGCGCCAGCGCGCCGTAGTAGCAGACAAGCGGCCGCCCGCGCCGCAGCAGCGCGCGGAAGCTCTCATCCTCCGGGCAGGGACCGGGACGGGAAAAGTGGGCGAAATCCACGCCGTTTTCCACGAGCAGCGCTGCGCGGCCCCGCGCCCCGGCGTCGCGCAGCAGGGCGAGCGAGGAGACGACGATCCGGCTGCGCGGGTCCTCCATCGCATGGCGGTAAAGGGCGAGCGTGCGCCGCGGCGTTCTCGTTCCCCCGCTGATCTCGCCGCTGATCGCGTCGATGTAGTCGTAGAGCAGCGTCCAGCCGCGCCTTTCGTACGCTCTGACAAGCCGGAGCGGAGCGCGGCGCTCCGGCGAGGCGAGCATCAACCGGCACGGCAGCCCGCTCCTCTCCCCAAGGCGCTCGAGTCTGCGCGCGCAGGAGGGGCAGCGGGGAGTGACAAGCCA
>JAEEGI010020291.1_pt1 | contig 13325 bp, 14 predicted proteins | sample 8958751 | NCBI WGS metagenome assembly JAEEGI01 (sample SAMN16246545, study PRJNA631951) | gut metagenome | biome: gut microbiome; feature: rumen; material: KS-attached | host: Bos | place: Iran: Karaj | collected 2018-10
GGATAGTTGATGTGGCTTTAACCTCTGTGATTGAAGTTATAAATATCAGTAGCAGGATGATAATTGAAAATACTCTTTTCATTCTAATCGCCTGCTCTTTCTAATATTCTTTATCATTAAAATTAAGCTAATAACCAGCAATATTATAAACGTTATAACAATAATAATTGTTATTAGATTTTCTCTGATATAATTTAGAACAGCTTTTAATATTAATAATATTTTGTTTTCTTTTTCTTCAGGAAGTTGTTCTTTCTCGCTATTTGCTTTTTGTATTTTGTAGTTATTAACTCTTGATACAAATTTCTCATATTCTAATTCTCTATTATATGCTTTTTGACACAAAACAAATTCTTCGATACCCTCACATAGTGGATCTTCAGAATACATATTATATTTAGGAATTGTAATTCTTATGTTTTTTAATTCTCTATCACAAGTTGCCGTTTTGCCTTTTATTGTTACTTTATATTTTCCTTCAGTAAGTGTAGGCATACCAAGTGACACTTCTGTAGTGCTTGTTAAATCAAGTGACTCAGTATCATTATCTCCCGTGTCATATTTTACAATATATCCAAAGTTTTCAGGTTCTGGATTAAAAAGAGTCATATAAAACTGTTTTTTCTCCTCATCAAGCATATAACTTACTTTAAATTCACTTCGTATTTCTCTAAAATGTGTCATTTCTTCCTTAGTACAATCTGCATAGATGTATTTTGGAAACACAATGAAAACAAGTAGTAGTAATATCATATATACATGTTTTTTCATAAAATACCTCCTATGCATATTTTCCTACTATTTTAAGTATAGCATATTTATATTAAAAAAAAAAGATTTTTTTAATCTTTTTTCTTTTTAATAACGCTTAAATAATTTGACTATGCCGGCTATTATAAAAGACCCTCCAAGGATATATAAAAGGATAGCTGTGTTTTTGGCATCAGATGGGATAATGGCATCTTTGGGATTACGAGGATTATATTTTACTTTCAAAGTCTTGCCAATGCTTTTATCAAAAGTTGAGCAGCTCATTTCAGTAACTTGATATTTTCTATCATTTACTTCATATTCTAAAACATTTCTTCCTCCAGAAGTAGTTCCATCTTCATCAGTAATTTCACATTCTTTAATTTCAACGACTGTGGCTGTCGTTTCAACAAAATCTTTGTATTTTTCTTTTCCAAAGTATGTCGTTTTGTTGGCAAATATCAAAATACCTAATCCAATTGCTAGGGCTATAATTGCTACTATTTTATTATTCATATCACACCTCTATTATTATGATAACACAAATTTAATTATTGTTAAAGTATTTAATGATAGCATATGCTAAATTATCTATAATAATGTCTTGATACTCTTCATGAGTTAATCTATATCTATCATCTGAATTTGATAAAAATCCTACTTCAATTAAAACTCCAGGACTAGTTATATTGTTATACATGTAGTATGAACCATTATATTTAGGTATTCTTACATTATATGTTTTTTCTTTAATATAATTTGTTAGAGATTTAGCTAATTCTTTGTTTTCTTTATTTTTATTGTTATAGAATATTTGCAACCCTTTATATCTAGTATCAGATAAATAATTTAAGTGAATAGATAAATAAATATCTGGTTTTACCTTATTTATTAAATAAGCTCTATTTATTAGATCACTTCTTTTGCGATTCTTTTTTGTTAGCGACAAATCTTTATCTGTTTCTCTAGTTAAATATACTGTAGCTCCATAGGATATTAGTTTTTCTCTTAGTTTTTTACATAGTGTTAAATTGATATCTTTTTCATAGATATTTTTATATGTTGTACCACTATCAACACCACCATGTCCCGGATCTAAATAGATAGTTTTACCAAGTAATTCATAACCATTTACGATAGCATAAGTCTTGGAAATGGAAATTATAATAATGATTAGAAATAATAATATAAATTTCTTCATAGTTAAATATATTTGCAAATAATTGGAAATATGCTATAATATAGGGCGTTTTTGAGGGGATTTTATGGATAAAGAGATTAATATGTGTTGGGAAGCCGCTTGCAATGATGAATACTTAGTTGCAGAACTTCAGAAGAAGATGCAATCTATAAAAGAACAAATTCGTTTTTTAAATGTTGAGGCAATTTATAGTTACGATGCATATACAACAGAAGTCGCCATACTAATTACTAGTATTGCTAGATATCATGATGCCCTATACTACGGAATTCTTTTGGATTCTTTGATACAGCAGGGTACTTTTTCAGAGAATGGTAGTTTTAGATATAACGTTGATGTGCATGATAAAGTAGATTTTTATGATGGAATAAATGTTATTACCGGAGTTGGAGTATGTAGACATATTTCCGGATTTATTGATGATGTTATAAATAAAACAGATAAATCTTCCAAAACATTTCATTGTTATGAATCCAGTGATGTATCTGATGATACTAATAAAGGAGCTAATCATGTAATTAATTTATTAATGCATGGCAAGAAATTAATTGGATATGATCCTACTGATCACGCTTTATACTATTTTGTAGACGGTAAAACAATGTGTAGATACTACCCAGATAATTCAACTTTTTTGCATTACAGAAAGCATTGTGAGTTTATGTTCTGCAGTGTAGAATATAAATATTCTGATATGATTACTGGTGCATATGATTCATTTAAGTATAATCTTATACATCCAATTAAGTTTGTTAGCCTTCGTAAGAAAGCATATAGGGATATTGCTAATAATATGGATATAATAAATGAATTTGGGAAAAAGAATAAAGATTTAGTTAGAAAAATAGCAAAATAAAAGTTATACCTTTGGGTATAACTTATTTTTTTAATAATTCTGCTAATTTTTGTTTTTCTTCAGCTAATTTTTGTCTATCTAACTCAACGATATTAGCAGGAGCTTTATTGACATAGTTTTCGTTTGATAATAGTTTTTCTCTTCTTTCAATAGATGATTTCAACATATTAATTTGATTTTCTTTTAATTCTTTGTCACTATCAGTTTCAATCTTTTCATAATAGATAGTAGCTTTTATGTTCTTAGAAAATACTTTATATGATTTAATATCTAATGGTTTATCTATTAGATTATCTTCTAATCTCAATACTTTAATTATTAGATCGGTATTATCTTTTGTATCAAACATTATTTTTAAATCTTTAGTCATATTATTCTCTGCTTTAATATTTCTAAATGATTTAATAAATTCAACAGAATCATCGATTAATTCTTCTTCTTTAAAGATATATTCTTTATTATATTCTGGATATTTAGAAGTCATTATGGATTCTGATTCTTTTACCGGTAACATCCCATATATTTCTTCAGTTACAAATGGCATAAATGGATGAAGTAACTTTAAGATACCTGTCAGAATATAACAAAGGGTACTTTTAGTACTAATATCTCCAATTGTATATTTAGCCATTTCTATATAATAATCACAGAAATAATTCCAAGTAAATTCATAAATAGAAGATCCAGCATTATTAAATTCATACTTATCCATAAATTTAATAGTTTCATGTAATGTCTTTTCAAATTTAGATAAAATCCACTTATCTTCTGGTTTTAAATTAGTAAGATTTATTTCTTTTAGATCTTCAATATTGCTTAAAACAAATCTAGCGGCATTCCATATTTTGTTGATATAGTTCCATGAAGCTTTAATTTTTTCTTCATCAAAACGCATATCAGTCCCGGGAGCAACATCAGTAGCTAGATAATATCTTAGGGAATCGGCACCATATAATTTTACCATATCAAATGGATCGATACCATTACCTAAACTCTTAGAAAATTTTCTTCCTTCTTTATCTCTAATTAAGCCATGGATTAAACAATCTTCGAATGGTCTTTTACCTAATAGTTTTTCGCCTTGGAAAGTCATTCTATTAACCCAGAATGGGATAATATCATAACCTGTTACTAGGCACTGATTTGGATAATACTTTTCAAGTAATTTGGTACTACTTGGCCAACCTAATGTGGCAAATGGCCATAAAGCACTAGAAAACCAAGTATCTAATACATCATTATCTTGTACCCATCCTTCTTCTTTTGGTGCTTCCATACCTACGTATATTTCATCACCTTTATACCAGGCAGGAATTCTATGTCCCCACCAAAGTTGACGTGATATACACCAGTCATAAGTTATTTCCATCCAGTGATTCATTATTTTTTCATATCTAGATGGATAGAAATTAACTTTTTCATCTTTTTTCTTTTGTGTTTCTAACACTTTATCAGCTAATGGTCTCATTTTAACAAACCATTGTTTTTTCAACATTGGTTCAACCATAACACCGGTTCTTTCACTGTGTCCTACTTCGTGAACTAATGGTTCAATACCTAAAAGTAAGTCTTGTTCTTTTAAATCTTTTAATACTGCTTCACGGCACTCTTCTCTTGTCATACCATTATATTTACCGGTTAATTCATTCATTGTAGCATCGTCATTCATGATAATAACGCGTTCTAGATTATGTCTATTACCTACTTCAAAGTCATTAGGATCATGAGCAGGAGTTATTTTTACAACACCGGTTCCCTTTTCCATATCTGCATGCTCATCAGTAATAATAGGTATTGGTTTATTAACTAATGGTAATATAGCATTTTTACCAACATATTTTTGATATCTTTCATCATTTTCATTAACTGCTACGGCAGTATCACCAAATAGTGTTTCTGGTCTAGTTGTAGCTACATCTAGATATTCATCACTACCTTCAATTTTATATTTCAAGTGGTAAAAAGCACTTTTTTCTTCAGCATATATTACTTCTTCATTAGATAAAGCTGTCTTAGCTACAGGATCCCAGTTAATAATCTTTTCTCCACGATATATTAATCCTTCATTATAGTAATCAACAAATACTTTTTTAACGGCTTCAGATAAACCTTCATCTAGGGTAAATCTTTCTTTAGAGTAATCTAGAGATACGCCAAGTTTTGCCCATTGCTTTCTGATAATATCGCCATGTTCATGAGTCCAATCCCAACAAGCCTCTAAAAACTTTTCTCTTCCATATTCATATTTATTGATACCCTCTTCTTTTAATCTTTTTACTACTTTAGCTTCCGTAGCAATAGCAGCATGATCCATACCTGGTAACCACAAGGTATCGAATCCCTGCATTTTTTTATAACGAATTATAATATCTTGAAGAGCAACATCCCAGGCGTGTCCTAAGTGTAATACACCGGTAACATTTGGTGGAGGAAGAACAATACAATAAGGTTTTTTACCACTATTTTCATCACACTTGAAATAGTCTTTTTCTAACCAAAAATCATATTTGTTTTCTTCAACTTGTTCATGATTATATTTTTTGTCTAACATCTTTGCACCTCTCTTTTAGATATTTAATAATTTCTTCATAATATTCTTTAAATATCTTTTTGTTTTTCATACCTTCATACATTTTATCAATATATTTTTCTTCATATATTCTACGGATACTGTAATCATAATTTAAATCAAATATTAATGAAAATTTAGCAAGAGCACGATCATTTTTAGTTTTTATTATTTTTCTATCTATTGGTTTATGTTCAAAAAACTGTTTTCTTACTTCATCTGTTATTTTTGAATCATCATTAGTAACTTCTAATAGTCTCCATGTAGAAAAGGCATATAAAATATCTATTTTATCGGCATCTCTTATTATTTTTGCATGAAGTAATTCTCGATCATTTAAACCGCTTTCAATAATATATTTATTGTGATTTCTAATAGCTTTTTTAACTATTTCATAGTCTTCTTTAGCAAGCTCATAATTATTTATTTCTCCTTCATCAAACAATATTTTGGCTCCTTCATCACCATGGTCAAAAGAATCTTCATCATCAAATGTTTTATACTCTGTCCATTGTTTGAATCTAGCTATATCATGTAAAAGTGCAATTAAGGATGCTAAATCTCTTTCAACGGTATCTAAGTTGATACTCCGACAAACTTCTTCAGATTGATGGACTACTCTATATGAATGATTATATTTATAACCAATCATTTTTTCATCCATATCATATTTCATTACATACTTATCAAATTCATCATAATTTTTATCCATTTTATTCCTCCAAAATAAAAAGTCTATCGTGAAAGGACGAATATCGCGGTACCACCTTTCTTATAGACTTTAGCTATCACTCGATACTTTAACGCAGTAAACGTTATATCTTACTAATTTCAGATATAAAGCTCAAAAGCTACCTTCAAATACTTCAAATATTAGTTTACACCAACCACTAACTCTCTATAATTATCTGTATTCTACTCCTCTTCTTCATTGCTTTTTCATGTATTATATCATAATACTTATTATTTGCAAGTTAATTTAATTGTTTATTTAAATAACTTTTTAAGACAGTTTCTATTTGTTTAAAGAATTTTTCTAATTTATGATCTTCAAATACTAATGAATTCACTATCTTAGTAATATAATCATTTTCTTTAACAATTTCGTAACTAATTTTATAATTCATATTAAATAGATTAGATAAAATTATTAAAACATTATCAGCATTATTATCAGATAATTTAGTATCGACATGTTTAAATGTTTTAAAATCATCATAAACTAAACTACTTGGATATGTGTTAATACGATTATCAATATATGGATAATTAATTAACATACGAAGTTCTTCAAGTCTATAGACATCTTTCATAATATTGCAGATACATACTGTTTTATCATCAATCTTTTTAGGTAATCCTTCTTTATTGTGACAGAAAATTCCTAGTTTAATAATATTATCATATTTAGTTTCTTCAGTTATTTTACGAATTAATCCTTCATCAAATAATATTTCAATTGATTTCATGGACATATCTTCTTCCATGGCATCTAAATAATTATGAGTTTTAGTCTCAAAATTACCAATGTCATGAAATAGAGCTATAAGTTCAATAATAACTATTTCTTCTTCATTAAAAATGCCTAGTTCAGTAGCTATAACTTTTGCTAAATCCATAGATTTTAATGAATGGAAATATTTAGCTTTAGCCCAGGCTGTAGTCATATCTATTTTTTTAATATATTCTTCAAAATATTTTAATAATCTACTACTTTTCATAAATACCTCTCTCTAGTAAAATCTTTGCTTGTTATCATTATAAGTATATAACAAAAATGAATAATTTTCAATTATATATGTATAATAATTCTAGAATATGGAGATTATTGGTAATAATTTTACCAAAGTTGGTAATATTCTTACAGAGGACATAATATTAATCGTTATTTTATTATAATTAATTTAGGTGATGGCATTATGGATTTAGGAACTAAAATTAGGAATATTAGATATAACCATAACATGAGTCAAGAGGAAATGTCTAAGGTTTTAGAAATAAATAGAAATTATTTATCTAGAATAGAAACTAACAAATCTTTACCTACATCTGAAGTATTAACTAAACTATCAGATAGATTTAATGTTAATATCAATTCATTACTTGGATTAAATTTAGATGGTTCTGATGGTGAAAAGACTAAGGTTAGAAAGATTAAGAAGATAAATCAATATTGTTCTTATCTATCAAATTCGGAATTAGACTTTGTCGTCAATATTTTAGCAGTCATGTCTAATAATACAAAAATATAAACAGTTAGTATACTGTTTTTTTGTTTTTTGATATAATATATATGTAGGTGATTATATGTTTAGTGTCAAAGATATTGTTTCAATATGCAAAGGAACACTTATATGTGGTGATACAGATATTGAAATTAATAATTTTAGTATAGATACAAGAAAGATTAATCCAGGAGATGTATTTGTTGGAATAAATAGTGGAAACAAATATTATCTAGATGCTTTTAATAACGGAGCAATGGTTGCTATTCTTGATAATGAAGAAGAAATAAAAGAAAAGATGGGGACAATAATACTTGTAGATGATAGTACTAGAGCCCTACAGGAATTAGCAAAATATAAAAGAAGTATGTATGATATACCAGTAATTGGAATTACGGGTAGTGTCGGTAAGACATCAGTTAAAGATATGGTTACAAAAGTAGTTGGTAGCAGTTATAATGTCCTTGCTACTTTGGGTAATATGAATAATGAAATTGGTCTTCCACTAACTATTCTTGGCCTTAAAGATCATAATGCAATGGTCTTAGAGATGGGAATGGATCATATGGGTGAGATGCATATGTTAACAAATATTGCCAAACCAACAATAGCTCTTATTACAAATATCGGAACAGCTCATATTGGTAAACTGGGTAGTAGAGAGAATATTTTAAAAGCAAAGATGGAAATAACCGATAGTATGAATAATGGTCCGTTAATTATCAATAATGATAATGATATGTTAAGAACGGTTAAATACGATAATTTAATTACGGTGGGTATCGATAATGATAGTGATTATATGGCGCATGATATTCAAGATAATATATTCTCTTCAAATTTCTATATCAATGATAATTATATATCTATTCCCGTCGGTACAAAGGCATTTATTTATAACTCCTTGTTTGCATACGCTGTAGGTAAGAAATTAGGTATATCTGATGATAAGATAATTAATGCCCTTGAAGATTTTAAATTGACTCCACATAGATTAGAACTTGTTAAGAATAAAAATTATACGATTATTGATGATACATATAATGCAAGTTTAGATTCAGTTAACAATTCACTATCTTTACTTAGTAAAGTAAAAGAAAGAAAGATGTTTATTTTTGCAGATATTTTAGAATTAGGTGACTATGCTAAGGAAATACATAAAGAAGTTGGTAAAAGCGTCATAGATAATAAGATTGATGTACTAATTACGGTTGGAGAGAATTCATTAGAAACACATAATGTTGTATATGATGCCGGCATTAAGGCATATCACTATAAAGATAATCGCGAATTATTAAAAGAAATTGATGATATAACTGATCATGGTGATATGATTCTAGTTAAAGGATCTAATGGAATGCACCTAGACGAAGTTGTAGAACATTTAAAAAATGTATAATAAAACGCTCTAATTTTTAGAGCGTTTCTTTTCTTTTAATAAATCTTCATAATATTTTTGACTATCAAGGATTATCTCCCTCAAGACTTCTTCTTTTGTATTTGGATCTTCAAATAATTTTATATACTTTTTAATGTCACTAATTCTACTATTTAATTTAGATTTGGCCGGTCTATAATCAGTTGTTTCGTTACTAAATTTAGTAACATCTATTTCACCAAGAATTAGAATAACGTGTTTATCTTTTGGTAATTTTAATTTTTCCCTATTTTCATCGCATACATTAATATCAAAAGCTAATACTCTAGCGTTTGTTTTTCCGTCATCTTTTAACCTAAAATAATCATACTCTGTGCCACTATAATCACTAATTATTGTAATTTTATCGCCTTTTTTACCGTTTGCTTTGGTTTCCGTAATATTTCTTTTATATCCGCCTTTAACTTGAAGCGATATTCTCCACTCATCATCTGTTTTTCCTATTGCTGTTTTAAGAACGATTAAAGTATCATTATGTGATTTAATGTTAGGATTGTTTTTTAGATCTTCTTCAAGATATTCTTCACCAGTTTCATTATTTTTTAGAAATATCAAAACACTGTCATTATAATTAGGAGTAAATTCTTTTTCTTTGTGTTCTTCAAAATATTGTTTTGCCTTTTCAATCAATTCCGACATTTTTTTAAAATCAACGCCAAACTCGCTAAGGAGTTCATCAGTAAGCAAAGCATACGAAACATCTCTTACATCAAGGTATGTTTTAATATCATCTAGGTATTTTTGAGTTAATGAAATAAGTCCATATAATTCTAAATCAACTCGATTTTTATTTATTTTTTCATTAGCCTTTAATAAGAGAATAGACAACTCATTTTTATACTTTTCTGCTTTCTTTCTCTGATCCTGTATTCTACCTTCGATAAGCATTTTTGTAATAACATCTTCTTCGGATTCATTTAAAACTTTTGTGAAACTCGTTTCTCCGATAGAATTAAACAAATTTTTATATATTGTTAACTTTGATTCTTCTTCTTTTAGTTTCTTGTCTACTTTTCTTCTGGCAGAAATCAAACTTTTTTTAACACTTTTCTTTAATTTTTCGTCATTTGATTCATATAGTTTTTTAAATGATTCAATAATATTCTTGGCTTTATCGCTACCTATAGCATCTGTTAAAATTTTTTCTAATGATTCGATATCGCTTTCGAAAAGAAATCCTTCATCAACACATTTAGCAAAATAATTTAGAAGAACTTTAAGTATTTTTTGTTTACTTCTAACCTCATTTACTTTTTCTATATCTTCATATAAGACCTTTTTGGCTTCCTGATATCCATTCATATTATCACCATCTCTATTTTAATCTTATCAAATAAGTCTTTTTTGTCAACAATATATGAGCCTATTTACATAAATATATATTTTTGTAGTCAATGAAAAAAGATTAACCAAAGTTAATCTTTTATAATCAAACTGGGACGGAATGTGGGAATCGAACCCACGCATGTTGGAACCACAATCCAATGTGTTAACCACTTCACCAATTCCGCCAGTACGTTTGTAATTCTACCATGAAAGGTATATTTTGTCAATGTTTTTAGGTAACAAAAAGAATTATGGCTATGACTATTAGGGTAATTCCACCTACTATTTTAGAATACTTGCCGGTCTTTTTACCTAGAATACCACCAAATACTAGTCCGGTATATGTTAATATAGAGCTTATTATCATGAATATTATTGATGATAATAAATAGTTGTGGGTAATTGATTTTAGGATTATACCAACCATTAGACTATCGATACTGACAGATAATCCAAAAATAAAAAAATTATGTTTTATTTCTATATCATTATTAGACATGATAAGATTCATACCTAGATATATTAAAATAATCATGGCGATAATATTTAATTTTAAGATAAAATATGATTCAATAATAGAACCTAAAAGGTGACCAATTAGGGGCATAATAAAGTGAAATATACCTACGACTAAGGATAAGATTATTCTATCTCTTTTGGTTAAACCAATTATGCCATATGCTAAAGAAAGAGAAAAAGCATCCATACTTAGACTTAAACCAATTAATATGACTGTTACTATGGATGACATAAAACCACCTATTTAATATTACGTAGTTTTCTTTTTTTTAGAATGTTTAGTAATTAGATCTTTAATGTAAAGATGATATTCTTGTTTACTTTCTTTGTCTATTAAACAATAATTAGGAAACAATACACACCACCAATTGTCGCCTTTTGCTTCACCAATCTTTATAACTAATGATTCATAATATCCTTCTTGATATTTTATACCTCTATACATTTTTTCTGGAAAGTAGTTGTATCCAAAATTGACATTATAGTATTTATCATAACTATTATTTGTGAATATTTCATTTATATCCGATTCAATAGTGGGAATGTTTGAAGATATTTGATATCTAGCTTCATCAATAGTATTTGTATATTTAGTAATATCATATACATTTTTTTCTAAGTATTCTAAAACTTTTTCTTTCATATGAATATCATATGGATCATTACTATTGGGAATAACTCTTAATCTAATAGATGTATCTGGAATAATAATGGTATCTTCATTTTTTAGATATATACCCATTATTATTAAGGATAATAATATTAAAAATATTTTTTTCATCATATCACCTAATAATATAATGATATGGATTTTTATTATTTAAACAAAAAAAGACTTGTTAGTCTTTTATATTGGTAATAAAGATAAATCTATCATTATCTGAATAATCTTTTTCAACTTCGATATTGGCATTTAATTTTTTAGCATATTCCATAATATCTTTAGCTTCTTTATTACCTATTTCAAAAGCTATAAGATATTTATCTTTAGTAATATATGGAATATTATCAATTATCTTTTTATAATAATATAATCCATTATCATCGGCATATAATGCTAAATGTGGTTCATTATTTTTGACAATATCCATTATCTCTTCATCATATTTAATATATGGTGGATTAGAGATAATAACATCATATTTTTTATCTTTATATGTAGTCATATCTTTATTAATAAAATCAATATCTACATCATTTAGTTTAGCATTCTCTTTGGCTACCTCAATTGCTTCTTTGGATATATCTAGTGCAGTAACATTGCTATCTAATTCTTTTCTTATGGTTATAGCTATACAGCCACTACCAGTACCTAAATCTAAGATATCAACTTTACTTTTAAATTGTTTTTTTATTCTTTTGATTGTCTTATCTACGAGTAGTTCTGTTTCATATCTAGGTATTAAAACATTTTTATTTACTTTAATATTATAACCATAGAAATTAACTTCACCAATAATATATTGGACTGGTTCGCCTTTATTTAATCGTTCTAGGGCATCTTCAATGTTTCCTTTATAATACTTTTTTATATATTCAAAATCTGTCATTTAATCACCAATTTAATTATATATTATTAAATATTTAAAAACAAGAAAAAAGCACGTTTGTGCTTTTATATTGATGATTTTAGTGCATATATTACTGGGCTAATATTCATTAATCCAGCTGACCATCCACTCATAAAATATCTATATGTGCATTCACCATTGTTATCATAACAATCGCTATTAGCGGCGCTGCCCATAAGATAAACTGGACCCGCTTTACCTCCATAAGGATATGGTGTCATGGTATATCCGACATGTTTAAGATATTCATTAAGGTCTGAGCCAGTATATTCATAACTTCCGTAGCTTTCGCCACCTTCAAATTTCCAATTACTATCAAAAGCTGTTATTTCATCAACTGTAATTAATCTGATACTGTATCCATCAACTTCTTTTAATGTTACAGGAAATTCTTTTATTCTATCTTCAAAATATGTCTTTAAATAAGATGTACTATAATCAAATTCTTCTGATCCCATGAATATTTTATTTAGTTTTTCATTGCATTCTTCTGAACAATGTGTATCTGCTTTTCCAACCTCGTAATCATTAAAACCATCTTTAGATAATAATTTTACATAATCTGTAGACTCGCCACTATCTTCAAGTACAAGCCATTCAGAACCATCTTTTAATGTTATTTCTTCGCCTTTGCTATATGCTTTATATGTAGCGCTTTCATCACTTGATGCTGTATTTGAATTTTCATTTTTCTTATCAATAACTTTATTATATATTAGGCATCCACCTAGTCCTAGTACTAAAATACTAAGGATTATTATTACAATATTTTTTTTCATTTTTCTTACACTCCTTTATATTAATAATTGTATCAAAGAAAAGAATAGATGGCAAGCATTTAAAACTATATTTCATGATTTTCTAATTCTA
>JAEEGI010020294.1_pt1 | contig 13324 bp, 11 predicted proteins | sample 8958751 | NCBI WGS metagenome assembly JAEEGI01 (sample SAMN16246545, study PRJNA631951) | gut metagenome | biome: gut microbiome; feature: rumen; material: KS-attached | host: Bos | place: Iran: Karaj | collected 2018-10
AGTTTCAATATCCGCTTTCTTAAATGACCCAGCAAGCAAAAGTTCATTCTTGATTTTTTCCGCTAAATCATTGTATTTGTTAGACAAATCTTCACGAATTGGCGAAACGTCTGCCGTAATATCATTAGATATTTGGTTGATGTATTCTTTTGTTTTGTTGGCAATTGCATTTTGGTCAATCGTCACGCCAAAAGCCTGCTTCAATTTTGCTTCATCAATAGACACTAGATCAGAAAATTCAAAATTGAAATCATTCCCTTCCTCGCCAAACTTCGTGTTGGAGAAAATATCGATCTCTGGGTTCGCTAGTTGCTTTTTCACAATTTCTGTTTTGCCGGATTCGTCAATAATATGAGTGATTAACGATGGTAAATAAGCAACACCACTACCAGCCGACATCATTTCCGTATCCATCACTACTACACCCACAATATGTAACTTTTCAGCTTCATCATAAATATTTTTCATAAACCCTTCGTCGCTAGACATATCTTCATACACTTCGTATTTTGAATTGTATTTATAGTAATCTGCCGGCAATATTAATCTAAGATCAACATTCATCAAATCATCGTAGGTTAATTCTAATGGTTCATTATTAATTTCAACTTTCTCACCACTAAGAATTTTTGAAACAATTTCATTTAATTCTTGCGAATCATGAAACCCCAAAGAATATGTCAAAAGTTCTGATATTTCTGATTTTTTACTTAAGACCACTACCATTTCATTGTATTTTTCTGGGTAACGACCAGCCAAAAGTTCTGTATCATTTTTGAGGTTATCAGGGTCAAATTGCCTAAATACCGACGTCATCGTTGAATAGTTTCGAAGTAACGAATTGTCCCCAATCAGAGTTGAAAACATATTACTCGGATTCATTTTAGCTACCTTATTGGTAGCATCTACCGTATATATTACAGGATCTACATTGTACTCATATTCCATTAACCTGATATCATCTTTAATTTCTGTAGAGTGGGCATTTAAATAATCTACAAAACTCGGCAAATCGTTATTTGAGACACTACCGAGTGTAGAGGTTAGCATTTGATTCTCGTGGATTTTGTTATCAAGTGTTTCTACTGTTTCTCCACCAGAAAGGCTGAGCAACATTCCGGAAACATCAGCCGATTCTTTTTGTAATGCCAAAGGATAGGACGTAAGAGTATCTTCCTCAATTTTGTCGATGTAATTTTGGAAACCAGACGATACTGCCGAAATCAACGCAATACCAATAATACCGATCGAACCAGCCATCGCAACTAGTATTGTACGGGCTTTTTTAGTTAGCAGATTATTCAAAGACAAAGACAAAGCTGTGATAAATGACATTTTAGTCTTTTTAGCCTTACGCCCAGCCTCCTTTGCGTCTAAATCAGTCTTAATCTTGCCATCATACGGGTCAGAATCAGAAGTAATTTTTCCGTCTTTCAACGTAATTATTCTCGTAGAATACTTATTAGCAAGCTCTGGATTATGAGTTACCATTACGACTAATTTGTCTTTTGCGATATCCTTTAGAATTTTCATTACTTGAATCGAAGTTTCAGAATCTAGTGCACCTGTCGGTTCATCCGCCAGTAAAATATCGGGATCGTTCACCAATGCGCGCGCAATTGCAACACGTTGCATTTGCCCACCTGATAATTGAGCTGGACGTTTGTAAATATGGTCAGAAAGTCCTACGTCTTTTAAAGCTTTTTTAGCTCGTCTGACTGATTCACGTTTTGAAATCCCAGATAAAGTTAAAGCCAGACGTACGTTATTTAGTACAGTTTGGTGAGGAATTAAATTATACGACTGAAAAACAAAGCCCACCCGATGATTGCGGTAAGAATCCCAATCTTTATCGCGGAATTTTTTGGTTGATTTTTCATTGATTATCAAATCACCAGTAGTGTATTGGTCTAAGCCACCAATAATATTAAGAAGTGTGGTCTTGCCAGAACCAGACGGACCCAAAATCGACACGAATTCAGATTCACGAAAACTAATCCGTACTTTGTTTAAAACAGTACGACTAACACCCGCAGTCTGATAGACCTTCGACACACTCCGAATCTCTAGCATATATAAATATATTATAGCATAAACATTAAAAAATACCCGCATAATTTGCGGGTATGATATGGTCTTATCCTTCGTCTGTGGCTATTTGGTTATAGTAGTCATTTGTGATTTCATAAAGTTGAGTATTATCTAAATAATAACAGACAATATCAATCGCTCTAGTACGAGCTTCTTTGTCTTCATCAAATAGTTTCTTGAGCAATTTATAACGGTTGCCTTCTTTAGAATTAGGATCGATAAATGCACTTACATAAAAAGTGTCATTTTCACGATCAAGCCAAGCAAGATTGGCGACCAATAATTTTGTATCGACAGCCAAAGCGATTTTATGCTCTCGTCTTAATGCCTCAAGTAGTTTCAAATTTGCAGCATCTTTATCGTTGCAAACTTCCTCCAAAGAACAATTTTGGAAGGCAAGGCTGTCACATTCTTTTTTGGTGTTATTTAAAGTAGCAAACTCAACAACCAAGCAAACTACGAGACTTATGATTATGACAATAAAAACTTTCTCACGTTTATTTATATCCTTCATTACATTTTCCCCCTTAAGACCATAGATTTTAAAAGTGCGAGCCACATTAAGACCTATTCTTACATTATATCATACTTATGTATTTTTGTCAATATAAACAGGGGTAGTTTTTACAGGATATTTTCAGTTATATCGTATTATAATATATACATGGATGGCAAAGTATTTGACCGCATCGAAAAAAAGTATTTAATAACCAGAACAGACAGAAAAGAGCTATTAAAAGTTATTAAGAAAAATATGCATAAAGATGGTTATTTTAAATCTGAAGTGTTTAATATATATTTTGATACCGATAATTATGATTTGATTATTCAATCAATTGACCAACCCATCTTCAAACATAAATTACGCGCCAGAAGCTATGGTGGGTATGATCGTGTTTTTCTTGAAATCAAAACAAAGCTTCGCGGTCCTGATTTAAATCCAGGCTACAAACGTCGAATCATGATTACCAATGACGAATTTAAAGATCTCGTAGACAAAAAAACAACTTTGCTTGAATTAGCCGAAGTACCAGGCAGAACAAAACACGACGTCCAAATAGCAAAAGAAGTTGATTATCTAATTAAACACTTTGATCTAAAGCCAAGAATTTTAGTAACATATAATCGTGAGTCTTATAAAGGCGAAGATGGTCTACGTATCACATTTGATGAGAGGCTCAGATACCGTACGAAGAATCTATATTTTTTAAAAGGAAAACGTGATAAAATTTATTTTAAGGACAAACAAAATGTCATATTGGAAATCAAAGCGCATGGTGTTCTCCCACTTTGGCTGACTGACGAACTAACCAAGCTCAAGATTTATCCACAGCAATTTAGTAAAGTAGGAAAGATTTATCAAAAAATAATAAAGGAGCAAAATGTTTAATAGTTTATTTAATAATGCAGCGACAGGGCTCGATATCAAAACTGCATTGATCTGCGCAGGAGTATCTTTACTGCTAGGTATTGCTATTGCAATCACTCACATGAAAACTACGCAGACCACTAAAGGGTTTTTGATTACTCTAGCTGTCTTACCATTGTTAGTTATGGCTGTTATGATTATGATCAATGGTAATCTTGGTACATCGATTGCCATTCTCGGTGCGTTTTCGCTCATCCGTTTCCGTTCTATTCAAGGCCATGCTAAAGATTTGCTTTCAGTATTTTTCTCCATGATGGTAGGGTTAGCGCTTGGCATGGGGCATGCTCTATTTGCTACAGTAATAACTGCTATAGCAATAGTTGCTATTATAATTCTCACTTTTACACGTCTACTGGAACCAGATCAACATGAGCGCGTACTTAAGGTCGTAATTCCAGAAGACTTAGATTACGAAGATGTTTTCGAGGAAGTGTTTAAAAAATACACTTCCCGTTCAAAGCTTGTTCGCATGAAGACAATGAACATGGGCAGCCTATATAAGCTAACTTATGATGTCAAACTCCGACACGGTGTTAAGGAAAAAGAATTCTTAGATGAAATTCGCGTCAAAAACTGCAACCTCAAAGTCCTGCTCTCCGAGCCATGCTGCGAGGAGGAGATATAATGCCAGACAAGAAGGCTAAAAAGGGTGAGGCAACGTCAAAGAATATACCGAATGATAAAAATGTCCGCCAAAAAGAAAAATTAGATTTCCGTCCGTTTATTGCGTTCTTAGCTTTAGTCGCGGCTGTCGCAGTGGCTTTGCCACTCAACCCACTCAGAAACGATGAGTCTATTGGCGACGTCAAAGAATCAATGAATGTTGATAACGGTGATCTCAAAATTAATTGGCAGCGTTATCCGACTACAGAAATTGAATTGGAAAAAACGTTGACCATTCAAAAATCCGGAACATATCATCTCACTGGTGCTCTTGAAAATGGATTAATTAAAATTAGTGCAGGAGATGGAGTCGTCAGATTAATCTTAGATAATGTAAGTATTAATCACGATGATGGGCCAGTAATATATTGCGATTCCGCCAACGATTTAGTTATAGAGCTCGTCGGCGACAATTCAGTTTCGGATGGCGAATCATATGATACTGAATATGATAAAGAAGTAAGTGCTGCAATATATACTCAATCTGATTTGACTTTTCAGGGCGATGGGAAGCTCACTGTAGACGCTAATTATCAAGATGGTATTGTGTCTAAAGATGATTTAAAATTTAATGGGGGTACATACGATATTATGTCAAAAGATGATGCAATTCGTGGTACAGATTCGGTATACGTTGTAAACGGAGATTTTATCATTAAATCGACAGCGGATGCCATTAAATCCACAAACGATATCGACGCTACCAAAGGATTCGTATATATCGAAAATGGCAACTTCAATCTGAAGACCAATGCTAAAGGTATTAAATCAACAAAAACCGTCTTAATATCCGGTGGTAAAATTGTTATTGATTCATATGATGATGCAATTCATTCAGATAATTATATCGCAATCAAAGGCGGTGATATAAACATAAATTCTGGTGATGATGCCATTCATGCCAATAGCAATTTAATTATTGATGGAGGTGATGTCACAGTTTTTAGAGCCTATGAAGGTCTGGAGGCACAAAAGATCACTATCAATCAGGGCGTGGTTAGTCTCACCACAAACGATGATGGCATTAATGCTGGCGGCGGTGCAGATGCGTCTTCAACCAATCGACCAGGTGCTAACCCGTTTGATGCCGATGAAGACTGCGTAATTAATATCAATAATGGTGACATTTATATAAATTCATCTGGCGATGGGATCGACAGTAATGGATGGGTTAATATCAATGGTGGTCATATAGTTGTAGACGGGCCTACTAACAATGGTAATGGCGCACTAGATTCAGGCTTGGGTATCATTATCAATGGCGGGGACGCTATTGCTGTCGGTTCAAGTGGGATGGTAGAGTCGTTTGGCAACAATTCAAAAATCAACAATATCAGTATATATCTAGATAACGAACGCCCAGCAGATACTAAAGTTTCCATTAAAGATGATGCGGGAGAAACTATCATAGAACACACCTCCGCAAAAAAGTTTTCAAATATTACCGCAGGTAGTAATCAGCTCAAACTTGGAGGCACCTATTCCCTGTATTTAAATGATCAAAAAGTAAAAGATTTTATAATTTCAGACATTACAACCATTGTTGGCAATAACCGTAACAACTTTAGAAAATAAACGACAAACTGTGCTATAATACTTAAAAAGGAGGTAGATGCAACTAATTGTTATATTATTAGCCACTGTGTCGATTTTGACATTTTTGTCTGGCGCGATTGTTTTCTTCGGCTCGAGTAAAGGCGATCGCATACGTTCAGCTTGGTATTTTGCAGCCGCGATATTTGCCACAGTTTGGATGGCATCAATTTCGATCTTCCTTGTAGCGCGTCCAAACGAAACGGAAACTATTGATTGGCATGTAATTTGGACTTTTGTTAGTGCAATACTAATTGATGTATCATTCTTAGGTTATGGAGCATGGAATAAAAAATATGGCAAGATTGTCACGCTACTATTCTTAATTTTAGGCCTTATTGTCGGCGGTATTATTATGTTCAATCCAAGCTCATTGTATTCAGAAATCATTCTAAGCAACACCGGCAACAGTGTTAAAATGAACATTGGTCCAATGTATTTTAGCTACATCGCCTTCTTCGGCGCAATTGTGCCAGTAATTGTCGGAGTGTTTGCGTATCAATTCTTCAAAACTCGTTCCAAACGCAAACAGGGTGGTGATATCGTAACCATGCTAAGTTTCGGTGCATCTAGTACAATGGTTTTAATTTTCAATTTGATTCTACCATTATTCAACAACTGGTCATTAGTATGGCTTGGCCCACTAGCCCTAGCAGTCACGATTATCGCTGTCTATTACACCATTCTGCGTTATCGAATGCTCAATCTATCATCAGCGTGGCTACGTATATTGTCATACGTAGTTATCGTCGCATCTGTCGCGATTCTATATATGGTAATTTTCTCAATTATCTTTGCAGCTTTGTTCCGTGGTTCTACACCATCAATCGAAGTAATTATTTTAAATTTCATCATGGTACTAATATTTATAGCATTGATGCCAGCCCTAAATGAAGCTTTAATATTCGTAAAATCATTAACGCTTGACAACAAACACAAGGAGAAAAAATAGCCATGGAGGAACCCCGTCCTCCCAAAAATAACAAGACAACAATACTGTTGTCAGTCAATGCTGCTGCAATTCTAATAGCGGGCGTGTTAATCTCTAGCGCAATCTGGTTTAACGGTGGTCTTACATTTCGTGCTGTTGACGAACGGTCAGATATTGTCGAGGACACTATTGGCGAAATGGAGCTACTTGAATCGGTTTCTGATTCTGATGCAAAGTCATCTAGTGTTTATACCATTGGTAACGATGATTATGTGTCTACCTCCAGCCATGAATTTGATAATACTGAAGTACCTGCCGGTGAGCTTTGGAATGAAAAGGCTATTACGATTTATGCAACACCAGATATTGATTTGTGTACTGGTGGCAGTCTGTCGGATCTTGGCGAAATGTATTGGCAGACTTCAGATGCTAATGTTATTTCAGGCTTTTATAATTCTGCTCGCACTTGGTTGGGCTACGACAATGATACTTGTCGTTATCCAGTTATTAAAGGTACTGGCACTACTACTATTACTGCAGGCACATATGATGGCAAACGCAAAGACTCTATCACAGTTACAGTGATTGCTCCTCCTGCCGATCAATGGAAACATGAAGTATTGTCATTAGTAAATAAAATCCGTACTAAAAACAATTTAGAACAACTTACTTGGGGATATACATGCGAAGAAGCTGCTGATATCCGTGCCAAGGAAACTACCATAAAATATGCTCACATTCGTCCAGATGGAAGCAGTTGGTCAACAGCTTGTCCAGTGCCGAATTCGGGTGGCGTAAGCGGTGAAAACCTCGCTATTGGCAATGCTGCCGTCTCTCCCGCTACGACCGTAGCATTATGGATGGGTAGTGAAACTCACCGTGCAAATATTCTCAATCCAGACTTCACTAAACTAGCCGTAGGATTTGATTTTGATTTAGATTCAGATTACAAGACCTATTGGTCGCAATTCTTTAGCACTTATTGATTATAGTTTGCTATAAAATGTTTTTCTATATTCGCTCCAAGCTGTCTTATGCTTTGGAATGAAAGACGATTTGACATTACAACTACAATATAATGACGATTTGATTCTGGAAATTCTACTATGGCTGCATCATGATAAATATTCCAATATTTTTCATCTGCGTTATAGTCCCAGCCAACTTTATTATAAACTTTAGCTTTCGTAAATCCACTCGGTAATCCTTGTCGCCAATTATAAGTAGTAGTGGGCTGATTTAAAAATGAATCCTTCATCTGGGCAACCAGGAATTCATCCTTTATTTCCTCGTGCGTATAATACTTTTTCATAATAGCCAATATGTCTCGAGGGTTAGTAACATAATCAGAAATGACAGAATCTTTGATATGGAAATCATTTTTTATAACACTATCTAATTTTGCAACGCCTATTCTATCCCACAATGCTTCGGCACATGGCGAATAAGATTCACGGATAGAAAGATCTAAACATTCTAAAATATTGTAGCCCGTATAACCGACCTTCTCATCTGGTTGCCACTCACCAGATTGCACTCGTCGATAACCTTCATAGACTACAAATAGTTTATATAGAGAAGCAGTCAAATAAGCTTCATCAGAATTGTATTCTCCTACCATTTCATCTCTATCTAAATCATAGACGAGGACACTCTTAGAACCACCAGTGGTGCGCGACCAATTATCAATCACAGATTGAAAGTTGATCACATTGGGAAGATTTACGATCTCTTCCCCAGTCCTCTTGTCTGTCTCTTCAAATGTATTTTCATCGTCTAATCTCATTTTCGAGTTATCTCTAAAAAGAAAAGAAAGAGTTAAGAAAACTATTCCAGCAATTGCAATACTAATCAATATCAAACAAACGAAGAATTTGAAAGTAGATTTCGATTTATTCTTAGTATTATTCTTGATCCTAGAGCTAGATTTTATGGTTTTACGCTTATTAGTCTTTCCAGAAACCATTTTGAAGTCTCCTCATCAAGTAGTTTGGTTTGCATCGTTTTGTCATACACAGTAGGAACAATTCTGGTCTGTAGAAGTTTTCCATTGTAAAAATAATGAGCTAAAACTAAACTTCGGGTAGTCCCCGGCCACCAAACTTGATCGAAGAAAAGATTTCCGAGCCCGTAATATATTGCACCATCGCCATATAGCTCAAAAGTTTGAGGTTGATGAGCGCTTGTCCCAACCACTAAATCGGCACCAAGATCTATTAAATGTCTGAAAAAACCAATCTGATCGCCCGCGGATGAATTAGCCCTATCACAAGTCGGATCCTCATACTCTGATGCATAGGCACTACACTCATAGTATTGTACATCAACTATTACAAAATCGCCTTTTTCCTTGGCGGCACTAATTTCTGCCACGGCATTTTCTTCATAATACTGATTAGCTCCCGGAGTGTCGCCATAAGTTGCTCCACCGGTAGATTGGTTGTAGGCTAGGAAAGTGATATTGGTGTCTTTATTGGAGATAGTTAAAGGTTTTGCCGCATCTTCGGAGTTACGTCCACCTCCGACTATTTTTATATTATTTTGTTCATAAATGTCAATCGAATTTAAAGCGGCTTCGGTGCCACAATCTTGGTTGTGATTTCCAGTCAATTCAACGATGTCCAGGCCGATAGTCGTTAGTGTATCGATGAATCGAGTGTCAGAACATATGTTAGAAGAATTTGCAAATGTCGTAAAAGATGACTCATTAGAAGTATGCGTTAAATCAAAACTCGACAAGAAGTCTTTAATATTCTCCGCAAAATACTTAGCATCACCACCTACCGCAATTAACTTTGCATTCATATCACGACTAAGCGCAGTCACACCAGTTTGAGCAAAAGAAAGAACCGAAGATTTTTCGGGAAAAACTTTAGTAAAAGTCTCATCAACTAAAGGTTTGATTTCTTCATCAAATTTTTCTGAGTCAAACTTAATCGTTCTAAAAATTGCACCTGAGTTAAAATCATCTAAAAAATATTTATTATTAATACTAAGTAACTTTTTAGAAGCATCTAGATCGTTTATATCAATCATCGAAAAATCAACATCAAATTCATTTCCATCTGTAAATAGTAACGCAGGGTCATCGATAGTAATATCGGTGTCCAAACTATAGAAATCTGTCACCGGGACATCTGTACGATATAAATATTCCCCATCAGATAACGTAGGTTTTTCTAAACTATATTTTGCGGATATAGTCACATCCTTGTCAAGGTTGATTTCATCAGTAAAAATATTTTTAAGAAGCTGAGTCTCGCCATCCGTTAAACTATCATCATAGTACACCACTCCAGGAATTCTAAAAATACCAGTCTTTGTGAAAAATTGTATACCAAAAAAGGCACCACCAAACATTACCACAAACAATACAATCGCAACCAAGAAATATTTAACTCTGTTTCGCTTCTTACGAGCCATATTAATATTATATGATATAATAATCTTATGTTCAAGTGGGCAAATCTTTTTGGTAAAAAGAACTCTGAGAAAGAAATCTACTCTCCGGATAAATCTATCCGATGTCTTTTAGAATTAAAGTCTGGTCAATTGTTTTATTCAGCCTACAAAAATGACAAACGAATTATTAAACCTTCGAGATTAGGATTTTTAATTTGCGGGGAGACGCCACTTATTAATGATCTTAAAATTATTCGAGAGCAGAAAAAGAAACATGAGGAAAGAATAGAATTACAATGGGGCGAAGATCGTTATATTGATAATAATTACAATGAAACATCTTTTTATTTGTCAGAAGAAAAAGAGCAGAAACGCATCTTTACGTTGAGATTTAGGGTATTTGATAATGCAATTGCATTTCGTTACGAGATACCACCTCAGCCTAAATTTCGCCAGATTACTGTCAAAGATGAGCTTACCGAGTTTAATGTTGACCTCAACACAATTGCATGGAAAATCCCAGCTTATCAACCAGACCGCTATGAGTATAATTACGAAAAAACAATGGTTCATCAACTCAAAAAATCAGTTCATACTCCTCTCACTTTAAAAACCCCCACGGGCCAATACCTCGCTATTCACGAAGCGGCATTATATGACTATGGGTCTATTACTCTCAAATTGAGTCAGAATAATATACTGAAGACAGACATCACACCTCTCTCGGACGGCACCAAAGCCCATGTACTGCTTCCATTCCAAACACCATGGCGATTGATAATGATCGCAGATTCAGCCATCGAACTAACTACGAACAGGACGATGTATGCATTAAATGAACCACCAATAGGAGATTTTAGCTGGGTTAAAACTTTGAAATTTATAGGTATTTGGTGGGCAATGTTTGTCGGAGAATGGACATGGGCACCAGGAGAACGGCATGGTGCCACTACAGAACATGCAAAAGAATATATTGATGCAGCGGCGCGCCTAGGTATCTCTGGACTTCTTATCGAAGGTTGGAACGAAGGATGGGAAGGCGATTGGCTTGAAAATGGCATCAATAATAAATTTACAGTTTCGACACCAGATTTCGATATGGATGAGGTAGCGCGTTATGCTAAGATGCACAACATAGAAATAGTCGGTCACCATGAGACAGTAGGATTCGTTGATAATTACGAAAAACAATTAGAAGAGGCTTATAATTATTACGCTGCAAGAGGTGTGCATTATATTAAATCGGGATACGCAGGTAGTATGATGATGATTAACGGACGGCGTGAGTTCCATCATTCACAAGTTGGTGTAAGACATTACCAAAAAACTGTCGAATTAGCTGCAAAAAAACATATTTGTTTAGATATTCATGAACCGATTAAAGGCACTGGAATCGAGCGAACATGGCCGAATTTACTGTCGCGCGAAGGAGCTCGCGGCCAAGAATATGAAGGCGGAGCACTTAGTCCTTCGCACGCCTGTTATTTGCCATACACAAGATTATTAGCTGGTGGCATGGATTATACATCAGGAATATTGGATTTAGCTAACAGTGTAAAACGTATGGCCACTACATTATCTCGTCAATTGGCATATTTCGTTACAATATATTCAGGTATGCAAATGGCAGCAGATCGTCCCTTTATTTATGAACAGAGGTTTCAAGAAGAATTCAATTTTATCCGTGATGTTCCAACTAGCTTTTATACTACACTTCCATTAGCCGGAGAAGTGGGCGAATACTATGTAGTTGCAAGACAAGACCGTGATTCTAAAAATTGGTATATTGGCGGTGTATCAGACGAGAATGGTCGCCATATTCATATTAATCTTGATTTTCTCGAGCCAGGTAGCGTATATGAGGCATCGATTTATGCTGACGCCGAAAACGCTCATTATCGCGAAAATCCTTTCGCAATTATCAAACAAACTAAACATGTCGGCAGTAGTGACTCACTCAATATATATATGGCGCCAGGTGGCGGCTTTGCGATTAAGTTAAAACTTAAACAGGATTAATTATTCTTTGACAGCAGTAATTATTAACCTATGAGTGGCATCATGATTATCCAATAATTTTCCGGCACAGGTCATCAAAACGAGTGTATCCCTATCAGACTCCTTGAGTAAATCACTCATTATTATATTTGACTTAGCCATTAAATCAATTTTTACAACCCGATATTCACTGTCATCATATTTAATACTATCAAATAGGTCAAGCTCGTTTAAACGTTGAAAAATAGTAGTAGAATGGCCAATCAAGAGTGTCTTGTTAGGCCGGTTCGAAAAACTGCCAACAATATAATCGGGTGTTTCTAGTTCCCTGTTCTTCAACTCTAAGCTGGTCACATCAGAATATAAATCAATTTTAGGTATAGAAAGGGTTGAAGAAACAATATAATCAATAGCACCTGCAGGCTGCAAACCATATATAATATATGCAATGAGTGCAGAAAAATATAAAACAACGAAAACAATTCTCGAGTCTAGATGTTTTCTTAATTCCACACTCTCCTCCTTAAAATAATTATAACATAACCATTATTTTTTTATTTAAAATTATAGACCAGGATTAAACATTTTTAGCTTTTTCTCGTGTGAACGATAGTTCTTATCATGAGATCCCACTTCGGCCCAAAATGCTTTTGAATGATCCATATGATTTAGATGTGCTAACTCATGTAAAATCACATAATCACGCAAAGGCTCAGGGACTTTCATTAAACCGATATTTAAAGAGATAGTCTTATTTGACGAACAGCTTCCCCACCTAGTATTTGCATGTGTCAAGCGACACTTGGAATAAGTATAGCCATAAAGTTTGGCATAGTATTCTAGCCTATACGGAAGATATTCACGCGCTTTCTTCATCAAAACTTTCTTTTGGTAGTCTCTTGCGCGTTGTTCATTTGGATCTTTAATCGGTAGTTTTTCGCGAATTGCTTTACGGTTAGAATTAAGAAAACGCTTTGCTAGAAAATCAGAAGTGTGCTTTGGTACCGACATTGCTAACCTTCCAGAAGTTGAAACCGTAAACTTAACCCCACGAGCTAACGGACTACGCCGAACAATTACTTCCCCGAATTCTTTATCATTAATAATCACTTTATAGGTCCGCTAAACCAGAAATAACGTGTTTGGTCTGTGTTTCAAAAGTATGCTTACCAGAAAGTATGATTGGTTTTTCCATATCAGCGGGGGCTTCCATATCA
>JAEEGI010020298.1_pt1 | contig 13322 bp, 9 predicted proteins | sample 8958751 | NCBI WGS metagenome assembly JAEEGI01 (sample SAMN16246545, study PRJNA631951) | gut metagenome | biome: gut microbiome; feature: rumen; material: KS-attached | host: Bos | place: Iran: Karaj | collected 2018-10
GTAAGCTCAAGAACTTTTAACTTTTATTTTCAATAATTAGTGGTGATCAGATAGACACTGCACTATATATAGTATTTAAAATTGTCGGAAAATAGCAAAAACTGTCAGAAATAAAACCTGTATCTTCTTAATAAATACAAATATTAGGTTAGAAATCTCATGATGCTGATATGGGATAGATTTTTATTCTGAGCTGTAAGAAGATCAAAGAACCCCCACCGTATGGCAAGTACGGTGGGGTTCAGGTAGGAGATTTACAGACTATGTTTGTTGGCGATACGGATTGGCAAGATCCGTGCCCATAGGGGCTGTCGGCTAAGCTTTGAATGGTTAGCCATCGCTAACGATATTTATATTAGCATATGCTAACACGATATGCAAGCACTTTTTAAATTTTTTTTCAAACATGCAAGATGACCCCTTTGGACAGAGGTATGGGACCACTTTCGCCAAAATCTGGGTCACAAAATGTTCTTTTACTTCTATCCAAAGGGGTCATCCTGGAGAGGCGTCAGCCTTTTGCGTAGATTAGTGTGCCTTTGTGGCACTTGGGACATGTATCACCTTTGAGACATTTTAATCCGCTTTTGGAAGGTTCGAAATAGCAGCTGTTACATACAAGATCTTCCTGATCATAATAAGTGCTCTTTTTGTTAGCAGTACCTGTGATACCTCCAACGATATTTTCAAGTTCCTTATCAGATATAGTATTCATGAGACAGTGCCTCCTTTTTGATTGACATTATATCACATATTTATATATTTAAAATCACAACATCAATATCACGGTCATGCGTAGAATTAAAGAGATTATGATTAAAGATATTATGATTGTCGCATAAACACATGAGTTGGTAGAATATAAAGAGATTCTAACTTGGAGGGAGAAGGTATGAAGGCAGGATTTAGAAGATCATTGTCAACAGGGGTATCTATAGCGCTTCTGTCTTGTTTATTGACAGGATGTGATAAGTCGCATGAACAGGGCACTTTAACAGATAGTGCTGACAACAAAGCTTTAGAACAAAACACGAATATGACGGCGGAGGATGTTACAAGTATGGAGATTTCTAAGACAGTTAAACTGTCGCTTCAAAATTCTCAGAAATTTAATGATACCAACAAGGACGGCTATGGTGAATTCCAGGGATGGGGTACATCACTATGCTGGTGGGCCAACAGGGTAGGATATAGTGAAGAGTTAACCTTGCTTACAGCCGAGGCTTTTTTTGACAAGGAAAAAGGACTTGGTATGAATATCGGAAGATATAATGTGGGCGGAGGAGACGATGTGGTAAGGGGCGCTGTATCCAAAGAGGATAAGGAGGCTGATCCCTTCCTTCATCAGCAGCACATACAAAGGTCTGATTCTGCTGTTCCAGGTTACTGCACAGATGTTACTAAGATAGATCTTGATAGTAACTCTGAGGCATATTATAAGGACAATTTCGACAGGGCGGATTTTGAATGCGGATATGCCTGGAATTATGACTGGGAGGCAGATGCTAACCAGATGAATGTATTAAAGGCGGCAGCAGATGCGGCAGGAGATGAGTTTATCGCAGAGGCTTTTTCCAATTCTCCGCCATATTTCATGACAGTCAGCGGATGTTCGTCAGGAGGAGTGGATCCGTCGGTGGACAATCTCAGAGAGGATTCCTACACAGCTTTTGCCGCGTACATGGCAGATGTCATAGAGCATTGGATGAAGGAAGGCGTAATTACCTTTCAGAGCGTCGATCCTATGAACGAGCCTGCTACAGATTATTGGAGCGCATACAGCCCCAAGCAGGAAGGGTGCCACTTCTCGCAGGGAGATTCTCAGTCCAGGATACTGACAGCGCTTAATGATGAGCTTAAGGCTAAAGGGATAGATATAATCATATGCGCAAGCGATGAGACAAGCATTGACGCAGCAGTTAATTCATATAATGCGCTTTCAGATGATGCCAAGTCTGTTGTGACCAGGATAGATACACATTCTTATCAGGGGACTCAGTACAGCCTGTTAAAAGAAACTGCGCTGGAAGCAGGAGTTAATCTGTGGATGAGCGAAGTAGACGGAACATATACAATTGGTAATGAAGATACTGGAATGCAGGCGGCTCTTGGCTTCTCCGGTCAGATAATCAAAGATATAAATGGCCTTATGCCTACTGCCTGGATCATGTGGGATGCAGTTGATATCCATGTGGATACTGACAATATATATGACAACTGCACGAGAAAAGAGGCAGAGGATATCGTATCAAAAGGTGTCCCTTTCTGGGGGATAGCTATAGCTGATCATGATAGTAAGGAGCTTTTGCTTAGCAAAAAATACTATGCCTTTGGCCAGTTCACAAGGTATATAAGGCCCGGATACTGCATATTAGGAACTGATGATAAGGCCAATCAGGTAACAGCAGCATATAATCCGGAGGATGGAAGCATCGTTATAGGTGCTATGAATACAAGAGATGAGGATGTCAAATGGGAGATAGATCTATCTGAACTGAATATTAAAGATGATAATAGTATACAGATCATCAGAACAAGCGGCGATATGGAAAGTGGTGAGAACTGGGCTGATGTAACAGACAGTTCATATGCTCAGCTAAATGATGACAGAACTAAACTTACTATAGTTTTGAAAAACAGCAGTGTTACAACCTTTGTGATTGAATGATAAAATGACGTTCAATGTTGTACGAAAAGATGTTGCGAAGGCGCATGCGGTAACGTACAATAATATTAACGAAAATCCAATTACAGAGGGAGGTATCTTATGAGTGAGGAAATGACTTATGTAACAAGTAATAATCTTCAGGAAATGCAGGACTATTTAAAAGAACATGTAGACGACTACTCACTCAGAGATATGGCTGATCGCTTTGCTATGTCCCAGACCAATCTCCAGACCCATTTTATGGATGAGTACGGTATGTCTATCTATAGCTATCTAAGGACTTTACCTGATGATGGTAAATGATAATATGACGTAAGGGTCAAAAGTCATAATATGTATACTAAAACTATATTTAATTATTTGCTCTAATCACTTGGATGATCCTGTATTATATAATCTGTGCGATAAGACCGGTTAAGCGAATATATTATTTAAATGTAACTTTGAAGTATAATGATATCAGCAGGAGCAGATTTGTATCTGCTCCTTTTCTTTAAAAACAGTATATGACGTAAGGGTCAAAAGGAACTTTTGACACCTGCCTCAGTATATATAAAAGATATAGGATTCATGCACGAAGGTATCAATAAGTAGGCATAGTAATGAGAATCAATAAAGAAGTAGAGATAAAAATATATCATAACAATAAGTCCGTGAAAGTACTTCATGCCCCAAGAGGCAAGAAGCTTTTGGATCTTCTAAGAGACAATGATATTCGTATAAGTTGTCCTTGTTCGGGATCCGGAACCTGTGGTAAATGCAAAGTGCAGTTTCTTGATGATGGAGTTCGAATTACTACAGCTGATCTAAAGCATATACCAAAAGAAGACTTAGAAAGAGGATATCGTCTTGCCTGCATGAGCATTCTCACAGAAGATGTCAGGATAGCTATCCAAGACTATAACGATGACAATATCGTATGTCCTGAAAGCACATCATCTGAAAATGAAGTGATCAAAGTCGCTAATCCTGAAATCGCTGTATCACCGGATATTAGAGCATATTCGGAAGGCTTAGATAATATCAGCAAGACGGACTTTTTCTATGGAATAGGTATAGATCTTGGAACTACAACTATAGCCGTATCACTTATAAAGCTTCCGGATTCTGAAATCGAAAGTAGAGGTGTTAATACAAATGTAAGTAAGCTGAACCCAAATCGGTGCCGCGAGCTTCACCAATTTGAACCATTAGCCACTTTCTTTGCTCGTGACAAGGGGTTAAAAAATGGAAATTCATCAATATCTGCACTCGGCTCAGGATTTACAGAAGATTCCTGGTCACATAATATCGTACATGTTGTAACAGGAACCAATCATCAGAGAAGCTACGGAACAGACGTAATATCAAGGATCAAGGCATCTAAAGAAAAGGGTAAAAGACTAAAGGAGTTAGTAGTAAGGGATATAGAAGATCTCATACAAAAGCTTCTGACACAGACAGGATGCAGTTATTCCAGAATAAAAAGAATAGCAATTGCAGGAAATACTACAATGCTGCATCTTCTAAGAGGATATAACTGTGAGAGTCTTGGAGTATATCCCTATACACCTGTAAATCTTGATATAGAAGATCTGAAAGCAGGGGATATTTTTCCAGAACTAGAAGATAATATTTCCAACATACCTGTGACTATACTGCCGGGATTTAGCGCCTTTGTAGGAGCAGACATATTATCAGGTCTTTATGCTACAAGACCATGGAAGATGGATCATGAATATATTTTTCTGGATCTTGGTACCAACGGAGAGATGGCTGCAGGTTTTGGGGACAAGATATATGTAACATCTACGGCAGCAGGGCCTGTATTTGAAGGTAATGGCATACGTTACGGAATACCGGGTATCCCAGGCGCTATAAAAGGAGCAGAGTTTGCGGGCGGGAAGCTCAAAGTCACAACAATAGAAGACGCACCTCCTATAGGAATCTGCGGAACGGGCGTACTTGAGATAATCAGTGCTCTTGTAAGAGAGGGACTTGTGGATGAGACAGGACTTTTGTCTGAAGAGTATTTTGATAATGGCTATCCTGTCAGCAAGGATGAAGACGGAACAGGCATCGTCATAACCCAAAACGATATAAGACAGGTGCAGATGGCCAAGGCAGCAGTCAATGTAGGTCTTGATCTTTTGTATGAAAAAATAAAATCTCTGGATGATCAATTCCCTTCTTCTAAAGAGAGATTAGCAAGGAATAAAGATAAAGCAGGTAAGCCTTATGTTATAATATCAGGCGGATTTGGATCAGGTATTTCTTTTGACAGGATCAAAGAACTTAAGATGTTTCCGGCAAGTATCACGGATAATGGTGATAACATATATATAGCCGGCAATACATCGCTTCTTGGCACTGCGAGGTACTTGTGCATAGCTTCTTTATATGGTACAAAGATAGCTCGGGAAGAATTATGTATGATACAAAGGATGGCAAAAGAGATAGAGTTGTCGCAAGATGACAGCTTTAGCGACAGATATTATGAAGCGATGAACTTTTAAAAATGTAAGATCATATATGAGAGAATTTTATTTAAGATATCTTATTTGAGCAGCATTCGATCATTGCGAAACAGATGCAAAGTTTCTATGAATTGATGCGATAATTAACTTTTTGACGGAGGTTAGACTATGGACTGTGATACATGTGCATATTATGAATATGATGAAGAGGATGAATCCTACAGCTGTAGTGTGAATCTTGATGAGGACGAGATGTACCACTTCCTTACAAGGCGCACCAAGAAATGCCCATATTGGCGCAGCAACGATGAGTACGGCGTAGTAAGGCACCAGATCTGATATTTGTTTTTTTATACTAGGGCTCGATGCACATTTCTAATGATCAAAGCTTTTTTATCGAACTTTAAGAAATTGTCGATTGCAGTTTAATTGCACTTAATCCAAATAACTTTTATAATTCAGTATGGGGAAGATTTTAATAAAGCGAGGATATAACCTTAATGGATAACGAAAACAATAACGAACGAAAAGATAAGGGCAGCGGTAACTCATCAGGCAACAGACAAAGCCTTCTGATGCTCCTTTTGGCAGCGCTTGTATGTATGTTTGTGGTATCTTATTTTACCAATGCTCTTAGCAGCGCTTCAACTATCGAGATCAGATATGACCAGTTCATAGAGATGCTTGATAATAAGCAGATAGAATCTGTAGTCATTGAGTCTGACAAGATCACCATCACACCCAATGAAGATGGAATCATAGCTTATAACAAGAATAACAAAAAAGAAGAGACAGCAACTCCCGATACCAAGTTCTATACCGGTATAGTAACGGACTTTGAACTTCAGCAGAAGCTTGAAGATGCAGGTATCGAGTATACATCCACAGTTCCGGATTCAAGGAGCTACATTATCTCACTTGTATTGTCATATGTACTGCCTATAGTGATCTTATGGATACTTCTTGGGTTCCTCTTTAGGCGTATGTCCAAGGGAGCAGGCGGTATCTTCAATGTAGGTAAGTCTAATGCCAAGGTATACGTTCAGAAAGAAACCGGCGTTACCTTCAAGGATGTAGCAGGTGAAGATGAAGCTAAAGAGTCACTTGTAGAAGTCGTAGACTTCCTTCATAACCCGGGCAAATATGTCAAGATCGGAGCCAAACTTCCTAAGGGAGCACTTCTTGTAGGACCTCCCGGAACAGGTAAGACACTTCTTGCCAAGGCTGTTGCAGGTGAAGCACATGTTCCTTTCTATTCACTTGCAGGTTCTGACTTTATAGAGCTGTATGTCGGCGTTGGTGCAAGCCGTGTAAGAGACCTATTTGCAGAAGCTAATAAGAACGCACCTTGTATCATCTTCATCGATGAGATTGATGCTATAGGTCGTAGCCGTGATTCCAAGTTTGGAGGCGGCAATGAAGAAAGAGAACAGACCCTCAACCAGCTCCTTTCCGAGATGGACGGTTTTGATTCAAGTAAAGGTGTACTGATACTTGGTGCTACCAATAGACCTGAGATACTTGATAAAGCGCTCCTTCGTCCGGGACGTTTTGACAGAAGGATCATCGTTGATAAGCCTGATCTTAAGGGCCGAGTAGAGATCCTCAAGGTTCACTCCAAGGATGTCAAGATGGACGAAACTGTAGATCTTGAAGAGGTTGCACTTGCAACAAGCGGCGCTGTCGGTTCTGACCTTGCCAATATGATCAACGAAGCAGCCATCAACGCTGTTAAAGGTAAGCGCGACTATGTATCCCAGAAAGACCTCATGGAAGCTGTAGAACAGGTTCTTGTAGGTAAGGAGAAAAAAGACAGAATCCTCTCCAAGGAAGAGCGTAAGCTCGTATCTTATCATGAAGTGGGACATGCACTTATCAGTGCTGTTCAGAAAAATACAGAGCCTGTACAGAAGATCACTATCGTGCCACGTACCATGGGTGCTCTTGGATATGTAATGCAGGTTCCTGAAGAAGAGAAGTTCTTAAGTACCAAAGATGAAATGCATGATGATATAGTTGTGGCTCTGGGCGGACGTGCTGCAGAAGAGGTTATCTTCAACACAGTCACAACCGGTGCTCAGAACGATATAGAGAAGGCTACAGAGCTTGCAAGATCCATGATCACTATGTACGGAATGAGTGACAAGTTCGGACTCATGCAGCTGGAATCCATTCAGAACAGATATCTCGATGGTCGCAAAGAACTCAACTGCTCAGACCAGACAGCAGCTGACGTTGATAAGGAAGTTATGAAAGTTCTTGCTTCCTGCTACGAAGAAGCTAAGGAGATAATAAAGGCGCACCTGACAACTATGGACCGCTTGGCAGAGCATCTTATCAGCAAAGAAACCATTTCAGGTAAAGAGTTCATGAGAATCTACCGTGAGGTAGAAGGCCTCTCAGAACCTACCGAAGAAGAGAAGAATCAGTCAAGACTCAGAATATATGCAACAAGACCTGAATCAGCAAGAGTTGGAGAAAGCAGCGCAGAAAGTGATAATGCTGCAAGCAATAGCTCTTCGATGCAGTCTTTAGGAGGACTTGGATCTATAGCTTCTACTCAGTATTCAGATAATAAGTCGGGCCTGCTGGGTGATTTGAACTCTTCATCACAGTCAGGATCTGAAGCTTCTAATGAACCCAAGAAGCCAAGTGCGATAGATCTTCTTTCATCAAGAAAGTCATCATCTGATATAGTCGCAGAAAGGCCCAAGACCAAGAGCTCATTTGACGAAGCCATGAATGATGCTCATAACTGGATGAGCGGACAGTCATCTTATAGCAGTAATAATGACCAGACAAGCGAAAGTCAGGATACGTCTAAAGTTGCTGATACGTTACCTTCCAGTGATGGTCAGGCGATTGCAGATACAGACTATGTTCAAAGGCCAAGCACCCTTTACGGCAGTGATGCCAACAAAGGCAAGGATGATAAGAAAAATGAGCCTGATCCTATGGATATCCTGACAAGGCAGGGAGGATTTGACTCAGCAAGAGACAGTAGATACATCTGGGCTAACCAGCCTGAGAACCTGTGGTCTAATGAGAAGAAGGATGATAGTGAAGATTCTTCCAAGCAGTCAGGCGGAAGATTCTCACATGTTCCGGATGACTTTGATTCCAGATCAGATAAGTCTGATGAAGGTTCTGACAACTAAAGTTATATTTTAAAATGAAATAAAAGCACCGAAGATAAATAGTGCATCTGCATTACAGTTTGAAAGATAATTAGTGGTGTAGGTGCACTTATTGTATTAAGAAGTAAGCTTACGTGTTCATCAGCCTCTGCATATAGGTAATATGTGAGGCATGAGGTAGTATATGGAAGAAAACAGATTTGATGTAAAAGAAGAACTCAAAAAACTCCCCCACAGTCCGGGCGTATATATAATGCACGACGCGGATGATGTCATCATGTATGTGGGTAAGGCTATAGATCTTCATAAGCGTGTCCAGTCATACTTTAGGAAAATAGTAGGCCGCGGCCCCCAGATAGACCAGATGGTCTCTAAGATTGCGAGATTTGAATATATCGTTACGGATTCAGAACTTGAAGCCCTTGTCCTTGAGAACAATCTGATCAAAGAGAACAGACCCAGATACAATACGCTGCTCAAGGATGATAAGACTTATCCCTATATCAAGGTAACAGTTCAGGAGGAGTATCCAAGGATTCTTTTTTCAAGACTTATGAGAAAAGATAAGGCCAGATACTTTGGCCCTTTTACCAGCGCTCAGGCTGTTAAGTCTACTATAGATCTTATTAACAAAATATACGGTCTTAGAACCTGCAACAGGTCTCTTCCCAAGGACATAGGTCAGCAAAGACCCTGTCTTAACTACTATATGGGAAGATGCTGCGGGCCATGTACAGGTAAGGTAAGTCAGGAAGAATACAGGCAGCATATAGATAAGGCTCTGGACTTTCTCTCCGGCAATTATAATGTCATCTTAAAAGACCTTGAAGATAAGATGTATAAGGCTTCGGAAGAGATGGACTTCGAGAAGGCAGCGCACTTTAGAGACCTTCTAAGTGATGTCAGAAGCGTTGCCCAGAAGCAGAAGATGACTGACTCTTCTATGGAGGATAAGGATATCATAGCTATAGCTTCTGATGAAAGCGATGCTGTTATTCAGGTATTCTTCGTAAGAGACGGACGTCTTATAGGACGTGAACATTTCTACATGACGCATGTAGGAGGCAATCCACAGGAAGAGATACTGCTTGATTTTGTGAAGCAGTTCTATTCAGGTACTCCTTTTATTCCAAGAGAGCTCATGCTGCCTGTTGCTATAGAGGATCAGGAAGTGATAGAGAAGTGGCTATCCGGAAGGAAGGGAAGCCGCATGTATATCACTGTCCCTGAAAGAGGTCAGAAGGAAAAGCTCATGGAGCTTGCTGCAGAGAATGCATCTCTTATTCTATCCAAAGACAGGGAGAGGATAAAGCGCGAAGAAGGAAGGACTATAGGCGCTGTCAAAGAGATAGAGAAGATCCTGGGCATGAAGAATCTTGTCAGAATGGAAGCTTATGATATATCGAATATAAGCGGCTTTGCTAATGTTGGATCTATGGTCGTATTCGAAAAGGGTAAGCCCAAAAAGAGCGACTACAGAAAGTTCAGGATCAAGTCTGTAGAAGGTCCTAATGATTATGCCTGCATGCATGAAGTCCTTACAAGAAGGCTTCTTCACGGCCTTGAAGAAAGGCAGGACATGGAGCTTAGAAATATAGATGCTCAGTATGGAAGCTTTACCAGATTCCCAGATCTGATCCTCATGGATGGTGGACGAGGTCAGGTCAATATATGCCTTCAGGTCCTTGAAGAGCTTGGTATCAATATACCTGTATGTGGTATGGTCAAGGACGACAATCATAGAACAAGAGGCCTTTATTTTAACAATGTAGAGCTGCCTATAGACACTCGCAGCGAAGGCTTTAAGCTTATAACAAGGATCCAGGATGAAGCCCATAGATTCGCCATAGAATATCACAGATCCTTAAGAAGCAAAGCCCAGGTAAGATCTGTACTTGACGACATACCCGGAATCGGAGCTGCCAGAAGGAAAGCTCTCATGAGAGACTTTGAGTCGATCAAGGATATTAAAGAGGCTTCTGTAGAGGAACTTATGAAGGTCCCTGAACTTAGGGAAAAAGAAGCTTTGGCAGTCTACGAATTCTTTCATAAAGAAGATAAGTAAAATGTATTAGTTATTGAAACTTCGCACTTGCCAAACATATGTCACCCCTTGAGGCAGCGCCGCTGCGGACAGTTTATAATGCATTTTCGTATCTTGAAGGTGTTATAAATTCAGGGCACGATATCTGGAGCTTTATATTCTAGGGGCTGAAACTCGCTTCGCGATAGTCTCGCAGCCCCTATGCAGAATATAAAACTCCATCTATCATGCTCCTGAATTTTATAACACCTTCAAAAGATACGAAAATGCATTATAAATTGTCCACATCGGCACTGCCTCAAGGGGTGACATATGTTTGGCAAGTGCGAAGTTTAATTTAGTTATTTAAAAAATGGTTTTGATATAAAAAGTATTGATGAGGTATTTGGCAAAATCAGCAATGAAATTTAGTTGATAATAAAAAATGATATATATTGAGTAAAAAATATAAGTACATATGCAATCCGGAAAGGATAAAATAGTATAGTAAATACCAATCATATAGACACAAGGAGAGAAGGTATATATGACAATCTATGTTGACGTAAATGCAAAGCATGATGGTAATGGCTCGAAAGAGCTCCCGTTTAGAAGGATAGGCGAGGCAGCTAAGGTTGCAATGCCTGGTGATGAAGTTCTTGTAGCTCCGGGAACATACAGAGAGTATGTAGATCCTGTAAATGCAGGAACAGAGGATAAGAGGATCGTGTATAAAAGCATAGAGCCTCTTGGAGCTATCATAACAGGTGCTGAGAAGGTTACAGGTTGGACCAGATATGAAGGGGATGTCTGGAGCGCAAGAGTAAAGAATGGGATCTTTGGATCATACAATCCGTATACAACACTTGTATACGGAGACTGGTACTTCGCAACTCCTAATAAGCATACAGGATGTGTATGGCTAGGTGATGAAGCTCTCTATGAAGCTCTTAGCGTTGAAGAAGTTATAGAAGCCAAGGTATATGACTGCTCATGGGATCCTGAAAGATCTACAAGAAAGTGGTACGCCCAGCAGGATACAGAAACTGATGAAACAGTATTTTTTGCAAACTTTGGAGGAGCTGATCCTAATAAAGAGAATGTAGAGATCAATGTAAGACGTGAATGCTTTATGCCTAGTCAAGAAGGCATCAGTTATATCACAGTAAGCGGATTTAATATTAATAAAGCTGCTACAACATGGGCACCTCCTGCAGCATATCAGGATGGAATGATCGCTCCTCACTGGAGTAAGGGCTGGATCATAGAAGACTGCGAGATCTGGGGCAGTAAGTGTGCCGGAATCTGCGTAGGACGCTATTACGATCCGGAGAATAGTAACTTTTATACTACAAGGCATGTTAAGAGCCCTACTCAGATGGAGAGAGATTCTGTATGCCGTGGTCAGTATTATGGATGGCTTAAAGAGAAGATTGGCGGTCATATAATCAGGAGAAACAACATCCACCACTGTGAACAGGGCGGAATCATAGGCCGTATGGGCGGCGTCTTCAGTATCATAGAGGACAATCATATCCATCATATCAATAACATGATGGAACTTGGTGGAGCAGAGATAGCCGGTATCAAGATGCATGCAGCTATCGATGTAGTCATGAGAAGGAATCATATACATCACTGTACTATGGGTATCTGGTGCGACTGGGAAGCTCAGGGTACCAGGATCACTCAGAATCTTCTTCATGATAATGAGAGACCATCTTTTGCCAAGCAGCTTGAGGGCGGTATGACTTGCCAGGATATATTCGTTGAAGTAAGCCATGGTCCTACACTTATAGATAACAATATCCTTCTGTCAGATGTATCACTTCGTATCGCGACTCAGGGCGTTGCTATGGTTCATAATCTGTGCGCAGGCTCTTTTACCATGGTAGGAGATGGTACATCATGGAGATATACTCCATATCACATGCCGCATAGAACAGAAGTCATGGGCTTTATGACTATACTCCACGGAGATGACCGCTTCTACAACAACATCTTCATACAGAAGTGGCCGTCAGAAGACCTGGTACTTCTAAGTGATTCTCAGCCTGATCAGAAGATTGTAGAGAACAGGAAAGTCGGCACATACTGTTTTGACGAGTATCCTGTATATGATGAGTGGCTCTCCAAATTCGATATGGAAGAGGAACATCCTAATATGATGAAGCATGATCCATTCCACTTCGCTCATCTGCCTGTATGGATCGATGGAAATGCATACTTCGAAGGTGCAAAGCCATGGAAGAACGAGAAGAACTTCTTCACAGACGATTCCGGCAAGGTCTATGTAGATGTTGTAGAAAAAGATGGCGAGTATTATCTTGATACCAATATCTATGATGTACTTAAGGATTTCAAGGCAGACATGATCTCAACAGATACACTTGGCGAAGCCTTTGAGCCATCACAGAAGTTCGAGAATCCTGACGGAACTCCTATCACATTTAATGTGGATTATCTGGGTGGTCACCGCGGCGCAGATGTGATCCCGGGACCTTTTGCAACAAGTGATAGTGCGAAGGAAAGGATTTATTGAAGATAGGATAAAAATATAATGGCGACCGGTTCGATCCCGGTCGCCGGCAGAAATGTGTATGGCTGTAAACTTAGATTTTATCTGAGTTTGCAGCCTCTTTCTTTATTTTATACAATTGGTACAAATCAGTACAATTTTGGTACAAGTCAGAAGATATCAGCATTTAAGAAGTTAATGAACTCGGAGGAGTATGATTTCCTCCGGACAAATGAAAGACTTGGAGATTCTGGATTACATTACGAGCTAATGCTGATTTTATCAACCACACGTTAAATGACAGGACTGAACTTTGCTATTAAAATAAAAAAGCATAGATGTTGTTTTGGGGGTTGATATCACTGAGATTTGTATGATAGTAACATAAATATTGAACGATAACATATTTGATGTTACTATAAAAGAAAAATGTTATCGAGGTGATATTATGCTGGAAAATGCTTTAAAAAACGCCTTTGGTATAAACTGTCATTTGGAACAAATTAAACTAAAAGGGTTA
>JAEEGI010020299.1_pt1 | contig 13322 bp, 12 predicted proteins | sample 8958751 | NCBI WGS metagenome assembly JAEEGI01 (sample SAMN16246545, study PRJNA631951) | gut metagenome | biome: gut microbiome; feature: rumen; material: KS-attached | host: Bos | place: Iran: Karaj | collected 2018-10
CTTCGCGGCGGGCTGAACTATCCCGTGGAAGAGGCCTGCTACCAGTGCGGGCTCCGCGTTCAGGACATCCATTTCGTTTCCTGCGAACGCATAATCGAAGACCATATCATCACCGGCCTGGAGATCAAGTACGAGAAACTCCGCGTGAAGAAGGACTGCACGCTGGTCATAGGCGACATCATCGCCACAGGAGACACCCTCAAGTTGTGTCTGGACCAGGTTATCGACCGTTTCCGCCGTCGCGGCGGCAGCATCCGGAAGATCATTTTCTTCACCATCGGCGGCACGAGGGCCATCGACCTGATGGAGAAAAAGACACGCCAGATACGCAAGCTTTTCCCCGATTTCGAAGGCTTTGAGTGCTTCTTCTACGAGGGTATTTTTACGGTGTACGAAGACGCCGGAGTGAGCGGGATAAACATCCCCGACATCGACTTCGGATGGAAGGGAGGAGCTGTGGCCCCGGAATTCCGCCGCTATGTGTTGGAGCATCCCTATTCCATCCTGGAAAAATGCATAATCTACGACGGAGGGGCTCGCCGCTATGAGATCCCCGTCCATTTCCGTGAGGCCCTGGAGTACTGGGAAGGCATTTGGGGAAGGGCCGGTCAGATCGACCCGTACCGGCTTGTTGGCGAAAAATTGGGGTATGACCATCCTTTGAGCTATGAGCAGTGGCTGGATGTGACCCACTTCCGGGAATTGGCCGATGACGCTCTCAAGAGCCTTTGGGAGCAGGAAGGCCGATTACTGGAAAACGCATCGGCCCTCTCGCTTGAATCCATCGCACGGCAAAGAATAGACGCAATCACAACAATCCTTCAGCAATATGAGTAGACAAACCAAGACCGACGCCGACTACACCGGTTCCCCGGTGGACAAAAAAGGGCGCAAGAGCAACCTGAGCATGTTTATGGTGATGCTGGGCTTCACCTTCTTCTCCGCCAGTATGTGGGTCGGGCAGCAGCTTGCTGCCGGGCTGGACTGGCGCGGTTTCGTATGGGCCATCATTCTGGGCGGCCTCATCCTGGCTGCATATACCGGCTCCCTGGGCTGGATAGGAGCGGAGAGCGGACTCACGCTCGATATGCTCGCCCGCAGGAGCTTCGGCACCAAGGGCAGCTGGCTCCCCAGCGCAATGATCAGCCTCACCCAGACAGGATGGTTCGGCGTGGGCCTTGCAATGTTCGCAATCCCCGTGGCCAAGGAGCTTATGGGGCTTGAGGTTACTCCGGACAGCATGCCCTGGGAGGGATATCTCCTGGTGGCAGTGGCCGGTATCCTGATGACGGCCAGCGCTTATTTCGGCATCAAGAGCCTTACGATAGTGAGTTACATCGCCGTTCCTGCAGTGGCCATACTTGGCACCGTGGCGATGATTCTGGCCGTCAAAAACGGTGACGCAGGGCTTGTTGAGCAGTTTGCAAAGGGCACCAAGGACCTTGGCGTTATTGCCGGAGCGGGCCTTGTTGTGGGCAGTTTCGTTTCGGGAGGAACGGCTACTCCGAACTTCACCCGATTCGCCAAAAGCGGCAAGGTGGGCCTCATCGTCACCGTGATTGCGTTCTTCATCGGCAACAGCCTGATGTTCCTCTTCGGAGCTGTTTCCAGTATCTACGCTGGCGGTAACGACATATTCGAGGTCATGCTCAACCTGAATCTGTTCTACCTCGCAGTAGCTGTGCTTGGCCTCAATATCTGGACCACCAACGACAACGCCCTGTATTCCGCCGGCCTCGGCCTGAGCAACATCTTCGGGGTGTCCAAGAAGACGATGGTCATCATCTCCGGCCTCATCGGCACCGTGGCCGCAGTGTGGCTGTACTGGAATTTCTGCAATTGGCTCAACGTTCTAAACTGCACGCTGCCGCCGGTTGGAATCATCCTTATTCTTCACTACTTTGCAAACAGGAAGAAAGAGGTTAAGGAGCGGGCTGTGGACTGGAGCGCTATTATCGGCGTCGTTGCCGGTGCCGTGGTGGCCAACCTGGTGCACTGGGGCTTCGCTTCCATCAACGGTATGGCCGTGGCTGCCCTGTGCTGGGGCATCGGCCGCCTCATCCCCGCTTCCCGCGCAAAATAGGCTTTATTCCGAAAAATCACTATATTGTACAGATTTTTTCAAGACCACTGGTTTATGAGCACTACTGAATCGTTGGATGCGCACGCACAGGAGCTGATTGCCCAGTACAGGGAACTGCTGCCGGTATTCAAGCAGATGGCGGATATCATTCCCGAAAAGCTCAAAGGGTTTTTCGAGGAGGCGGGGATTATTGTGGCAGCGGTGGAGCACAGGGTGAAGTCGGAGTCGTCCCTGGCCGGGAAGCTTCAGCTCAAGGGCGGAAAGTACGCGAGCATTTTCGACATCACGGACCTTGTGGGTATACGTGTCATCACTTTCTACATAGACGATGTGGACAAGGTGGCATCGGTCCTGGAAAGGCTGTTCGAGATTGACTGGGAGAACTCCATCGACAAGAGAAAGGCTCACGAAATAGACAGTTTCGGCTATCTGTCGCTGCACTATATCTGCAGGATTCCAGAGCAGGCCTACAATAATCCGGAGCATCCGGAGCTGAACAAGATAAGGTTTGAGGTTCAGATGAGAACGGTCCTGCAGCATGCCTGGGCAAACATGAACCACGATACCGGCTACAAGAGCGGGGTGGAGATTCCAAAGGTGTACCTGCGCAACCTTAGCCGTCTGGCGGGCATGCTGGAGCTGGTGGACGACGAGTTCAGCCGCATAAGGCGTGAGCTGTCGGACTACAGGCGCCAGGTGCAGAAACTCGTGGCCTCCGGCAATCTGGACGAAGTGCTGCTGGACGGCGATTCGTTCAAGAGCTATATGCAGATAGGGCCGTTCGACGCCCTGAGCCGTCGCATCGCTTCCATCAACCAGGCGGAGATCCAGCCGGTGGACCTGAGCGCATTCCTTGGCGTTTTCAAGGCTATGGGATTCAAGACTCTTGGCGATATAGCAGCCCTGGTGAAGGATTATTCCGATGCCGCCTACCAGATAGCCTGTTTCCAGATGGGCATCACGGACCTGGACATTCTTTCTTCTTCCGTGGCTCCGCAGAACCTCTGCACCGCCTACATACTCAAGAAAGGCTGGGGCAAGGGAGGCCTTAAGCTTATGCTGGACGCCCTTAACGGCCCGTCGGAGGGCAACGAGTTCATGGCGGATTATCTTCTGGAACAGTCAAACGACCTTCCTTTTATGAATAAATAGCGGACTATGGCAAACAAACCTCTTAATACCGACCTTCTGGACCGCGCCATCATATTCGCGGTGAAGGCCCATGCCGGCACCGAGCGCCGTGGAAAGGGCTATCCTTACATCGTGCATCCCCTGGAGGCTGTGGAAATAGTGTCCACGATGACTGCCGATCAGGAACTTCTTGCCGCGGCGGCCCTTCACGACACTGTGGAAGACACCGACGTTACCGTGGAGCAGATCCGGGAGGAATTCGGCCCCAGGGTGGCTGCTCTGGTTGCCGATGAAAGCGACGAAATGCCGGAAGGCGTGTCGGAGGAAGAGAGCTGGCACTCCCGCAAGCAGGCCGCCATCGACAGGCTCTCACGCTCCAGCCACGACGCAAAGATGGTGGCTCTGGGAGACAAACTCTCCAACATGAGGGCCATCGCACGCGATTATTCAATTAAGGGAGATGAGCTCTGGAACATCTTCCACGTAAAAGACCGCAAAGACCACGAGTGGCATTACCGCGGTCTTGCCGATGCCCTTCGCGAACTGGACGGCACATTCGCTTTCCAGGAATTTGAAAAGTTGATAAATCAAGTATTTGCATAATGGATCCCATCAAGATTTCCCTAAGCGATTATGTCCTTTCCGGCGGCGGGGCCAATGGAGAGAGCTACGACCACAAGACCGATCCCTCGGTCATGCTCAAACTCTATTTCCCGGGCAAGATCCAGCAGCCGCTGGACGAGATGAAACTGGCCCGCAAGGTGTACGAAATGGGCATCCCCACTCCGGAGCCTGGCGAATATGTGGTAACGGAGGATGGCCGCTACGGCATCCGCTTCAAGAGGATCGTGGGCAAGAAGTCCTATTCCAGGGCAACGGGAGACGAGCCGGAGAAGGTTGCGAAGTACGCTGCCGAATTCGCAGGAATGTGCAGGCAGCTTCATGCAACCCGCGTGGACACTTCCGTTTTCGAAAACGTCAAGGACCGGTATTACCGCCTTTTGGCAGAGAATCCCTTCTTCACATCGGCGCAAAAGGATAAGCTGGGCAAGTTCATTGCCGATACTCCCGACGAAGATACGGCCATTCACGGAGACCTGCAGTTCAGCAATGCCATTTTCGTCGGCGACAAGCGCTATTTCATCGACCTTGGCGATTTCTGCTGGGGCAACCACCTCTTCGACGTGGGAATGGTGTATCTGTGCTGCTGTCTCAGCGGGGAAGATTTCATCAAGGAGACCTTCCACATGCCAAAGTCCCTGTCGATAAAGTTCTGGGAGTGCTTTGCCCCGGAGTATTTCGGTGCCGATGTACCCCTGAAGGAGGCAACGGAGCTGGTTCGCCCGTTCGCCGGCCTGAAGACGCTCATAGTGGAGCGGGATACACGCTGCCCCATGCCTGAGTTCCGTGCAGCCCTTGAATCCATACTATGATGAAGAAGAGTTCCGGCAACAGACTGGCGCTTCTGCTGGTTCTGGTGGCCGCCTTCACCCTGGAGGCAACGGCTCTGGTGCAGTATTATTTTACCCAGAGGGGCATTCGAAACGAAGCTTCCATGAGGGCGGAAAGCCAGCTGGAAGCCACGCGCAACGAAATCCTGGACGTTATAGACCAGACGGAGGCGGCCGTGCGCAACAGCGTGTGGATTGCCCAGTGGTGCCTGGATATTCCTGACAGCCTTGGTGCAGTTTGCCGTAAGCTTGTTCAGGACAACCCGGTCGTGGCAGGTTCCACGGTGGCCCTTGTTCCGGGCTATCTGAAAGACCGTCCGCTGTATTCCCCGTACGTATGCAGGGACGACCAGGGCGGTTTCCAGATGCTCTCGCTGGCAACCCAGGAGTACGATTATCCTTCGCAGGAGTGGTTCGTAAAGCCAATTCAACTGAATGGAGGATACTGGTCGGAGCCTTATGTGGACGAGGGTGGCGGCGAAATTCTGATGACCACCTACTCGATGCCGCTTCATGGCGCTTCTTCAGAGGTGGCGGCCGTTCTAACTGCAGACCTCTCGCTGGAGTGGCTCAAGGATATGATCGGCAGCATCAAGGTATATCCCAACGCGTATTGCCTTCTGGAAAGCCGCGACGGGCAGGAGATGGTGGGGCCGCCGGAGGCCGGTACCGTCAGAAAGAGCAAGAAATACTATACCTACGATACAAGGGTAGACAAAACCGGCTGGGCAATATCCATCGTAATTCCGGAAGAGGACATTTATGGCGGCCTGCGTCAGGTAGGATTCGTGGTCGCTCTCCTGCAGATACTTGGCCTCGTGATGCTCGTAGTCATTATCCGTGCTTTCTTCAAAGGCCAGAAACGCTACAGGGAGCTGGACAAGAGGCGCCAGAGAATCGAGGGCGAACTGTCCATCGCCACCGGAATCCAGATGTCGATGGTTCCCAAGACATTCCCGCCCTTCCCGGAGAGGCACGACCTGGACATGGCGGCGACAATCGTCCCGGCCAAAGAGGTTGGGGGAGACCTGTACGATTTTTTCCTCCGCGACGAGAAACTCTTCTTCTGCGTTGGCGACGTTAGCGGAAAGGGTGTTCCTGCTGCACTGGTAATGGCCGTGACAAGGACAACGTTCCGCAACCTGTCGGCCAAGGAAAACAGTCCCGGGCGGATTGTCAGGGAGATGAACGACAATCTCTCGGCAATGAACGAGAGCGATATGTTCGTTACCTTCTTCTGCGCTGTTCTGGACCTTGAAAGCGGATTGCTTCGCTATTGCAATGCCGGTCACAATCCTCCCAGAATCCTTACCGACGCCATCCGCCCTCTGTCCGTGGAACCCAACCTGCCGCTTGGCGTCATCGGCGGAATGGAATTCAAGGAGCAGGAATTGCAGTTGAATTACGACGACGCCCTGTTCCTCTATACCGACGGCCTTACGGAGGCTGAAAACGCCCAGCAGGAGCAGTTCGGGGAGGAAAGGATGGACAAGGCGCTCAGCGGAAGGAAGGGGGCCGATGCCCACCTGGAGAACATCAAGCAGAAGGTCTCGGAATTTGTTGCCGATGCTCCCCAGAGCGACGACCTCACGATACTTTTCATCCACTATCTGCCGTCCATGCAGCATCTTACGCTGCAAAACAGCATCGACCAGATAACCCTTCTGCCGCCATATGTGGAGAAGGCAGTGAAGGCGTCGAAGCTGGATCCTGTTGTAACGGAGGGCTTGAATCTCGCCCTGGAAGAGGCCGTGACCAATGTGATAGATTACGCATATCCGGAGGGAACGGTGGGCAATGTGGATATCGACACTGCGGTTACGGATACCGCACTTACTTTTACCATTACCGACAGCGGAAAGCCTTTCGATCCCACGGCAAGGGCAGAAGTGGATATCCAGGCGGGTATTGAAGACCGGCCGGTTGGCGGCCTTGGAATCCACCTTGTGCGCAAAATCATGGACGAGGTTCGTTACGAGCGCCGAGGCGGAAGAAACGTTTTGATATTAACCAAAAAATATTGATACAATGGAAGTCAAGATTGAACGCGCGGGAAGTACGGTCACTGCGTTCCTGGTGGGGAGGCTGGACACTCCGTCATCCCTGGAAATAGCTCCTCAGATGAATGCCCTTGCCGAAGAGGCAGGTGGAACCATAATCCTGGACTGCACCGAGCTGTCCTACATCTCCTCATCCGGCCTTCGCATCTTCATTACCCTGCGGAAAGCAGCCGCCGCAAAGGGCGGAAAGATAATCGTCAGGAACATCACCAACGAAATCCGCAGCGTCTTCATGATGACGGGTTTCCTGAACCTTTTCGAGATTCAGTAACCGTCCCGTGACGCGAGTGACGAAAAGTTTCATGGGCTGATTTTCGTCCCAAAATCGGCCCTTTCGTCCCAATTTGGCGGTTTTAGTCACTTTTGTCGTCCCTTCGCGACTTTTATTTCCGGGGGGCGCATTGCGAGAGTAACTTTGCAACAAATTTTGAAAGTTATGGAAATCGCAATGCCTTATAAATTCAAGCTCGACAACGCGGCCAACATTTATCCGGCCTCGATGAGCAAGCACTATTCCTCTTTATACAGGATGAGTGTGACAATGTCCGAAGATGTGGATAAAGACATCCTTCAGGCAGCACTCGAACGCGTATCCGAACGCATACCCACTTTCCGCTGCACCCTGAAGGGCGGCGCATTCTGGTGGTTCCTCCATAGGGTGGATGGTACTCCCGAACTGTGCGAACTCAAGCCTCTCCGCCGTTTCCGTTTCAAGGACCAGGGCGGTCTTCTGTACAGGGTGAGTGCAACCGGCAAGGTTATCTCGCTTGACGTATTTCATGCTCTCACTGATGGTCACGGCGCAATTACCTTCCTTCTTACGCTCGCAGGCGAGTACATTCGCAAGCGTTACGGAGTTGAGACCGGTTATAACGGCCTGGTACTGGACCCTTCAGAAAGCCCGGACTACAGCGAGGTGGAAGACAGCTTCAAGGCTGTGTTTTCCGGCCGCAAGGGGCAGTTGGAGCAGAATGTGGATGCATACCATATCAAGGGCACGCAACTCGCGCATGAAGCGGTGAAAGACACCCGCGTGATAATGCCCATGGAAGATGTGAAGAAGGTTTGTGCGGAGAACGGCTGCAGCATCACGGATTTCCTGGTTAGCGTGATGCTGTGGTCTCTCCAGAAAGAGCACGCCGCGGATCCCACCCCGGAAAAGGACGTTCTGAAAGTATCGGTCCCCGTGAACCTGAGGCCGATATACCATACCCGCACCCTCCGCAACTTCTCCTCTTATGTGAATCTGGGGATGGATGTGGCCGATGAATACCTCACCTTCAGTGAGATCATGGAACTGGTGATGGCCCAGAAGGAGCACGACCTTCGCCTGGAGAACCTGGAGCCCAAGATTGCGGCCAACGTGGAACTGGAAGAAATGCTCCTGGTTCGCTGCCTGCCCCTTTTCGTGAAGCACCCCATCATCGACATAATCAATCTCCATCACGGCGACCGTTTCTGCTCGCAGACAATGTCCAACCTTGGGAATGTTTCTATGCCCGAAGGCATGAAGCCCTACATCACGGATGTGGACTTCATTCTTGGCCGCCAGAGGGGAAACAGCGGTGCATGCTCATGTGCGGGCTATAACGGGAAACTCTATTTTCACCTCACCCGTAAAATAGCCGAGGATACCTTCGAGCAAGCGTTCATCGAGCAGCTTGGCGTCTTAGGTATCCCCGCAGAGGTTAGTGTGAGCAATCTGGCTTAATCGAAGTTGTCCGTGTAGGAGAAGGAGTCCCTTGTCTGGTTGCCAAGGTCTACGACAGTGAAGCAGGGGTCTGAGGGCTCCAGGAAGGTCCAGCCGTCGTAGTGGGCTTTGGTGGCAAACCGGCCTAGCTTTTTGGAGACCGTTGTTCCCTGATAATACATGATAACCTTCATGTAGGGGAACTTGCCGGCGTACTTGGATTTGTAGGTGCCAAGATAATAGGCCTTGCCGGCCTCCAGTTCCAGGGTGCCGAAATAATCCCCGATTTCCTCTCCTTTGTTAACGAATCCGCCGCTGCCGAAAGGTATGTCCATATAAGTTACACGGTATACCCCGGCAGGAAGATCTTCAACCACGACGTCCTTGGACATGTTTCTGATGGCCCTGGAGCGGTATTCTTCTCCGGTATCCACATTGGTGAGAAACAGGATAACGCCGTTGCCGCTGGAGGTGAAAACCCTCATCGATGACGACATGGCGACAAGCGCTCCCTGCGGAGCCTGTGAAAATGCCTGGAAAGCAAGCAGCAGCGCGGCTGCGACAGCTATTAATCTTTTCATATTAGTCTGGGATAATGATTTCGTAGGATTTGCCGGGTTTTACGGTGAGCTTTGTGTCCCGCAGCCAGGGGTTGGCTTCCCTGAGCCTGTAGAAGGTGGTGCCGTGTTTTTCGGCGAATTCCACCAGGTCTTCCACCGTGGAATTAACCGTTATGATGTTTCGCACTTCAAGCGGGGGATACATCTCGTTTTCGCCGATGTCGTAGCCGAAGGCCCGGGGGTCTTCGAAAAACATCTTGGCGGCGAGAAGGCGGAACATGTAGCGGGAAGTCTCTTCGGGAAGGGTAACGTTCATTGCGAAGCTCTGGTGCTGGGCCGTGAGCCTTTTGTTCACGTTTCCGGAACCGAAGTTGTAACTTGCGGCGGCCGTCATCCAGTCTCCGTATTTCTTTCGGGCCGATTTGAGCATCCTGCAGGCGGCCACCGTTTCCTTATATATATTGAAGCGCTCGTCCACCTCCGGGGTGATTTCCAGGCCGTAGTCCTTTGCTGTTGCCTCCATGAACTGCCACAGGCCGGAGGCTTTTGCCGATGAAACCGCCTTGGGGTCCAGCACGCTTTCGATGGCCATGAGGTACTTCAGGTCTTCCGGCAGGCCGTTTGCCTTCATGATGGGCACAACCACGGAGAAGATGCGCTTTGAGCGCTTGAGCATGAGGGTGCTCACGGTATGGCTGTGGGTGAAAGCGATGAGTTCGCGGTCCATGCGCTCGTAGCGGTCCGGGGTGTTCAGATACACAGTGTCTCCGGCGAACACCACATACTCCGGCACTCTTGGTGGCCTGGGGTGCGTGGGCGGGAAGGGGAAATACTGCTGGGCTTGTACCGTGAGGCACAGAAGTGCTGCGGCAAGTGCGAAGACAATCTTTTTCATATAGTCGGCCTAGTTCTTATTCCTTTCGAGTATAAATGTATAAATGGAGTTCAGGAGTTCTTTGTCTGAAGTGTAGGAGGAGCGGCCCAGTTGAACCAGCGTGTTGATACCGCAGTCCATGATAACGGTCCCGGAAGCGGCCGCAGCCAGGGCACTATGCAGCGCCTGTTGCCTTTCAGGAACATCCTTGAGGGTATACTTCCCGCAAGGACTCTTAACGCCAGGCTGGTCCATAATGTCTTCAACGGCGCTGTAATCGAAGCCGATGCTCTCTTTCTCGTCCAGAATGGCCTCGTGACATGCGGCCGCATAGGCCATTACCCGCTTGGAAACCTCTTCCGCACAGGTGAAGCCCAGCAGTTCCAGATGAGGAATGCTTAAAGCAGCGGCCATTTCGCGAACGCGGTCGATGTATGCGAAATACTCTTCGTCGGAGGCTCCAGTGGGCAGGCCGATGGTGTATACCCGCTTCACCGCCGGCTCGCCAAGAGCCGCCGCGGCACTGTCGACAGCCATCTCCAGCGCTGCCACGGTGCCGTACACGGGATTGAGCCAGTAGTCCGGAAGATCTTCCCCTTCGCAGGGCTTCTCGCAAAGCATAAAGCCCTCGAAAAGCCACCCTCTCTCACATGCGACCCCGGGCGCAAGGCGCTCCGCTCCATAGCGATATATGGCTTTATCCGGGCTCCCGCATGAGATTTTCCAAATGCTGTGAGGGATAATTATGCTGTCCCTGGCCTCTTCCCAGGCATATAGTTCTGGCGCGAACACCTCCGGCCCCTGCTTGCAGGAAACAAGCAGCAGACCAAGGGCCAAAGTGAGCATAAAATGCAGTTTCATGCTCACAAAGGTAAGAAAAAACTCGTTATTATTCCTTCGGTTTATCAAGAATAATTCATACCTTTGCATCGGAAGGGGAGAGAGTGTATGAGTTCGCCCCATTCTCTCTCCTAAAACCTTCCTGAATTGACCACCCCTCGATCGGGGTGGCTTTTTTGTCCCATATGCCTATCTGTTTATCAAACTTGTGAAGTACGAAGATAGAAGATTCTATTGATAATTCAAAGAACCAATATTTTTTCGTATCTTGCGACCAAACAATTCTAAATCTATGAAACGTATACTAATACTTCTGGCAGTTCTGCCTCTTCTGTTCTCATGCGAATTCAAAACTTCGTTCGACGGGATGCGTTCTCCTACCATCAAGGGATTCGCTTATAGCAAGCAATATGGTACCAATGTGGGTGACGAGGCTGCGAACAAGGCTCTGGAGGCCGTGAGTGTGGGAAAGAGCAAGTTCTCGGGCAAGAAAGGCGACACAGTTGACTTTCAGGTTCAGCTGAACAGCAAGAACTTCGGCGGCAAGACCAACAGCCTTGAGATGTACTGGTGGCAGGAAGGAAAGCTCACTTACGAGAGCGAAACCAAGGTGACGATTTCCAAGATGAACGGCCAGTTCACCTTCGTCGAGGGAACCTGGGACCTTGTGCGCGATGAAGACGGCGACCTTGTAACCCTCACATCCGGAGAAAAAATCCTGAACCTCAAGTTCTGGCACGAAAACGACTGATTTGCTCCGTAAAATGTAATTCACTGAAAATTAGTGCATAACGCAAATTGCCTGGGGCAAAAAGTCCCCAGGGTATTAGTATAATGTGTTGTGCCTCAGCGACTTGCATTTTACGGCAAAAAACAAATCTTATGAAAAGAATACACGCATTCCTGCCGGAAGGGATCGGCGCAAAGGCCCTGGAAGGGCAATGGGAAATCGACAAGATATCGGTCATCGGTGGGCCCCTGGGGGAGACATCGACTATAAAGGCCATTGCCGGCGAGACAAGGGCGGAGTTCACCCTCATTTACACCAAGTCCACGGAATTGTCGATGGTGCACTATGCCCTGGAGCGCATGCTTCAGATTGCCGATGACACCGGTGCCAGCCTGCTGTATGCCGACCATTTCCTGCAGAAGGCCGATGAACTCACGCCGGCACCCGTCATCGACTATCAGAAGGGCTCGCTCCGGGACGACTTCGATTTCGGCGGTCTGCTGCTATACAGGACATCGGCCCTCAAGGAGGCATCGGCCCGGATGGAGAAGGATTACCACTTTGCCGCGCTGTACGACCTGAGGCTCAAGGTTTCGCAAAAAGGCAGGATAGAGCACATCGGCGAGTATCTCTACTACGAGATAGAGACGGACCTCCGCTCTTCCGGAGAGAAACTGTTCGATTATGTCGACCCCCGCAACCGTGCCTCGCAGATCGAGATGGAGGATGCCGTCACGGAGCATCTCAAGGCGATAGGCGGATATCTGGAGCCTGTGTTCCGCACAATCGACCTTGACGAGGGAGAGTTCCCGGTGGAAGCCTCGGTGGTGATTCCCTGCAAGAACCGCGTGAAGACGATTGCCGATGCCTTGAAATCGGCCCTTTCCCAGAAGACCTCCTTTCCTTATAATGTAATAGTGGTCGATGATAACTCGGAGGACGGCACAGTGGATGTGATAAAGAACTTCCTGGGGGATCCGAAGCTTGTGTATATCGCCCAGGATCCCACATGGCATGCCATAGGCGGGAACTGGAATGCCGCCATCCATCATCCTCTTTGTGGCCGATATGCGCTCCAACTGGATTCTGACGATATTTACAAGGACGAAAATACCGTGCAGAAGTTCGTGGACGCATTCCGCGCCCAGCGCTGCGCCATGGTGGTTGGCTGCTACGAGATAACGGACTTCGACCTGAATCCGCTGCCCCCGGGAGTGGTGGAGCACAGGGAGTGGACTCCGGAGAACGGCCGCAACAACGCCCTTCGCGTGAACGGCCTGGGCGCGCCCCGCGGCTTCTATGTGCCGCTGCTTCGCTCGCTCAATTTCCCCACAACAAAGTACGGAGAGGACTACGCCGTGGGCCTTCGCATCAGCCGCGAGTACCAGATTGGCAGAATTTGGGATGTTTTGTACACTTGCCGTCGCTGGGGCGGGAATTCCGACGGAAACCTTAGTATTGAGAAAGTTAACGCCAATAACTACTATAAGGACCGCATCCGCACTTGGGAACTTGAGGCAAGAATAGCGAAAAAAATGTAAAAAATTCTTGAAAAATATTTGGTAGTTTAAAAAAAGTTCGTACCTTTGCAGTCCCGCTTGAGAAAAGAGCGGGATTTTTAACGCCCTTCGGGGAGTTAAAGAACGAGCAAAAGCTCATTGACAAGACTGAAAGGAAAGTACAAGCAAGTACCGAATAGTGTAACACTATTTACAATAAACGAGCGTCTATTCCTTGGAAAAGGAAATGTCACGGATCAAACCAGATTTATATAATAATATACAATGAAGAGTTTGATCCTGGCTCAGGATGAACGCTAGCGGCAGGCTTAACACATGCAAGTCGAGGGGCAGCGCGGGTAGCAATACCTGGCGGCGACCGGCGAAAGGGTGAGTAACGCGTG
>JAEEGI010020302.1_pt1 | contig 13321 bp, 11 predicted proteins | sample 8958751 | NCBI WGS metagenome assembly JAEEGI01 (sample SAMN16246545, study PRJNA631951) | gut metagenome | biome: gut microbiome; feature: rumen; material: KS-attached | host: Bos | place: Iran: Karaj | collected 2018-10
ACCACATACGAGGCAACAATATAAGGATGAATAAAGCCGAGCATTCCGCACGCAAACTCCACAACCAAAAGGAGCGCGGTGAAAATCCCGACCGTAATAAAGTCCTTTGCCTTCAAACCTTCTTTTTTCATTTCATTATTCCTCCAAAAATGTATTTGGTTACCCTTTGCTAACATAAAGTTTATAGCACAACGAATGTATAAATTCAATACTTTTTTGACATCTTTTCTGCCTTTTTCTTACCTATTGCTAACCACTATGGTTTTATCACATATAAAAGCCGCCGCAACACATAAAATGTCACGGCGGCCGGAGTCAAGTGAGAGATGGGTTATGCGATTTTCCAGGAAGCCGCTTCGCTTCTTTCGGAAACGAAACGGCGGTAGATTCCGTCTTCCTTCATGAGGGCTTCATGCGTTCCTCTTTGAACGATCCGCCCCTGATCGACTACAAGAATCTGGTCGGCATTCCGTACGGTCTTTAAACGGTGGGCAATCATGATAATTGTCTTGTCTCTCGTGAGCTCTTCGACGGCTTTCACGAGCTCCGCCTCGTTCTCGGGATCGACATTGGCGGTTGCTTCATCGAGAATGATAACCGGACTGTCCTTTAAGATGGCACGCGCGATGGAGATACGCTGCTTCTCACCGCCCGAAAGCGACGCGCCGCCCTCTCCGATCACGGTTTCGTATCCGTTCGGAAGCGACATAATGAAATCGTGGCAGCGTGCTTTCTTCGCGGCTTCGATGACGCGTTCCATCGAAGCGTCCGGCTCACCGAATCGGATGTTGTTGGCTACGGTATCCTCGAACAGATATACGCGCTGGAATACGAAGCTGAAGTTCCGCATCAAAGCGTCGAAGCTGTACTCCTTCACATTCCGTCCGCCAAGCGTAACCGAACCTTCCTGCACATCCCAGAAACGGGCGATCAAGCTTGTAAGCGTCGTCTTGCCGCCACCGGATGGTCCGACGATAGCGGTCGTTGTCTTTTCGGGAATCTTAAGGGACACATCGTCGATGATCCGGCGGGATTCATAGGCAAATCCGACACCTTTCAGCTCGATATCGTAATTCTTCGGTACAATTTCTTCTCCGGAGATATCCATGGCAGGCTCTGCGAGAACGCCCTGGGCCTGCGTCACGGCGATGTCGATGGTACGAAGCAGAGCCGAGAAGTTACCCATCAGCTCAAGGCTTTCATATACGAGAAATGAAGACACCGTCATCATAACCGTGTAAAGAAGCTCCATCGAACCGTCAAAATAGAATTTGACAGACGCTACACACATGGCGATTCCGAGCAGCTTGGTCATGATATTCTGAAGCGTCATAAACGGAATTACGGAGTACTCAAGAAGCGTGTCGCCTTTACATTTTTCGCGGATGGCCTTATTGAGTTTCTTCGCTTCGTTGCCGGTCAGGTTGAAGTTCTTGACTTCGGCAATGCCCTGCACGTACTCGATAACGGCGGAAACAAGTGCTTCGTCCGCTACCGCTTTACGGGGAGCCGCACGCTTTGCGGACATCTGCATCAGTGTATTGAAAACTCCGAAGATTGCGACGCCGATCAGAAGAATCACGCCGATTCTCCAGTCGAAGCAGAAAATCATAACCGTGATGACCGCCGTCGTCAGGATGCCCTGCGTCGTCATCATGATGACGCGGGTGGCCACGTCGGCAAGTCCTTCCATCGTGTTGGTCGTGATATTCGTAATGCGCCCGAGGCTGTTCTGGTTGAAATAACCCATCGGCAGGTACCGAAGGTGTTCCGCTATCTCCATACGCTTGTTGCAGCTGCAGTGATAGCCGGCTTCGCACTGAAGCATTGTCGTCTTCAGTCCGATCAGAATCTGCCCGAGCACCGATACGCACATGACGCCGAATGCGCCCCAGATGTGCTTTGCGCTCATGTCGTTATTAATGATTCCCATGGCGACGATACCGATTGCGGGAATCCGGAGTGCGGCGAAGAAGGCCTTTACCACGCCGAGTATCATCGAAAGACGGAGCTTTCTGCGGTCTCCCTGATCACAGAAGCTGAAGAATTTCTTTAATATCGCTAACATTATGCCACCTCCGTGTCAATCGTGCCGATATGGTCATTCCACATTTTGCGGTACAAGTCGCTGTTTTGCAGCAATTCCTCCTGCGTACCCTCCGCTTCCACCACACCGTTGTTAATCAGTATGATGTGGTCGGCGGTTGCGATTGTCGACAGGCGATGCGCTATGACAATCAGGGTTCTGCCCTGTACAAGTTTTGCAACCGATTTCTGCACTATGGCTTCATTCTCGGGATCGGTGTACGCAGTCGCCTCGTCAAGGATGACAACCGGCGCGTTTTTGAGCATGGCCCGCGCGATTGCGATACGCTGCCGCTCTCCGCCCGAAAGGTGCGCTCCCGAGCCGCCTGCGATCGTCTGATAGCCCTTTTCAAGCTGTAAGATAAACTCATGACAGCCGCACGCCTTGGCTGCGGCAATTACGTCCTCATCGGTCGCTCCGGGACGCCCCATTCTGATGTTCTCCATCACGGAAACATCGAACAGATAGTTGTCCTGGGAAACGTAGGCGATGTTTTTATTATATTCCGAAAGAGCCATGTTGCGGATGTCCGCCCCGCCGTAAAGAATGACACCGCCGTCCACATCCCAGAAGGACGCGATCAGCTTGGCTACCGTTGACTTGCCGGCACCCGAAGGACCGACCAATGCGGTAACCTCACCTTCATTAATCTTAAGATTCACGCCGTGAAGCACTTCCTGATCCTTATAGCCGAAATGCACGTCCTTAAGCTCGATTGCGTTCCCTTTCGGGCTGACTGTCGATTTGGCCGGGCGGACAAGATCACGCTTTACAAGGATTGAGGTCGCCTCTCCGACGATAACACCCATCTTCGAAACATCGTCCATGTAGCTGGCGACGCGAACAAAGGGACCCGCAAGACCGAGGGCCAGAATAATCAGCATTAATACATCCGGTCCCGAAATCCAGCCCTTCATATAGAACCATGCCGAGAAAGGAAGCAGTGACAACAGCTGCGCGGGCATCAAAGCCATTCCGCAGTTCTGGTCGATGTTACAACGGCGCATCCATTCGATGAAGCAGTCAGCGCCTTCCTTCGCGGCGTGGACGAATTTGTCATAAGAGGTTTTCGATTTGCCGAAGGCTTTGATGACTTCGATTCCGTTGATGTACTCAACGGCCGTGTCATTTAACGCTTTCGTCTTCTGAATCGCGTTATCGAAATCCTGCTGGGAGGTGCCCATCATATGTCCGAAGAAGATCATGCCGACCGGAAGGCTTAACAGGGACAGAAGCGTCAATCTCCAGTCAATTGTAAGCATGATAATGAAGATGCCGACCGGGACGACTGCGTTCGAAAGCACCTCCGGAATGACATGCGCGAGCGTCGTTTCAATCGAGTCGACACGCTCTATGATGATATTTTTATAAGTACCCGAAGCCTGCTCCAGAACATCCCCGAGGGGCATGCGCGAAAGCTTCGCTGTAAGCCTTTTTCTGATCTCCGCAAGTACGGAGAACGTAGCCTTATGCGACAGCGTGGTCGAAACGCCGTGCAGCAGGCGGCACAGCACCCAGAACAGTGCCATTAAGGCGATTTTGTTCATGCAGAATGTTTCGTCGGCGGTATGGTTTATCAGTCCCTTTACCATATCTCCGAGGAACAGGTACGGCACAAAGCCGCAGATTACACTTCCGAACGCAATAATGACGCTCAGGATATAATGGATTTTATGGATTCCCGCAAATTCCATCACCCAGCTAAGTGTCGAGCGTTCCTTCTTCTTAACTTGATTGGCCATGTTGTTCCTTTCAGCGATTAGCATGTGCTAACCGCAACCGATTTTAAAACTGCCGCGAAGGGCAGTTTGTTTCAAAATCAAAAAGCGAACGGTGTTCACCCGGTAAATGAGAATACACCGCCCGCCCTTACGAGTCAAGACACACTTTTTCAGTTTTGTTCACTTACGCCCAACATAACGCTCATCCATCCGGGAGTGAAGAAACGATCCAGCGTATCGGCGTAATGCAACGCGTCTTCTTTCGAAAAACCGTGCTTCAGTGCTTCGAAGATTGCCTCCACCTGTGTCGTCACTAAAAGGTGGAGTTCTCCCTTCGGAAGGATGACGGCTTCTTCTCCCCTCTTACGGAGCTCCTCAATAAAGCACCGTGTCGCATTTTCCTCGATTTCGGCAACGTCATGAATAAAGTTTCCGTAAAGGGTTCCGTCGGCGCAGTTCACGAGAAGTCCGAATTCCTCCACATGGTCATAGATAAACTCCATCGCCCAGCGGCAGCCTCCGGTCTGTTCGGAGAACATCCGGTCCCCGTTCTCCATTCCTTCGTATTCCCGCCGTTCGCGTTCATGATACTCCCGCTCGAACTCCGCTTTCACGGGTTCCACAAGGCTCGCGAACATATCCTCCTTGCTCGGAAAATGCTTATAAAGCGCGGAGGCGCTTACCCCCGCAAGCAAGGCAATGTTCCGCATGGAGGCTTCCTTGAAACCGCACCTTTTAAATTCCGCTTTCGCCGCCGCCACGATCCGTTCGTGACTGTTTCTTCTTCCCGCCATTTTGTACCTCCGTAAAATCTGACAGGAGCCCCGAAGGACTCCCGTCAAACAGCATATGTAAAGGCAAGATATATTACGCCAAACCGGCAACCCAAATAACGAATTAAGCCCGATTGCATCGGTTACTCTTCCGTCTTCAGTGCTGCAACCATATCAATGTGCTTGTTCTTCCGCGCAACCATCAGTCCGACGATAAAGGATACGGCAAATGTGAGCAGAATTGCCGTCAGGTACGTCGCCGGTCCGAGTACCAGCTTCAGCTCGTATTCGGAAGCAAGCGCGACAAGCAGATATTTAAGAACGCCGACACCGACCGGGATTCCGATGATGATACCGATTACCGTAAGCCACAGGTTCTGACCGATCAAAAGGCGGGCAATCTTACTGTTCTTGAAGCCGACAACCTTTAAGGTTGCCATCTCACGGTAACGCTCCGTATAGCTCATGACACCGAGATTATACAGAACGACGATTCCCAGGACGACGGCCGCGATAACCAGAAGCACGATCATCACGTTCATCAGTTCCATAAACGTATCGAAGGAGTCGAGAATCGACTGCTTGCTCTGGCTGTTTAAGATGTGCTGATTCTGCGCAATCTCAGTCTCATCGGTGAAAAGCGTGCTGACGGTATAGGGAATGCCCACCTTATCGGCGTAAGCCTTTGTCATGACTACGCTCTCACTCATGGAGGAAAGGATACCCGCAACCGGAACGGTATACTTTTCATCACTGTCGAAAGGCTCAAACGTAAGCGTGTCACCTTCCTTGAGGTTGAAATCTCTGGCAATCCGGCCGCAGACGTAAGCGCCGTCATCGGAAAGCGTAAAGAATTCCATATCCTGATCCGGGAAGCGCACTTTGTCATGCGTTATGCTGTAAATCTCAAGGGCAAATCCCCTGTCTTCAATCTGAATGCTTCGCTGCGCGCACCAGTCAGCCTTGTACTGTTCGGCAAGCTCCCCAGCCTCCTCATTCGTAACGCTTTCGGCATCCAGATAGACTCTCGTCTTATAGTTGATAGCCTTATCATAGAAGGCATCCATGAAGGCATTCATCGTATCAAGCATACCCATGCTGCCGACGATCAGAAGCGTGCAGCCGATGATGCCGAACAGCGTCATCGCAGAGCGGGCTTTATGCCTGAGAAGGTCACGGAGGTTCCATTTGATGCCGAAGCCAAGCGCCTTGAAGGCTTTCGTTTCCTCGATCCACATGTGCTTCATCCGCTTCGGGCTGTAAGGTCTTAACGCGTCCGCGGCGGTTCCCTGAAGCATCTTCTTAACCGAAAGAAAACCGATTGCGGTCAGGAACAGATTCATCACCGCAAGTACAAGCCAGCAGAACCACGGCACGTACAGCTTCCAGCTAGGCATATCGATATAAGTACCCATCGCGCCGTTCGGATTCATAATGTACCAGCCGAGCAGGTATCCGATCCCGAAACCGAGCGCGGTTCCGGCAAGCCCGATGAAAAGCGCGTAGGACGTATAGTGGCGAAGAATCTTCGCATCCCGGTAACCGAGTGCCTTAAGCGTTCCTATCTGCGTCTTCTCGCTTGCGGTGATGCGGTGCATTGTTGTAACCATGGTAAGGATTGCGATGGCAAGGAACAGCACCGGCAGAACCGATCCCATTGTCTTGCCTTCGTTAACTTCGCCCTGGGCTTCGCTCCAGGACGCCGTCTCATCCTTCGAAAGCACCATATAAGTCTTTCCGAACGCATCCTCCAGCTTCTCCACAAGCTCCTTCTTCTCGAGCTCCGACTTGATGTGAAGCTGCGGATAGAACCCGACGGTTCCGAGTCCCGGAAGCAGCTTGTCAAGCGCGTTTCCGATCAACACCGGAGAAACATATGCATAGCCGTAGGAATGAAAATCCGGCATTACCTGCGTCTCGTCCGGAAGGCAGATCAGGTATTCGCTTGCTTTCACAAGACCTTTCACCTTGCCGCCGAGGGTGATGGATTTATAGACAAATGTCATCTCATCCCCGATAGCTATGTCATTTGCCGCGGCAAATGAGTCACTAAGCCAGATTCCGTCCGTACTTTCGGGGTCATAGGGCTCGCCCTTCGTGACCAGAACGCCGGAGATGTTCATATTCTCACTGACGGTAATCGCAACGATATCGGTATCGTTCTGAACCGTAGTATTAACGCTCAGAAAGCGCGTTGCATCGGTTACGCCGTCGATGGCGAGAACCTTCTCAAGGTCCGCCTTTGAAAAGCCGCCCTCGTTGATCACGCGGAAGTCAGCGAAGCCGGTTGCCTCATAAATCTCGTCGGTATCCACCTTCAGGCTGTACCATTCGATGTTGAAGCCGAAGAAGATTCCGACGCCGATCCCGATCATGATAATCATCGAGATGAACTGGGCTTTGTAAACCCAGAGCGTACGAAACAGTTTTCTCTTTAACATTACCAATCCACCTCGCTAACAGAAAGCGGATTTGCCTGCTCCTCGCAGGACTGAATCCGGCCGTTCTTCACACGGACTACGACATCCGCCATCTTGGCGATGTTCTGGTTATGCGTAACAACCACGATTGTCTTATGCATCTCCCGTGCCATCGAAAGGAGAAGCTTCAGCACCGTCACACCGGTCTCACTGTCAAGCGCGCCGGTCGGCTCGTCACAGAGAAGAATCTTCGGGTTCTTCGTGAGGGCTCTCGCAATCGATACACGCTGCTGCTCGCCGCCCGAAAGCTCCGACGGGAAATTATGCTTATGATCAAGAAGTCCGACCGCCTCCAGCATGTCGTGGCTGCTTAACGGGTCGGTTGCTATCTCCTTAACGAGTGCGACGTTCTCGATGACCGTCAGCGTTGGAATCAGGTTGTAGCTCTGAAATACGAAGCCGACCTTCGCAGCGCGGTAATCCGCCATCTCGTTACTGTTCAGGGTGGAAATGTCACGACCGTCCACAGTGATGGTTCCTTCCGTCGGATTGTCAAGTCCTCCGAGCAGGTTAAGAAGCGTACTCTTGCCTGCGCCGCTCGGTCCGAGGATGACGACGAGCTTTCCTTCCTCAAGCGATAGATTTACGTGGTTCAATGCCCACTGTTCATGATCCCCGTTTCGATACACACGGGATACATTCTGAAACTCAACGATTCCCATTTTTCTTTTCCTCCTGACTTGTTTTGTCAGATATAATTGCAAATTGTTCAGTTAGCATTATCTAACTATACACATTATAGTTAGTGTTCGCTAACTTTTCAAGACATATTTCATTTGCCTTTTTACCAAAAATAAGAAATGAGAAGTTGCTATTTTGGTGATTCTGTGGTAAAGTCAATTTAATAGGTGTTTGAAAGGAGAATTCTTATGGCATTACAGGAATCCGGCGAGATGTATCTCGAAACAATCTATGTTCTGTCCCTGAACTCATCTTCCGTCCGCAGCATCGACGTTGCGGAGTATATGGGATTTTCAAAGCCGTCCGTCAGCCGGGCAATCGGCTTACTGAAAGGTGAGGGGCTGGTAAAAATAGATAAGGACGGTTACCTTAAGCTAACCGAGGGTGGATCCATTCTTGCGAAACGTATCTACGAGCGCCATACGGTTCTCTCGACGCTCTTTATGCAGCTGGGGGTTGAAGAAAAGATTGCCTCCGACGACGCGTGCCGCATTGAGCACTACATCAGCGATACCACATTTGAGGCAATTAAGAGGCATATGGAGAAGTATATGCCGAAGAAATGAGGCTCTGCCGGCCGTACCGCAGAGATAACAATCGTAATATGTCAGAATAATCAAAAGCGGGAAGGCATATCGCCCTCCCGCTTGTTTTTTACTTCTTTATAAGACGAATTAGAATTACAATCACGCCGGATACGGCAAATCCTATGCCTACGAACAAAAACACGAGATACCGCCGATATAATCGCGCATATAGCTCGTTGGAACCGTCCAGAACGGATTGGTGCGCATAGTGAAAGAAGAAACTGAGCCCGAAGCATAACGCCGACAGTACTAAAAGCACAATTCCGAAAATCAAAAGTTTTTTATCCATATCCGTTTTCTTCCTTTCCGACACTGTTATCCCGAATTCTCATGAACGATGCCGCTCTTTATTATCTCTGTTGTTCCAATGTCTCATAAACGACGCCGTTCTTTTTAAGCCGCTCCCGCATCTTCTCTACTCTTTCCTTCGGAAACCTGCGTCCTATACAGTTCTCAAGCATAACGACGCGCACACCGGTTTTCGCGGCTCCCAAAGCAGTCTTTCCGACGCAGCCGCACTCATCCAACCCACATATTACAACCTCGTCGTAGTGCTTCTCTTTCATAAATTCCCGAAAACGCTTTGCGGTATAGGTATTCGACAGGTTCTTCTCGAAATATGAGTCCGAGACGATATCAAGTCTGTCGTACAGCTTCGCGCCTTCGGTCCCTTTGATGGAGAACCCGATGAACCACCGGTTGGTCGCGATATTCGGAAGAATATGTGCGATGTATAGGATATCCGCCCCGTCGCTTTGATACCGGTGAATCGCGCGGTTCACCGAAGCCGTCAGCTCTGCGGAATCATACGAGAACATGGTTTTCCGTTTCGGTCCCAGATAATCGTTCTGCATGTCGATGACAAGCAGCGCTTTTTTGTTTGGCATTTGCCGTTCCTCCAAAGATTATCTTGCGGCTTTTTAAATCTTATCCCGGAATAATCCGTACCGTACGCCGACGGAATGAACAAATTCGCCGCTTTCGATCATGCGCTTGAGTTCCGCGTCGTCGGCCCATTTGGCGTCGACGGTCTCGCCGGGCTGCAATACGATATCCTTTATGGCGACATCCTTTTTGAGAAGGAAAATGTCATCAAAATAGTTTTTATAAGAATAGGTCCCAAGAAATCGAAACTCTTCCGCGGAAGCAGAGATTCCGGTTTCCTCCTCAAGCTCTCGAACCGCGGACTGAAGGGTCGTCTCATGGCTTAAGGTACCGCCGCCCACGAACTCCCACTGGTTTCCGGCTTTCTTATCCGGGTGCCGTTTGGTCGTCAGGAACTTTCCTTCCGAATTCATCACCCAGATTTCGCAGCATTCGTAAAACTCGCCTTCGTTAAACTTCTCGCCGCGCACATGCGTGCGTCCGAGAGGGTTCCGCTCCGCGTCATACAAATTCCAAAGCTCTGCCATTTTTCTCCTCCGTCGTCCCATTTTCCGCTGCGCACATGACAAGCGCAGTTCAAAAAAGGGGTTTTTCTGATTATACCACAGCGGGTTTCTTCTGTCACCCGAAAAACTTTCGAAAAAGTTGAAAATTCCCTCTTGACTCTCCCACTGTGTAAGGGTTTACTATGAGTACGAGCTCAAGAAAACATGCCTCGATCGATGCATCGGGCATCCCATGGGAGGACGATTATGTTACGCATCGGAGATTTTTCGAAATTAGCACGAGTAAGTATCAGAATGCTTCGCCATTACGACGATATCGGGCTTCTGAAGCCTGCTATGGTGGACGATCTGACGGGATACCGTTATTACCGCGAGGATCAGCTCTACGTTATCGCACGGATTACGGCGCTTAAGGATATGGGATTCTCCCTGGCGGATGTCGTGAAGATGCTCGATATCTACGAAGACGCGGACAAGATGGACGCGTTTCTTAAAAAGCAGCAGGAGGAACTCACCGCCCTTTCCGCGCAGACGGAGTATAAACTGACGCTTCTCGAAACAGCCCGAAAGAGGCTTGGAAAGGAGCATATTATGAATTTTGATGTTACGGTTAAGACGATTCCGGAGCGCTATGCCGCTACGGTACAGATGATTGTCCCCGGTTATGCAGACGAAGGCATGCTTTGGACAACGATGTTTGCGGAGACGGCCGCTACCCCGCTCGTGCAGGCAGATCCCTGCCTGGTTGCCGCGCAGTTCCTGGACCCTGAGTACAAGGAAGAGAACGTTGAGATTCTCGCCTGGATGACGGTGCGTGGAACCTACAAGGACACGGAGCACGTGAAGTTTAAGACGCTTCCTGCAGTCAAGGTTGCCAGCTGCATCGTCCGTGGCAGCTACGACCAGATGGGCGACGCCTGCGCGTCCGTCGCTTCCTGGATTGACGCGAACGGCTACAAGGTAAACGGCCCGATGTTCAACATCTACCACGTAAGTCCCGCTCAGACGAAGAATGTGAACGAGTACGTTACCGAGGTTTGCTTCCCGGTAGAGTAATCCGCGAGATAAAAAAGCACATAAATAACGCTTCCCAACAGTAACCTGAAGGGAAGCGTTTTTGTTGTATTTACGTTTCTTATACTTCTTCGACGCAACATACATGGCATATGTCGCCGAAAGATGTCTTATTGAATTGTACCTCCGCCGAGAACAATGTCACCGTCATAAAGGACGGCTGCCTGGCCTGCCGTAATGGCGCGCTGCGGTTCGTCAAATGTGATCTTTACCCGGTCCTGTCCGATTGGTGCAACTTCCGCCCACTGCTCCTTCTGACGGTAACGGATCTTTGCCTTGCAGCGGAAGGGCTCCGTCGGAGCTTCCCCGCTGATCCAGTTGAAATCCGCAACAGAAAGCTCACGGCTCATCAGATCTTCATTGCTTCCGAGTACGACCTCGCGGGTCTCGGGACGGATCTCACATACGTAAAGCGGTTCGGGCGCCGAAATGCCGAGGCCTTTTCGCTGGCCAATCGTATAATGGATGATGCCTTTGTTGGGGCCGATCACATTGCCTGCCTTATCGACGAAATTGCCCGGCTTGGGAACGGTTCCCGTGTAGGTTTCAATGACCTTCGCGTAATCGCCGTCCGGAACAAAACAGATATCCTGGCTGTCGGGCTTGTCAGCGTTAACAAATCCGCTCTCCTCCGCTTCTTTCCGAACGTCAGCCTTATTCATGCCTCCGAGAGGAAAACAGGTGTGTGCAAGCTGCTCCTGTGTCAGGGAATAAAGTACGTAGCTCTGGTCCTTCGATTCATCGGCTGCCTTCTTCAGAAAGTACTTTCCGTCCTTCTCTTCAATCTGCGCATAATGCCCCGTTACGATGACGTCACAGCCGAGTATGACCGCCCGCTCGTAAAGCTTTTCGAACTTCATATAACGATTGCAGTCGATGCACGGGTTCGGGGTGATACCGCACTGATAGCAGCGGATGAATTTGTCGATGATCTTCTCTTTGAAGTCATCCTTGAAGTTAAAGACGTAATATTTCATGCCGAGGCGGAATGCCACCTGTCTTGCGTCCTCTACGTCATTTAAAGAGCAGCAGGTGCGCTCAGTCCGTGTTGCCGTCTGCAGGTCATTGCTCACCGTTGCAGCGCCGTCGATGCCCGCCATAGCCTCTTCAGGGCGGTCATAAAGCTTCATTGTGCACCCGATGCACTCGTAGCCGCGCTCGATCATCTTCTTCGCGGCAAGGGACGAATCCACGCCGCCGCTCATGGCAATCAGAGCCTTCTTCTGTTTTGAATCGGATTGTGTCATTTTCACCTTTTTAAAAGGGCCGGTACATCTCTGTACCGACCCTCTTTCGTGTCATTACGATTAGCCGTTGATGCTTCTCTTTACGTAGTGCGTATGGAGAATCTCGTGAGCCTTGTGGCTTCCGAAGGAGCCGAAGAACTCATCGTATACCTTCTTGATGGAAGGATTCTCGTGAGACTTACGAAGCGTCTTAGCTGCGTCGTTATCGTACAGAGCCTTCGCACGAAGACCGCGTACATCAACGAAGTTACGAACCTCGGAATCAACGAGAGGCTGACCGCCGCCGTTGATACATCCGCCGGGACATGCCATGATCTCGATGAAGGTGTACGGCGAGGTGCCGGCCTTGATCTGATCCATGATGATGCGCGCGTTACTGAGGGAGGATGCAACCGCAACCTTAACCTCAAGATCGCCAACCTTGTAGGTAGCTTCCTTGATGCCCTGCATACCACGAACTTCCTTGAAGTCAACACTGGTAAGTTCCTTACCGGTGATAACTTCAACTGCAGTACGAAGAGCTGCTTCCATAACACCGCCGGTAGCGCCGAAGATAACTGCTGCACCGGTGGACTCGCCGAGCGGATCGTCGAACTCGCCGTCCGGAAGGGCTGCGAAATCGATGTCGTTACGCTTGATCATGCGGGCAAGTTCACGGGTCGTGATGGAGATATCAACATCCGGAACACCCGGAACAGCGCTCTGATCTCTCGTAACCTCGAACTTCTTCGCGGTACAAGGCATTACGCCTACACAAACGATCTTCGCGGGATCGATACCCATCTTCTGTGCGTAATAGGTCTTAACGGTAGCACCGAACATCTGCTGAGGAGACTTGCAGCTCGAGAGATGATCGATCTGATCCGGATAGTAAGTCTCACAGAACTTAACCCAGCCGGGTGAGCAGGAAGTGATCATCGGGAGTACGCCGCCCTTGGTTACACGCTCAACGAGCTCGGTAGCTTCCTCAACGATCGTAAGGTCTGCTGCGAAATCGGTATCGAATACCTTGTCAAATCCGAGTGCGCGAAGCGCGGTAGCAAGCTTACCCTCAACATCGGTTCCGATCGGCATGCCGAACTCTTCACCGAGGGTAGCACGTACGGACGGAGCAGGCTGAACAACAACATACTTATCGGGATCGGCAAGAGCTGCCTCAACCTTGTAGGTGTCATCCTTCTCGTAAAGGGCGCCGGTAGGACATGCAACGATACACTGACCGCAGTGGATACAGCTCGTCTCAGCAAGACCCATGTCAAATGCGCTGCCGATGCAGGAAGC
>JAEEGI010020306.1_pt1 | contig 13319 bp, 24 predicted proteins | sample 8958751 | NCBI WGS metagenome assembly JAEEGI01 (sample SAMN16246545, study PRJNA631951) | gut metagenome | biome: gut microbiome; feature: rumen; material: KS-attached | host: Bos | place: Iran: Karaj | collected 2018-10
AAAGTAACTAGGGGGGGTTATGTGGGCTGTTCCTATTTTGGTTAGCGCTGTCTGTCTTCGGTTGGGTGATCTGGAAATGAAAAGAGCACTAGCTATTGTGCTAATGCTCTATCAATAGTGATATGTGTATGGTAATTAAACCAATATTCCCTCCCTGCATGCTTGTTTGATTCTCTCAAGTTCGCTGTCGGTGGCTCCGTGGATTCCGGAAAGATTAATATCTTTGCATATGCACTTTCCTTCACATTCTCCAAGCTTGGTATTTATGTATGAGGGGTATCCCATTACTTCCTGGTAGCTGTCGGGTTCCGCTGTTATTGGTCTTGTAATTCTTATATAGGGGTAAAGAACGCTACAATATCCGCTGTTGGCTACGATGTTACCCTTGCTTGATACGTTGGGGCGTAATCCACCATTTACCGCGTCACCAATTAAAGTTAATGTTCCCTGTGCTGGATTGCTTATAGCTTGGGTACATGCGTTTATAAGGTTTCCTATCATAGCGCCGTAATCTGTGCGGCTTAACGGTATCTGTATTGCACAATTTCCCTGGTAGCTATGTTGTGCGTCCACAGTGCCGTAGTTGTGTCCATTAGGTGCTATAAATGGTCTAGTGCATTTCACGTTAGCTACGCACATTCCAGTATAATAATCTATGGTGTACTGTACGTTGATTGTGCCGCCCATACATTCGGAAGGATCAATATTTACCGCGCCAATAAACGGTAAATATAATTCAATCTCCGTGTAATCATAATCAAGGAAGCTTCCCCAGTTTTCGCCTATGTTTATAGTGCCAAAATCAATGGTTCTAAACTGTTGGGTAAGTGGAAAGCCTGTAGCATTTTCCCCAAGTGCTGTAGGATCTGTAAGATCTGATGAACATTTCCACCTACCAAATTTAATGTTGGTGCTTGTTCCCATGTGGGGGCGATATGGAAATACCGCAAGTGATACGATGAAGTCTAAGGGATTTACAAGCATTCCGCTTAAGAAGCCAGCTAGTGTACTTCCCCACAAACAAGCGCCTACGCCTTGCAAGCTTGCTTCCGTGATCTCGTATGCTTTTATAAATCCACTCTTGGCTGCGCTTGCTTCGTTCTCGTTGGGCTCTCCCGGCTGGTCTATGTGCTGGGTGAAGTATTCCGGTGTTACTTTGTTATTGCTTCCCCTTCCTCCTATTCCCGGCTTAGTAGATGTGGTTCTTGCTCCGGTTGGTCTAAATCCTTTGGCACCGGGATCATATTCCAATTCGGCTAAATTGGTGTTATTTATAGTTTTGCTTCGAGCTATGGTTATTGAGCTTTCGCTTCTATACCAATTTTTTATTGCTATAAATCCGTAGTAATGTTCTGTTGTGCCGCTTGTGTCTTCTATCGCAAGAAAACAGCCATAATATGAAGGTTGCGGCGTGTAAGCTGTAAGCCCTAAATCAAATGTTGTTCCGTATTCCGTTGCTAGTCCTACGATTCTATTTCCTTCGGGCGTGTCGCTTGTCGAGTAAGATAATGATAAATACGGGTATGTATCGTGGTTTTCATTTCTAAGCGGATTCATGCTCTGGGAAATGTCATTATACCAATGTCCAAAACTATCACATAAAGCTAATGAAGGTAGTAACTGATGTGCTAATTCAACTATTTTATCTACTGCAACATCGCCGCTGTATGTTATTGTTGTTGTTTTTACGTTGTTATCTACATTACCATTGCTTGATATAGTCCATGTGTGCCCGTCTCTGTCTGTATATGATCCCGAATCCGGTATATCATAATCAATAACGTATGCCATTGGCACTTCTCTATTAGCGTTTGCGGCAGTATCCCACAGTGTTAAGTATGGCATTTTTTATCCTCCTATTGTGGTTAGAATAAAGCAATTATTATTCCCGTTAAAGTGATTGTTTGGGAATTTTATAACCGCGCATGCCTTGCGTGATTCAATAGGCAAATCCGGATCGTTAAGGTATAAGTCAAAGTGCCACGGGTTCTTGGCTATTACTGCCGGAGAAGCTAAAATCCCAGCTTTAAAACTCATTATAGGATCGCTTTTTCCCTGATAGACCACAAAAGCATTGTTTTGTGTTATGGGGGTAAGCCAATAATATCTTCCCATATCCGGTATATAAGCGAAGTTAGCATTTAAGGCTGTGCCGTTGATCCTTATCTCTGGGTTTTCTTCATCTACAGGCGCTTTAAGGGTACAATCGTATGTACCTATGGTAGCCAAAGCTTTGTTTGTATCGTTCGGATCTGATCCGGTATTATATAGTGTTATATTCATGGTTTAATCCCCCACAAGTAAAAGCTCCTTGCATATGTCTTCGAAGATTAAATGTACAAACTTATAATGCTCCGTCCAGTAGCTTGTGTGTAATCTAAGAATGTCGGCGGCAGTTTGGGTGCCAATGTTCCCCTTCCTGGTAAGCGTCCATTCGTCATTGTCCACAGTATCCACATGTTCAAGGGTTGTATCTGTGCGGCTTCCGTAGGTATCAATACGCTGTCCGTATGTATCCTGTCGCTGTCCCTCGGTATCAATGCGCTGTCCTTCCGTGATAGTCTGTGATCCTTTGCTGTCGCTGGATTCCGGTACAAGTGTATTGCTATTGTATCCGGTGACGTTGTGCGTATTGGTTAATTCGCCTTCGGTATTAACCTGCTGTCCTTTGGTGATCGTTTCACTTCCCTTGTCAAAGGTTTCTGATCCCTTTGTAAATTGTTCGGTGCCCTTTGTTGCGCTGGTTGCTCCGTAAGTGTTGGTTTGCTTCTGCGCTCCGGTGGTTTCCGTCATATCATAGTTATAAGTGATAGGGTCTTCTTCATCAGTTACCAGGAAGACGCGGTACATTTCCGCATACTTCTTCTGATTGGTTGATAACACACTCAAAACATCGGCTTTAAAGTTATTTACGGCGGCGGCTGTATCTTCGCTGTCCCATACATCAAGATATTTAAAGCTTGAAAAACGGCGCGCAAATTCGCGGTCTATTACAGCACTATTGCTAGTGTAAACCGCGTCCCAAAATGTTAAATTGGTGGATACCGGAAAGAGCTTGCCGGAAGGCTGTAAGCTCTTGTACATATCCATTATTTTATGCTGTCTGCTCATAGTCTGCCGCTCCTTCTATCCGCACATGGGGATCAGTGAACATGTTTACATAGTCCAGATCATCATTGATCTTCGTTGTCCAGTTGGTACCGAATTTCTCATTAACGCGCTTAAAGCCTTCTTCCCTTGCGTGCAACATGTCTTTAATATTAACAAGCAAAGAGGGGGTATCTGCGTTTATTTCATCATCTACGGTATTAGAGCGCTTGTTTACTCCGGTCTTGATACCTATATCAGACAGGAAAGAAGCTAAGATCCTTTCGCGTGCGTTCCAAAGCTCCTCTACTCCCTGGGTGACATTGGTATGTGCTCCGATTGTCTCTACTCCCATTTGTCCCAGATCGGTAACAAATCCAAACTTGCCGTTAAACAAGTTTTTAAAGAAGGTTGCGAAGCTGTTTTTTTGGATCTCCGAAGCCGCAACAGGAATACCGTTAGGAGTACGCGCTATTACTGCCGTATGAATGTATGTAACTTCAGTATGCGCCAAAATGCACGCGTAATGGTGTATAAGATCATATAAGGGACTCATAAGCGTATTATTATAAATAACTACGCATGAACCCTTCTGCCCCAGCTTGGGATTGTATACGTTTACTACCTTTGAATATGTGGGGCTTCTTAGGCTGTATTTGGGCTTCCTGTCGAAGTATTTAAAAACTCCGGTGGGTTCTCCAAAAAACGCTGTAATCTGTTTATCGTCCGGGTGTATGTCTATGCCGCAATGCCCCTGTAGAAATAATCTTATTTCTATTTCGTGGGGTTCTATGGGGTCGGTAACATCTGCAAACAGACGCATACAGCGGCTGAAAAGTTCATCACGCCAAAAGAAATAAAAGCTAGAATAAGTCGTACTTTCACGGGCATAACTAGCTATATTTATACCCGTCATATCTAAATATGTTTGTAAGTATCCAGCCATTGTTTTACCTTTCCAGGATTAAAAGCCGTTTAAATGCTTTTCCCTTATAAGCTTCGCAAAGTCTATCTTAGAATAATCCATATCCACATTACCGCGGATTCCGTCCACTTTGCCTTTACTTGAATATTGCCACATGTTGTATCTGATAGCGTACTTCGGTTCTGATCCGTATCGCGCTACCCATTTATCATATGCGGTTAATTGATCCATGTATAACCTATCCTTAAAGCCGGATATATCAGAAGCATAAATGCCGCAGTAATAGCCTAGTGCTTCCATTTGTTCGCAGAAGGCTTTTACCGCGTCAGTATTTCCCTGCTTATTACTTCTGTCGGGGGCTTCAAAGTCGATATATACAGGATAGTCAAGAGTTACATTCTTGATGATGTCATAAAATCTTAAGGCGTTCGCCTGTCCTTCTCTTGCCGAAGTACAGTTTTTCCCCACAAAGTAATATGCTCCGATGTGAATACAGTTAGACGCGGCACCGATAGCGTTAATTAAAAAGTTCTTATCGGTATAAAAACCGCAATCCGAGCCGCCAGCCTTAAGGATTGCAAATTGTACCCCGTCTGCGGCTACTTTAGCCCAATTTATAACGCCTTGCCATTTTGAAACGTCTATACCTTTTATCATTCCTCGCCTTCCTTGGATTCAAGATCCTGGATTCCGTCAGCCATTTTTTGCATGGTGACGGATATATCTTTTAAAGTATCCTGTAATTTGTTGTTCTGTACGAACATCATACAGCACGCAAAAATGGGAAATCCTACTACGCTTATAAATGTCTGAATTGTTCCGAAGTCCATATTTTTTTACCTCTTTTCGTAATAGTGGGAATATACCTGGTAATTATGATCCAGGATAGCAACAGTAAATCCGGTTATTGTTCCGGCTTTATAAGCTGAATAATTGGAAGCCAAAGTATTGTAATAAGCTACAATGGCGTCAAGTTCATCATTGTATCTAAAAATAGATTGTGCTTCCGGTTCCTGTGAATTTACTACATATAAAGGTGTGGGCATTTTCTTACCTCCACTTCAAAATGGTACCGGGCTTTACTTCTTCCATGCGTAAATGGTTATATTCCAAAAGCGCATAAACCATGTAAGAATTTCCGGTAAGCTTGCGTGCAACTTCGGAGATATTATCCCCATTTTTATACTCATATTCAGTTTTAGTTGTTTTTTTCTTTTTAGCCATAATTTTAAATTTAGGGCGCAAAGCATAAGCCCTGCGCCCTGCGGAAAAAATGATTAGTTATCAGCAACGTAAAATACCCAGCCGTTGGCGTGGGGTTCTACGGCGTAACCCGTTTCTGCCTGTTCTCCGTGATTGGTTGCGCGCTCTCTCACGTTTGCAACTTCCCATGAATACAGGTTACCGAAGTATGCTTTTACCATATCTTCGTCACGAAGGAATGCAATGATACCGCCCTGGGATACTTCGATAGCTTCTCCGGTGTCGGTATTGGCATATACCTTCTTGTTCTTGATACTGATCTTGGAAGCTTCCGCAAAGTCATATCCGGCGCCGTCCCCTTCTCCCTGCCAGAACGGCACTTCGTTGTACCCCTTCATAGCTACAAGTTCGTTATGATAAGTGTCGCTTTCAAGATAGAATTTTGAAGCGCTGGCAAACTCTGTAAGAACATCAAGTTTTGCCTGATCTGCTCCGGTGAAGGTGGCATACTGTGCTACGTTGTACTTCTTGGAAGGCTTCTTGAAGTATCCGCGAAGATTGTCGATGGTCTTGTTTGCGAAAGATAAGAAGTTCTTATCTTTAAGAGCCTGTGCCGCGGTAATACTTACGCCAAGAGAAGCCTGTTCCTGGTTGTATACCTGGAGAAGATTGGTTGCCTTGCCATTGTGAAGGCAAAGCGCCATTGCGGTATTACATGCGAGATTTTCCAGCGCTTCCATGTCAATGTTCATGGAAGTACTGATCTGAATGTAAATCGCGTCAATGAATGCCTGCATGGAAGATTCATTCAGAAATGCTTCCTTGATCTGGTGGTAAGGCATTTTTACTTCTATTGACCAGGTACCACGCATACCAAAAAGCGAGGTTGTGATATTTACGGTGTTGTTTACGTCAAAAGGACTCTTGCTTGTGATCGTAGGGGGATTCTGTCCGTTTGAAATCTCCCAAGCCGGATTATTTACCGCGCTGGGAAGCTCCGCATATACTCTCTGAACGAAAGCGCCGAAGTCCTGGTAGTCGGTAATAATTCCGCGGTTTGCTCTCTCATACAGACGGGTGAAAACCTCGGTCTTGGTAATACGTGCGGCAAGTGCTCCGTAGAATCCGTCAAGCCCGGCGTAAGGGTTATCCGGATCGTGGATCTCTGCAAGGCTTCTTCCAAGGTCAACGAAAGAGGAAGTGTCTTTTACTCTTACGTCATAAGATCCCAGGTAGTCAGCCACAGCCGCATTTACTATGCTGTAAATCTGTGTAACATTTCCCATAGTTTTACCTCCTAAATGGGTATAGCCTTTTAAGGCTCGTTTTTGCCCTCTGTAGGCGCTGTACCCTCTTTAGGCTCACTATTACCATTATCGGCATTTGTGGGGCTTCCTGTGGGCTGTGCGTTGTCTACGGGCTGTTTCTTGGGTTCTTCCCCTTCCACGGCGCTTTCAACTTTTATTTTGCCTTTAGCTTCATCATCTGTAGGCGTGTAACCGTCTACGGCTGAATCCGTGGGTGTCTGTGGGGGCTGTTCCGCCGGGAACACTTTTTCGTATGCGTCAAAATCAAATCTCATTTTTTCCACCTTTCCGTGATATATTGTCAGTATGTCCAATATTTTGGACACCTTTATTATACAACGCTTGTTTTTTAACATCAATAGGGATAAAATAACCTTGGTTGTCATATTGAATCTTCTTTGCTTAAGACCATAAACCCCAATAAAAGAAGCCTAATCCTTTCGGATCGGGCTTCTTTTACCTTATAATCCCATTTGCTTATATACGCCTTTGAAGTCTGAAGCTGTTAAATTGTCGGAAAAACACATTTTCCCGGTGCGGAAGCATTCGCGCATGTATACTTCTGCGGCATTATCCCGAAAGTGGTTTGTAGTCATGGGATCATCGGAAAACTTATCCGTGATAACTCGGTCTATCTTCCTTTTCCCAGTGTGCGGATAAACATATAAGAGCCGCGCGCCTTTTATCGGGTCTACAAGAAGCTGTAGGACAAAAGCAAATTCCTGGTACCGGATCAGGAGTTCATACACACATTCATAAAAAATTTTTTCTTTGGGTAATTTCGGTTCTTCGTTTACGTCCCATTCCCCGGAAAGTATACTTTTTGCGGCATTTCCAAAAAACATTTTTCCGGTACCTTTGATATGTCCGCAATATTCTACAGCAATTTTTACGTTGTTTTCCTCTCCGTCGACTTCCGTATGGTAGTTATATATTTCTATGGTACCCTGCTTCTGCTTGTATACGTTGGGGCACCATTCCGCAAAGTATGGTACCGTACGGCTTATTGAATTACCAAGCATTAATACTTTGCCTTTATGATCTCGGAAGATTGCCGATATACATCTTAAAAGAATAGTAGGCTCATTGTCCAAGTAATATCCGGCGCTGATAAATTCCTCAAAGATAATATAGTCAAAATCTACCCACGCTACAGATTTAATCTTCTGCCAATTATAAAGGCTGTCATAGGCTCCGATATATGCGCTTTTTTCTTTCTTGCCGTCCTTATCATAGCGGAAGAAGTACAGAAGACCGCGCCAGCCTTCCACTCCTTCCCATTCTCCTTTAGTAAGCTGTCTTACTGGCATATCGGAAAAATAAAGTGTGGCTTTATCCTGGTTTACTTCGTCAACCATTCTACGGATATAAAAGAAGCGCTTTCCTTTTTCGTAAGCTTCTTCCAATATTCCGTGTTCTTTGGCTTGATAGCTTTTGCCGTTACAGTTTTGCCCGAAAGCTATTAATATATCTGCTCCGGTATTAAAAAGCGGCTTCCTGTCCCAGTATTCACGCTTCGGCTTTATGATCTTCGGCACCTTTTAGCCCTCCTTATATTCTTTTTCTAAATTCTTAATTGCTTTATGTATTTCATAGATCAAACCGTCATATGCATTTATCTGTCCGAAGAAATAATTTATAGAGGTATTGTCGGGTTCTCTTGATACTTTGCCATAGCTTATACGCGCGGTCATGCTAGCTTCTTTTACCAAAATTTCAGCTTGTTTTAAAGCCGACACTTTGCCGATGTATAACAAATACTTAATTAGTTTTACCATACTTTCAATCCCCTACCCTTCTAAAGTATTCAATATTTTTGTTGTCGACAATGATTTCATAATCAACGCCGGAAAACGTGGTAAATTTTATCTTTGGATTTTCTGCGATACATATACAATCTTTTATTATGCGTGGTTGTGGATCATTAAGATATTTAATAAGTATTTTCATTCATCTACCCCCTTGTGATCTTCTTCGTACTTCTGTATGTATTCGCGTGCGGCTTTTATTTCTTCTTCGAATCCATATTCGCAACATTCAAAATCCGCAATGCTTACCAGCGCTACAGAAAGTTTATATACTCCGTCAATGATCTTATTAAATTTTTCGTCAATCTCTTGTGATGTCATTTTATATCTCCCTTTTTGTCAACTCCAATAAGATACAAAATCTTGTTAGCAAGTATCTTTGATGCTATTTCATCTTCCGTGTATTCACCTTTTGCGTTATGTGCTTGAACGAATATTTCTTTTACTTCTTCACGGGGTATGGTTATTACATAACATAATCTCCTAATATCTCTTTCAAGTGTCATTCCTCGTCCCCCGCTTCCTCCGCAGTCATTTTTTTTGCGCAATCAGAGCAAAGATCTATTTCCGTATCAGCGAAAAAAGCGTTATCGTTAGATTTTCGCATAACCTTATAATAGACTTGTCCGTGATATATTTCTTTCCTGCAATTATCACATATAAGTTGCTTCATTCCTTATCCCCTTTCTTATCCAGTTCCCCATAAAAAGCAATCAGCGCTTCAAGTATTGTTATTCTTTTCATGGTTCTAACAAGTTCATCTTCTAGCTTGATCTGCTTAAAACACAATTCGAAGTATTCCTTTTTGAAGCGTTTCAAGCTGTCTTTGTATTCATCGTCCAACTTCTTCTTTACTTCTTCCTGGTAGTCCATTAGATACCCCCTTAAAATATATGTTTTATTTCCACTTCATCAACCCATGTATAACCAATGATTAAAACATCTTCTTGCCCTTCGTCCCAATCATTAAGCCAAATAATATCTATACCGTCCCATTCCATGTGTTGATTTTCTTCTGTGTACTTCTTTTCGAAGTCATACTTATAATTGATCTTAACAATCATTTCCCCGGTGCGGTTTTGGCTTCTTAACCATTCTTCAAAACGTTCTCTTGTCATTTTCCCTCCTTATCCAAAACACCAAAATATCAAGCTTATAAGAAATAACAACAAGCCGTTAATAACTAACCACGTCTTAGAGACTTCGGTAAGTGAAAGCTTCTTTTTCTTGAAAGCTTCCGCAATATCTCCGGCAAAGTCATAAGCTCCCCAAAGCCAAAATATAACGCAGAACGTAAGCCATAAATACTTCATTTTTTCCCCCTTCCTAAAAAGTTGTTGGATTCCTGATCTTTGATATATTTATCCAGGATCACACAAACGATTGATAAAATGATCCCGACAGGAACAAAAGATAATATGATGATGAATAATGCAAATATTAAGTTGTCAATAAATTGTACCGTCATGGATTACCCCTCTTAAATGTTTCTCATACTCTGATACATGAGCGCCGGAAGCAATATCCTGTATGATTTCTTCCGGTGTCTTTTCTCCCTTAAGTCTGTATCCGTTGGGGCGTAAGTTCACGCCGCGCCGCTGATGTGATACATAGCCGTCAGGGAAAGTTATATCCGGCATATGGTCTACATAGGTATGTAAAAGCTTGCTTACTTCCTTTGAGTCCTTATCGAAAACTGTTCCGTTCTTGAAGTTGTTTATATTGTTCTTAAGGCTTTCTACAGCTTCCTTGTTTACTCCCGATACCGTCATAACAAGTTCTCCGTTCTCCTTCCTCCTTTCACAGTAGCGCTTACTTCCCAAAGTTCTAAATTCCACGAAGTCTTGTTCCCTACTTAGTGCGCCAAGTACGCATTTTTTACCTTCCCAATCTTTGGGGCGTATAAGTTCGGGATCGAAGCCGCGTTCTTTGCATACCTTTATCATGCGTTCTTCTACTTTGGCGTTGTATTCCGAAAAGTCTATATCCTCGGACAAAAAGCCGCTGTCGGTGTCGGAATACATACATTGTCTGTCATAAGGGATTATTAAGTCATTCAGAAGCTTGTAACGGCTCCAAGCAGCTATCCATACCCCCCAGTCATAGCTTACAAAGTATCGGCTATCCTTCCAGTATTTAAGCTTGTGCAATCTCGCTTCTACTTGCTCCGCTGTTACCTTGTCAAAGTCCCAAAGCTCCTTGTTTATATCCCATGTGATAGTTGCCTGTAACAAGCTGGTCGCGCACATTCCATAGATCGCGTCTATGCGTTTCTTAGCCCTTCTGTACTCCCTATCATTAATGTGTTTTAAGCTGGTCTTCTTGTTGAATAAGTCCAATAAAATGGACACTAACGATTTAGGTAAATAATCGGTGTATGCGTACCAGGCTTCCAATACCTCCACGCCTTCGGATTCTTCTTCCTTCCTTTCTCCCCAAGTGTACATTTGCCGGATAATGTAATAGTCCAGATCGGTGCACCAAATATCTACAAGATCGGCGCTTATTATCCTTCCGTTATCCAACACGGCATTTTCAGCCTTAACCTTCGAAAAGGGAATAAATGTATTTCTACATTCACAGCGGATATTTTTAAATCTTAAGTGCAATTTGTAGGCTTTTACCTCTAGATCTTTTGCCGGATCAGGAAGCTTTTTAGGAGCATAAGCCCAACTACTACATGGAAACCCTTTACGGCTTACCATTTCCGCAATGTATGAAGATATATAGTCAACGTGTTCGCCGTGTTTACCGTCTTCGTTCTTCCATGTAACATTAAGATAGCAACGGTTGCCGTGGCTATATCCTCCCCAAAACACCTTGCGGCTTGTTCCGTATTGGTACCAGTTTTCCGGCAGAAGCTTTTTGATATACCGCTTATAATCATCGTTTGACATAAGCATTTCTTTACAAAGTCTTCTTACCGCTCCGGTGGCTGTCGCTGGTAGATCCCAAATAGAGCCATATTCTTTGACTTCCTCTTTTAGTCCGGCCGTCATGATCCTAAGATCTTGTTCTTGGTAGTCATAAGCCTTCTTGGGAAGCTTCGTTTTCGGGGTTCTCATTCGGTTATAATCAAGATCCAGCTTTTCAACTCCTAGAGTCTCCCCCCATTCCTTCAAGCTTCTGTCTATCAGCGCATAAGTGCAAAAAAATTCTATGTTGGGATACTCTAGGCAAGTGGCTTTTATTGGACGGTGCCTTGATTTTGCAAAGATGAAGTCCCAATGTAAAAAGTCTAAGTGGTGCCATTCAAACGGCAGATTGTGAATTGCTATTCTAACTTTCATATGTTGCGGAAAGTCGGAAAGCACTTGCAAAAATTCGCTTAACTCCCTGCCGTAGTAATAATTATCATTGATACCAAAGCCCCAAAGATACGGAAGTGATCCGGCGTGAAGGTTTGTCCAATATTCCGGGGGCTTTCCTGGGGAGTACAGAAACGGCTTGAGATCATCTTTGTAAAAAAATGAAGTGGTTTCTATATCAAATACAAATATATCTTCGCAATATTCCGTTTTTTCGCTGTACTTCCCCTTCTTATGGGAGTGAGTCTCCCGAACATTAAAGCTATAGCTTTTTAGTGCCCTGCTTTTCGCGTACTGTTCCACTTCTCATTTTCCCCACTGTCTTAGTTTTTATGTTGTTGCCGCTCTTTTTGGAAGCTGGCTTCTTTGCTCTCGGTGCCTTGGGTTTTCCTCCGGTGCTCTTTTTCGGTACCGTTCTTATAGGTGCTTCCGGTTCAACTTTCGGCTTGGTGGCTTCTTCGTACTTCTCCATGAACTTATCAACCAGATCAGACATTGCAAGTCCCTGTCCTTCGTTCTCTCTGTAAGTCTCTACCAGAAGATCCGCGACAAGTTCTTTTTTCGTTTGGTCGGATTCATCGTAATACATATCCTTAATGGTTTCGTATCCGTAGGAAGCTTTTACTTCTTCGATTGCCTTAAGGAAGTTTACAAAGTTCTTGTATTCTGTGTATCCGGCTTTTCTTACATTGCCTTTTGCGGTTAAAAACTGGCTCCAATATTCTCTGTCCCCGGCGTTCGGGTTGTCGGATCGCGTACGTTCTTTTATGAAGTCAATGTATCTTTCCTTGTTTTCCGCGTAATCTATATCCTTCGCATACTTGGATTCTGTATCCAGCATATTCAGATCACGAAGTGCGTAAGCGTATTCTGCCATTTCTTCTTTGCTAATCCTGGAAGTATCCTTCTTAATTCCTCCGCTTCTTCCGGTACCGAAGCTTTTGACGTATTCGTACTGATTTTGGAATGCTCTAGAAGTATCGGAAATATCAAAATTCTTCATTTTCTCTATGGAGTCAATACGTTCCTGCGCTTCTTCGGCTCTTTCTCGGATATACCGCCGTAATTGGCGCGTTGTCATTTCCTGTATGGGCGTGACACCTTCGCCGCGTTTATAGTCCCTTTCTGCCATTTCTACTCCTTCCCGTAAATATCAATTAACTTGTATTGGATCTGATCGCAGAAGCTTGCTATGTCCAAGTTCACATTCTCGGTACCCTTAAGCTTCCGGTACGCGCAAAAAAGATCTATGATCTTCGCTATTATTAAATATTCGCTCCAGGGAGCGCCGCGCATTTCTTTTCTTGCTGGCATTGTCACACCTCCTTTTCATCTTCCCACCTGGTATATTCATCTATGCAAACATAATCGCATACATTTTCCAAATATCTCTTTTCCGGTATTTCTGTAGTTTCTATAATTTCCTCGGTATCAATATTCTTCATCACATAAACCAATGTATACATAAATCCCCTTTCCGGCGCTTCGCCTGTAAATATAGTATTAAATCCCTGATCTGGTATCCTATCATTTTTTGCGGCGCACTTATCAAATATTGCTAACATGCGCGCGTGGGCGCTTGACGTTCGGGGTGCCTTCCTAGATCCTCTCTCCCTCTACTTCACCATACCACTTGACAAATAAAAAAGTAAAGTAGTATAATAATACCCCTCATTACTTT
>JAEEGI010020307.1_pt1 | contig 13319 bp, 6 predicted proteins | sample 8958751 | NCBI WGS metagenome assembly JAEEGI01 (sample SAMN16246545, study PRJNA631951) | gut metagenome | biome: gut microbiome; feature: rumen; material: KS-attached | host: Bos | place: Iran: Karaj | collected 2018-10
TACCGGTTGAACAAAATGTCTCGCCAGCCACCTTGGATTCGGGATCCAGGCGGAGGAACTCGTCGAGAATGGCATCTGAAATCTGGTCGGCCACCTTATCCGGATGGCCCTCGGAGACTGACTCCGAAGTGAAAAGGTAATTCATATCTTTAGCATTTTTTTGACCGGGGTTGCAAGCGGTGCAAATCCTTCCCCGGAAGTTTTCGTCCGCAAAGATAAGATAAAAACCCCAATGGACGAAAGAAAATTTTAGCAAGCCGAGAATTTGTGTTAACTTCGTGCGTTATTTTAGAAACGGGACATTAACAGTTTTTTTATATTACTTAATTCTATCTATGGTTCAATCAATTAAGAGAGGATTTGCCGCTTTGGCGGCGATCTTTGTCGGAATCGCGGCCTTCGCTCAGGTCACGACTTCCAGCCTCGCCGGTAACATCAAGGATGATACCGGGGAACCTCTGACTGGAGCCGCTGTCGTGGCTGTGCACATGCCATCCGGTACCCAGTATGCCGCCGTCGCTAACATTGACGGTAACTACACGATCAACGGTATGCGTGTCGGTGGTCCTTACAAGGTGACTATCACCTTCTTGGGCTATCAGACAATCGAGTACACCGATGTCACCCTTCAGCTCGCCGAGACATTCAATCTCAACGCGCAGCTCAAGGCGGACAATGAGATGCTGGAATCTTCGGTTGTCATCGCTTCTCCCGCCTCCAAGCTGGCTGTCGAGAAGACTGGTGCCGCCACCAACATCAACAACCAGCAGATCGCCAACCTGCCGACCGTCAACAGGAGCATCACCGATGTCACAAGGCTTTCTCCTTACGGCGGTAACGGCACGACCTTCGCCGGTATGGACGGCCGTTCCTCGAACTTCACTGTTGATGGAGCTAACTTCAACAACAACTTCGGTTTGAGTGCCGGTCTTCCCGGAGGTGGCAATCCTATCTCGATCGATGCCATTGAGGAACTTCAGGTTGTGATCTCCCCTTATGATGTGCGTCAGACCAACTTCATCGGTGGTGGAATCAACGCCATCACAAAGTCTGGTACCAACACCTTCAAGGGGTCGGCTTACATCTATCATCGTAATGAGAACCTGCGCGGTGATTCCATCGAGGGTGAGCAGATCAGCGGTGCCCGCAATAAGGACCGCAACACCACTTATGGACTCACTTTCGGAGGTCCTATCATCAAGAACAAACTGTTCTTCTTTGTCAACGCCGAGCAGTCAAAGACCCCTACGATTGTCAATCGTTGGAGAGGATCTGAGGATGGCAAGGCCAACGCCAATGACTATATCTCCCGTACCAAACTCTCTGATCTGAAAGCTGTTTCTGATTTCGTCAAGAGCAAATACGGCTACGACACAGGTTCATGGACGGATTTCCCTGCCGATGAGGACAACACCAAGCTCCTTGCCCGTATTGACTGGAACATTTCCAACAACCACCATCTCGCGGTCAGGTACAACTATACTCTGAACAACGCCTGGAACTCTCCCAACGCCACTTCCATGGACGGAGGCACGCGTATGTCCGGAGCCCGTATGTCCCAGTACTCAATGTCTTTCGCCAATTCCATGTACGCCGCCAGGAACATGGTCAGCACTTGGTCATTCGACCTTAACAGCCGCCTGACTGAGAAGCTCTCCAACCAGTTCCTCGCCACATATTCCAAGGTCCAGAACCCTATCCGTAGCAGCACATCCGAGGAGTTCCCGTTCATCGACATTCTTGACGACACCCAGGAGAACAACTACATGGCTCTCGGTTATGAGCTTTTCACCTGGAACAACGCCGTCAACGAGATCAATTACAACATCAAGGACGACCTGACCTATTATGCTGGCGCCCACAAGATTATGGGTGGTATCAACTACGAGTACCAGATGGCTGACAACCAGTACATGCGTAACGGCTCTGGTTACTATCGCTATCGTACCATCGATGACTTCATGACAGGTGCGGTTCCCGAGGTTGTGTGTCTTACCTACGGTTATGACGGTGAGAAGAAGCCTGCCGCCCGCGTCCGTTTCCATAAACTTGGCATCTATGTGCAGGACGAGTGGAACGCCACTGACAAGTTCAAGCTCACTCTCGGTGCCCGCGTCGATGGCCTGTTCTTCGACGATGGTGACCTTATGACAAATGAGGCTATCAAGGCCCTGACTTACCATCCCAAGGCCAAGAACTATGAGGAGACTCATATTGACACCGGCCAGTGGCCCAACGGAACAGTCACAATCTCTCCTCGTCTGGGCTTCTCATGGGATGTCCTTGGAGACAAGAGCCTTAAGATCCGTGGAGGATCCGGATTCTTCTCCGGCCGTCTCCCTCTCGTGTTCTTCACGAATATGCCTACCAACGGTGGTCTCGTTCAGTACCAGGCTCAAATCAACGCCAAGAACGCTGCTGCCAAGGGCTTCTCGATGGACACCTTCGCTGGAGGTCTCGTGACCGATTCCAACGGCAAAGCCACTATCGACGCCCTTTACAACAAGTTGATCTCTCTGGGTTATCCTAGCACCGTAAGCCCTAAGGACGGTACGGTTCCTTCTTCCATCAGCGCTGTCGATCCCGACTTCAAGATGCCGCAGATCTGGAAGACTTCCCTCGCTGTCGATTACTCCTTCCCGACCGTGTTCCCGATGAGCATCACAGCTGAAGGAATATTCAACAAGACCATCAACGGTGTGTCCATCTCCGACTGGAGTATGAGCAACGTCGGCGGTTTCGCCAGGTTCAACGGTGTTGACAACCGTCCTATCTATCCTAATGGCTTCCGCAACAGCACAAAGGCGTTTGTCCTTGAGAACACCAAGAAGGGTTATGGTTGGACCGGCAACGTGACGTTCAACATGCGTCCTGTCGATGGTGTCAGCTTTATGGCCGCCTACACCCACACGGTCTCCAAGGAGATCACCGGTATGCCCGGTTCCGCCGCAGAGTCCGCTTTCACCTATGTTCCCACGTCCGAGGGTCCGAACTACATCAAGCTTCACAACTCCCAGTACGTGACTCCTGACCGTGTTGTGGCCGCTCTCGACCTCAGCGACAAGAGTGGTAATCACTTCGATTTCATCTATGAGACATGGAAGGGTGGATACAAAGAGTCCTATATGCTCACCAATGATATGAATGGTGATGGTTACGCCTATGACGCCATTTATATTCCTACTGATGAGGACGTGGCTTCCAACAAGTTCCGTTTTGTCAGCGCCAGCGACCGTGACCGTTTCATGGATTATCTCCACAAAGACAAATACATGAGCAAGCATCAGGGCAGCTACGCCGAGCCTTACACCGTGTATTCCCCTTGGGTTCACAGGGTTGATTTCAGCTACAAGCACGACTTCACCGTGAAGGCGGGCAACACCAAGAACACCCTGCAGCTCAGCTTCGACCTTAAGAACGTTCTCAACCTGTTCAACTCCAGCTGGGGAGTGAGCAAGTACCTTAATCCTGAGATCGGCACCGAGGCCCGTATCCTTAAATATGAAGGAGTTGATGCCGACGGCTTCGCCACCTTCTCAACTCCCGCCTCCATCAGCGGCAGCACCCAGACCTTCGTTCCTTACCACAACCTCGGTCAGTGCTGGTACGCTTCCATTGGTCTCAAGTATCTGTTTAACTAATTAATAGGGAGAATATTATGAAAGCAAAATATATCATTGTTTCCCTGATTGCAGCTATCGGCCTTCTTATGACCGGTTGCGTGGAAGAGGCCGACCACTTCCTTGATGAGGTCAAAGTCTCGTCCTCTTATCTCGCTTTCCCTGCCGCCGGAGGTACCGTCCCTACGGAACTCACCGCTACCGGCGCATGGACAATCACCGCTCTCCCTGACTGGGTCACCGTCAATCCTGCTTCCGGTGGTGCCGGACAGATCACAGTCTCATTCACGGCTTCTGCCGCCACTGACTCAAGAGAGGCTACCGCCAAGATTGAGTGCGGAGGTAAGACTCAGAACATTAACCTCCTCCAGGTGACTGAGAAAACGGAACCCGTCACCATGTCGGTTAAGCAGGCTTTGGAAGTAATCAAGCCTCTTGCCGATCAGGAGGTCGCTGGCGGAACTTATCGTGTGAAGGGTATCGTCTGCAAGATTGATGAGATCAGCGCTCAATACGGCAATGCCACATACTATCTGTCTGATGACGGATCGTTCACCGCTGGCAACTGGCTCGAGGTTTACCGTGGTCTTTGGCTTAACGGTGCCTCCATCACTAAAGGTGACGAGTTCTCAGTTGGTGACGAGCTAACCATCGAAGGTTCTCTTATGAACTATAAGGGTACTCCTGAGACCAAGGAGAAGACCGCTATCGTTGTCGCTGTCAAGAAGTCCCTCATCAGTGTCGAGGCGTTCAGCTTCGATGAGTTACCTGCCATCGACACCACATTCAACATGGTGGTCACGGCCAAGGAGAGCCCGCTGCTTGTAAGTAGCGATGCCGACTGGCTCCAGATCACTGATGTGAACAAGGACGGAAGCTACAAGCTTCACGCTTCTGAGAACACCCGCACAGCCAAGCGTACTGCCAATATCACGGTCAAAGGCCCCACGGCCCTCAAGATTATCGGCATAACCCAGGCTGGCGCCCCTTCAACCGGAGCCTCGGTATCCGAGATTATCGAGGCCGCTGACAAGGATCAGGTCCAGACTCTTCCTTCAACGGTTGTTGTTGCCCTCACCACAAGGGGTGCTGTCGTTTCCGACGGAGCTAAGGCTATCTATGTCTATGGCAATGACGCTGCGGCCCTCAAGGCTGGTGACGGAGTCAGGATCTCCGGTAAGAAGACCACCTATAATGGTGTTCCCGAGATTACTGACCTCACCGAGGTGTTTGTTGACAGCGAAGGAAATGCTGTCGAGCATCCCACGGCCACTGACATCACTGCCAATGCCGCCGACTACACAGCGGCCGAGGCTGAGTATGTCAAGCTCTCCGGAACCCTCGCTGTTTCAGGTAATTACTACAATATGACCCTTGACGGTCTTGATCCTGACACAAAGCAGGGTAGCATTGTCTATCCTATCGACGCGTTGAACGCCAAGAGCTTCGACGGCAAGAAGATCACCGTGACAGGTTACTTCAACGGTCTTTCCAGCAAGGGTAAGTTCATCAACATCATCGCCACCAAGATAGATGAGTTCGTTGACAACCCTAAGGGAACCGCCACGAATCCTTATACCGCGTCCGAGGTTGCCCAGCTCCTTCTCGGAGGAACAACGTTCGATGAGGACATTTACATCAAGGGCAAGGTCTCCGATATCCTTTACGACTTCAGCACCTACAACGGCACCGGAACATTCTGGCTCTCAGATGATGGGACCTGCAATCTTTCTGAAGATAAGAAGAAGACCAACGATCCTGCCCATGATTTCGAGGTTTATAGTGCGTATTGGTTCGGTGGAGAGGCTTGGACCGAGGGTAAGGGTCAGGTCCGCATAGGTGACGAAGTTGTCGTCTGCGGTAAGACCACTGTTTACAATGGTGTGGCTGAGACCGCCAGCAAGAAGGCTCACTTGTACAGCGTGAATGGCGCCACCACCGATGCCAACGGACTCGGTAACGCTGAGTATCCCTTCAATATCGCTGGCGCTATCGCTTTCATCGATGTCGCTCAGGCAGCTATTGAGGCCGCCAAGGCGGCCGATGAGCCGGAGCCTGCTTTCCCTGATGTCTGTGTGAAAGGCAAGGTCGCTGACATTCTTTACGAGTACAGCACCTATGCTGGAACAGCCACTTTCTGGATCTCTGATGACGGCAGCTGCAACTTGTCTGCTGACAAGAAGAACACCAACGATCCTACCCACGATTTCGAGGTTTACGGAGCTTACTATTTCGGAAACCAGCCTTGGGTTGAGGGCAACGGTCAGGTTGCTGTTGGAGATGAGGTCATTGTAAAGGGTCAGCTGACCAAGTACAAGTCCACTTATGAGACCAGCAGTAAGAAGGCGTGGCTTTACTCTCAGAACGGCAAGACCGAATAGGTTTTTCTGATTTGAATACAAGGAGATGCTGGCATCTTGCGGCATCTCCTTGTTTTTTTTGTATATTTACGAAGATAACCATTCATCCCGCTCCAAGATGAGAACACACTTTTTCCCCGTTCTTCTGGTCGCCCTTTTGTTATTCGCTTGTGGCGATCCTAAGCTGGAACCTGTTGATTATGTGAACCCATACGCAGGGAATATCAGTCACTTGCTTGTGCCGACATTCCCTACTGTCCAGTTGCCTAACTCGATGCTCAGAGTGTATCCCGAACGTTCAGACTACACCTCCGAGTACCTGAACGGTCTTCCGGTGGTTGTCACGAACCATAGGGAACGCTCCGCGTTTAAACTGTCGGTTTTTACGGCTTCTGAGTTAGTCGAAGGGGTTAAGAGACCCGTGATCCCGGTGAGTTACGACAACGAGCACCTGACCCCATATTCATTCGATGTGACTCTTTCGGACGGGGCGGTCCAGGCGAGCTACGCCTTGTCCCATCAGTCGGCCATATACTCATTGAAGGCGAATGATCCGTTGAGGATAATTCTCTCCAGCAGAGGAGGTTCCGTCTCTTGGGACGGGGAGGCTCTGTCCGGATGGCAGACAGTAGAGGACCAGACTAAGGTCTATGTCTATATGGAGCCGGAGGCCAAACCCGCAAGGGTCGAGTCAGCCAATGATGATAAGAACAGTTGGGTCATTTTGGTTTTCAGTGAACCTGAGGTCAGGCTTCGTTATGGGGTCTCTTTTATTGACGAGGCTCAGGCGAAGGCCAATCTTCGCAGGGAAATAACTGATTATGACGTGGATGCGCTTGCGGCCGCTGGAAGGAAGACCTGGAACGAGACCTTGGGAAGGATTGCCGTCAATGGGCCGGATAAGCGCAAAAAGGTGTTCTATACCTCTTATTACCGGACTTTTGAGAGGCCGATTTGTATGAGTGAGGATGGCCGTTACTGGAGCGCTTTTGATAATTCAGTCCATGAGGACGGAGGAGTTCCGTTCTACACCGATGACTGGATCTGGGACACCTATAGGGCAGCTCATCCGCTGAGGACTTTGATGGATGTGCCCTTGGAGGAGAATATTCTAGCCTCCTATTTGCGGATGGCAGAGCAGATGGGTACCGGATGGATGCCTACTTTCCCGGAAGTCAGCGGCGATTCACGCAGGATGAACAGCAACCATGGTATTCCGACCTTTGCGGACGCTCTGGCTAAGGGACTGAAAATTGATGTGAAGGCCGCCTATGAGGCCGGCCGGAAGGCATTGACAGAGAAGACCTTGGTACCTTGGTCGGGGAACCCTGCCGGAGAATTGGACAAGTTCTACTGGGAATATGGCTATATCCCGGCTCTTCGTGAAGGTGAGACTGAGACGGATCCTAATGTGGGTTGGGAGAACCGTCAGCCAGTTGCGGTCAGCCTCGGCACAGCCTACGACAGCTGGGCGCTTTCCAAATTGGCGGAAGCCGCTGGTAATAAGGATGATGCTGATTATTTTCTGAGGTGGTCCGGCAATTATCGCAAGCTTTTCAATCCTGAGACACTATTCTTCCATCCCAAAGACAAAAACGGTGACTTCATTCCTGACTTGGATTATAATTTCCCTGGTGGAATGGGTGCTCGGGAGTATTATGACGAGAACAACGCCTGGGTTTATCGCTGGGATGTCCAGCACGACATTCCCGGTCTTGTCGCCCTTATGAGTGGCCCAGACCGCTTCGTCAGTGAGCTTGACAGGATGTTCGCCACTCCGCTTGGGCGTTCTAAATTTGCCTTTTTCGCTAAACTTCCCGATCACACGGGTAATGTCGGCCAGTTCTCAATGGCCAATGAGCCATCCTTGCATATTCCTTATCTCTATAATTATGCGGGTGCTCCATGGAAAACTCAGAAGAGGGTTCGTCAGATGCTTGACACCTGGTTCAGGGACGACCTCATGGGTGTCCCGGGAGATGAGGATGGCGGCGGTATGACATCTTTTGTGGTGTTCTCCTCTTTAGGATTATATCCAGTCACGCCAGGTGATCCGGTCTATACTATCGGGAGTCCCGTATTCGAGGATTCGGAAATGCGACTTTCCAATGGGAAGGTGTTCAAAATCAAGGCGAAAGGTGTCTCTGACGAGAATAAGTACATCCAAAGCGCCACTCTTGACGGTAAGCCTTTGGAGGGTCCTTGGATCACTCATGAGGCAATCATGGCAGGAGGTACCTTGACACTGGAGATGGGACCTCTTCCTAATAGGGAGTGGGGAGCTGTGTCACCGTCTGATCAAAAGGAGTGGGAAGCCGCGGGTTGGACATGGAACAGTATCGGTGACGGTGCTGAGACGGCATATGCGCAATTCCCTTTCCACGGAACTATCCAGAGCATCAGTATGGCAAGATACCCGGCTGCCAAGTTGAGCACATCCTTAGTCCACGCTCCAGGAGATTTGGCCAGTACAACAGACTCTCTTGCCATGCGCGAGGGAGCGCGCATCGGCTTGAACGGCAGTTTCTTCAATATGAGAAGGCTCATTCCCCACACTTTTTTCTCAATTAACGGTGAGGTTGTGGGGCAGACCCCGTCGTCAGGAATAGGTCGTTCCAATGGGATTCTTGCCATCAAGGATATTGAAGGTCATAAGTTGGAATTACTCCAGTATGATTCCACTAAGGTTGAATCCTATAGGACTGGATATCACTCCGCATTGGCCGCGGGACCGATCTTGATGCTTGACGGGAAGGCTCCGGTCGTTGATATGAAGTCCTCTTTCGATTTTATTCGTCATCCGAGGACCTTCATAGGTTGGGATGATAAAGGCATGGTTTATATGGTTGTCGTGGACGGAAGGTTCCCGGGTCAGGCTGATGGAATGAGTATCCCGGAGCTGTCCACCGTCGCGAGGCTTATCGGTCTCAAAGACGCGCTTAACCTTGACGGCGGTGGCTCTTCCACCCTTTGGACGGACAAAACAGGAATAATCAATTTCCCTTACGATAACCGGAAGTTTGATCACGCCGGTGCCCGTAGGGTTCCTAATATCGTGATAGTTAAGTAGTTGTTATGGCCAAGAGATTATCTGTTCTGAGCATGATGCTCTTTGTGGGAGGAATCCTTTCCGCCCAGAACACCACGGTTGTGAAGGCTGGGGCTGAAAAGATAGAGTACAACCCTAAATTGTTTGGTTATTTCATAGAACATTTTGATAATCAGATATATGGAGGGATATTCGATCCTGGTAACCCTCTTTCTGATGAGGATGGCTTCAGGACTGATGTGATCGAGGCCATGAAGGAGTTGAAGGTTCCGATCGTCCGTTGGCCGGGTGGTTGTTTCGCTTCCACGTATCACTGGTACAAAGCTGTTGGTCCTGAGCGTATTCCGGTATTCGATAAAACCTGGGGAGTAGAGGATCCGAACACTTTTGGAACCGATGAGTTCGTGCGTTGGTGCAAGAAGGTCGGTTGTGAGCCGTACATTGTCGCTAACGCGGGAATAGGCACGAGGGAAGAGATGAGTGACTGGGTTGAATATTGCAACCTTTCTATCGGAGAGTACGGCCGGAAGAGAATAGCGAATGGTTTTCCTGAGCCTTACAATGTGAAATATTGGTGCATAGGCAATGAGACCCTGGCTCCATGGGAGATGGGTACAAAGACGCCTCAGGAGTGGGGACCTCTTGTCCGTGAGACGGCTAAGATGATGCTGGTGGTGGATAAGGACCTTAAGCTTGGTGCGGCTTGCCTGAATGTGCGTGAGCCGGTTCAGATCCTTCTTCAGAATGCTGGGCAATTCCTTGATTATGTGGCATTTCACAGTGGTTGGGACGGAACCGGTGCCTCGTTCAAGGACATTATGATGATGACTGGCCTTCCGGAAGGGGACATAAAGCGGATGATGGGACATCTCGAGGCATCTGGCTATGCGGGGAAGATGAAACTGGCGATCGATGAGTGGCAGCTTCGCGGATGGATTCATCCTGGAATAGGAAATCCGAGGCAGGGATTTGACTTCGAGGCAAGGCGCCTGAATGACGTGGCTTCAACATATTCCGTAGGAGACGCTCTCTACGCCTCTTGCTTCCTGAACGCCTGCCTGCGTCACAGTGATGTGGTGGATTTCGCATGCTTCTCGACAATTGTGAACACACGAGGAGCTATTTTCGTTTATCCTGAGGGAATTGTCAAGCGCTGCATCTATTACGCCTTGAAGATGTATTCCAACCTGCTACTGCCGTATGTGGTGCCAACGGAGGAGACGGTGGTTGATTTAGTCCATGGCGAAAGGTCCATCGGTGTGCTGGATGTCATCCTGACTTCCGACAAGGAAGGCAAGCGCTTCGTTTATGCGGTCGCCAACAAGGATCCCGACAATGACCAGCCCCTGACTCTTGATTTTCAGGGACTTGGCATCAAGGCGCCAAAGAAGGTGCAGGCCACCGTCCTGTCCGGAAAGTCACCCGATGATTACAATGATATCGGTGTCGAGAGAGTGAAGCCCGAAAGCAGGACCCTGCAAATAAAGAACGGAACGGTAACCATTCCGGCCCATTCCGTCACTTTCATTTCGATAGACTGATTATTCAATCGTCCATTCGGCGCCGTCCTTCGTGTCTTTGACAGTGATTCCCAGAGCTTTGAGGTGGTCGCGGATAGCGTCGCTCAAGGCCCAGTCTTTGGCTGCCTTGGCTTTCGCCCTCTCCTCGAGAACCATATCCATAAGGCCGGAGACAATCTCCTGGCTCTTTCCACCTTCTCCCGCGCTCTCATCTTTGAGTCCAAGAACACCGAAGACGATGTCATCGAAGATCTGTACAAGGGTCTTGATGTCACCTTCGGTGAGACTATTGGTTCCTGAGATTGTCGAAGGGCCTGCCTTGGCTGTATTGATGATCCTAACAGCCTCAAAGATATGCGACAGGGCGACCGGAGTGTTGAGGTCATCGCAAAGGGCGTCGTAAACACCTTCGAAGATGGCTTTAATCTCCGGTGAGTCAGCGGGGCAGGTGTCAGGGGCGATGGCGGAAGAAAGTTCGCCGTAGGGGAGTGGTTCGACAAGCTCACCAACCGATCCATTTGGTTCTATCTCCGGTCCCTGAGCCTGTCGAAGGGGTCGAAGGGCCATCAGATCCTTGTAGGCTTGAAGAATCCTCTTCAGAGCCTTCTCGGAGGCTTGAAGCGCCTCATTGCTGAAGTCAAGAGTGCCGCGATAGTGCGCCTGAAGAATAAAGAAGCGCACCGTCATGGGGGAATAAGCCTGCTTCAGTTCCGGATGGTTCCCGGCAAACAGCTCAGGCAGGGTGATAAAGTTCCCGAGCGACTTGCCCATCTTCTGGCCGTTGATGGTTATCATGTTGTTATGCACCCAGTAACGGACACCTCTGGTGCCTCTCCAGGCCACATTTTGAGCGATCTCGCACTCGTGGTGGGGGAACATGAGATCCATTCCTCCACCATGGATGTCGAACTCCTCACCGAGGTATTTCTCTCCCATAACGGAGCATTCGAGGTGCCATCCCGGGAAGCCTTCGCCCCAGGGACTGGGCCAGTGCATGATGTGTTCGGGCTCAGCCTTTTTCCAAAGTGCGAAATCGAACGGGGCTTTCTTGTCGCTCTGTCCGTCAAGGGAGCGAGTTCCTTCCAAAGTGTCGTTCAAATTTCGGCCGGAGAGCACCCCATAATGATGCTTTTCATTGTACTTCTCGACGTCGAAATAAACGGAACCATTTGATATATAGGCGTATCCGGCCTCAAGAATCTTCTTGATGGTCTCTATCTGCTCAATGATATGTCCCGATGCTCTCGGCTCGATTGAAGGGGGTGCGACATTCAGAAGACGCATAGCCTCATGGTAGCGGAAGGTATAGTTCTGCACCACCTCCATAGGCTCCAGTTGCTCCAGCCTTGCCTTCTTGCCGATCTTATCCTCTCCCTCATCGGCATCGTGCTCAAGGTGGCCCACATCGGTAATGTTACGGACATAGCGCACTTTGTAGCCAAGATGCCTTAGCAACTTGAACAGCACATCGTAGGTAACACCCGGGCGAGCGTGTCCAAGGTGTGCTTCGCCATAAACGGTGGGCCCGCAGACATACATTCCCACGTGCCCTTCGTGGACAGGCTTGAAAAGCTCCTTGGTCTTCGTCAGGGTGTTTGTCAGATATAGATTTCTCATTTTCAAATGGTTCTGTTTACCGATCCAAATAGTTACTCAGCTTCGGAGAAGTCCTCCTTACCTACGCCGCAGAGGGGGCATACCCAATCCTCGGGGAGATCCTCGAAAGCTGTTCCGGGCGCTATTCCGTTGTCAGGATCGCCGACGGCGGGATCATACTCGTAACCGCAGATGTCGCAAGTGTATTTTTTCATATCAATGCGTTTTTAATTGTTTCTCCAAATATAAGAATTATTCGTCACAGGCTTGTATTTCGGAACCAGTGATTTCATCACAGTCCAGGAAATAAGATAAGCGAGTCCGCAATAGCAGAAGATTATGAAATAGCCTGCAGGCTTTCCTTCGAATCCCAAGAAGCGGAAAGACTCTCCGGCCTTCTCCGCAAACGTGAACAGGTTGCCGGCTATCTTCTGCAAGGCCATAGTGGAAATGCCTCCGGCTAGGGAACTCAGGCCGGTCATCGTGGCTATTGTGCTTTTCGGGAACAGGTCGCTTATCACGCTGTATTGGTTGGCGGCCCACGCTGAATGTCCAGCGGCGGCAAGTCCGATCAGTACCGCTGGCCACCAAGGGGTGTTGAACCATGCTCCCATCGGCTGCGCGAGCAGGGAAAACAACGGGAATAGGGCGAAGATGAACATTGACTTCATCCTTGCGTCGTACGGGTGCATGCCCTTCTTCTCCACGAAATATTTCGGGACATAACCCCCGAATATTGAAAGTACGGAACAGATGGCATACAAAGTGATTAGCAGCAACTTACCTGTCGTTGAACTGGCCTTTGCACCGAACTGGGTGTCGAAATATGACGGGGCCCAGAACAAGAAAAACCACCAGACGCAGTCTGAGATGAATTTGCCGAGAATCACGCACCAGGCCTGGCGGTATTTGAGACAATCACGCAAGGGGATGCTTTTCTCTTCCGCCGCGGCTGCTTTTTCCCGTTCATCTTCAGCATCATCTTGGTGGATGTATTCAAGTTCCTTCCCATTGACTCGTTTGCTATCTTCCGGTTTGTCGTAAAGAAATATCCAGAAAAACACCCAGATGAAACCGATGGCGCCGATGATAATGAAAGCCATCTCCCAGCCATAGTGCTTGGCGAGAACAGGAATGCATAGGGGGGCGGTAAGCGCTCCAACCGAAGCTCCGG
>JAEEGI010020308.1_pt1 | contig 13319 bp, 6 predicted proteins | sample 8958751 | NCBI WGS metagenome assembly JAEEGI01 (sample SAMN16246545, study PRJNA631951) | gut metagenome | biome: gut microbiome; feature: rumen; material: KS-attached | host: Bos | place: Iran: Karaj | collected 2018-10
GCAGCACCTCCGTCACCTCCTCTGCGGCGACCCTGACGGTGACACAGGGCGTCAAGATCACAGCCCAGCCTCAGAGCGTCAGCACAAAGGCGGGGGGCAGCGTGACCTTTACGGTGACGGCCTCTGGCAAGAATTTGACCTACCAGTGGCAGGTCTGCGAGGCGGGGAAGACCGCCTGGAAGGATTCCCCGGCGACGGGCAACAAGACGGCGACGCTGACGGTGCCGGCGACCCTGAGCCGCAGCGGTTACAAGTATCGCTGCATCGTCAAGAGCGGCGACGCCCAGGTGATCTCCGACGCCGCCACCCTGACGGTGAGCTGAACCGGAAAATCACCAGACAGCAAAAAAACAAGCGCGCCGCGGGGGAAACAGCCTTCGCGGCGCGCCTGCATTCCGGCTTTTTTAGACGATTTGACTTGATTCTCCGGATAAAACCTGTTACCATTATATTGATATAGTGTAAAAAGCAGGATCTGCAGCAAACACTGCGGATCGGGATCATGAACGAGGAGGGTATTTCATGAAAAAGACGGCGATGACCCTGGCATGCTTGTTCCTGGTGCTCCTCCTGCTGCCCCTGTTCGGTTCGCCCGCGCAGGCAATGACCACGGCAGACGGCAACTGGGAGTATACGCAGCTCAGCGGCGGAAAGGCAAGGATCGATAAGTATCTCGGCGACGCATACAGCGTGGTGATTCCGGATACGATCGGCACCGGCTATGTCGTGACCCAGATCGGAAGCAATGCGTTTTCCTATAAAAGCATGACGATCGTGACGATCCCCTCAACGGTGACCACCATCGGGAATCGGGCGTTTTCCCACTGCGAGAACCTGATGGATGTCAACGGCGGGGAAAGCCTCGTCAGCATCGGCGAAGGCGCTTTCTCCGACTGTACGGAGCTTGGGAGCTTTCGTATCCCGGAGGGCGTCGCGGAGATCGACGACTATACCTTCTACAACTGCCGAAACCTGTACGCGCTGAATATCCCGGCCAGCGTTGAGGTCATCAACGACGATTTTTATGACTGCAGGGTGCTCAAAATCATCAACTACGGCGGTGATTATCTCCAGTGGCAGGATGTCCTCATTCCGGACGCGGACGGCAGAGCAGCCCTGGAAAAGTGCACCATCTGGTATGATGGAGGCGACGTCACCGGTACCGGCGTCTGCGGCGCGCAGGGGAAAAACCTCAAATGGACGCTGGTGCAGACGGACAACTACCAGCTGACCATCGAAGGCACCGGCGAGATGGAGGATTATAACGATTCCTGGGAAGGATATACCGGCGTTCCTTGGTCTGAGAACGATTATTACTCTTCGGAATATGACCTCGTCTATCAGGACCTGATCACCCAGGTAACAATCAAATCCGGCGTGACCGGCATCGGCAATTACGCCTTCGACGGCTGCGAGATGCTGCAGAGCGTGGATATCCCCGCCACCGTGAAGCGGATCGGCGTCGGCGCCTTCCGCGACTGCACGCTGCTGGAGAATGTCATCATTCCCTCCGGCGTGAAGACCATTCCCGATTACGGGTTTTACGCCTGCGAGAACCTGACGAACGTGACGATCCCCTCCGGCGTCACCAGCATCGGCAACCTTGCCTTTGCCTATTGCTACCGGCTCAACAGCGTTTCCATCCCCGCCACCGTGAAAACCATCGAAGGCGGAGCCTTTGAATACACCGACTGCCTGGCGAGCCTGACCATCCCCGACGGCGTGACGACCATCGAGCAGGCGACGTTCCGGGGCTCCATGATCCAGGATCTGGTGATCCCGGCCAGCGTCAAGACCATCGAAGACTATGCGTTTGAGGACGCCAACGCTTTGACGGACGTCTGGTTCGGCGACACCAGCGCCCAGTGGGCGAACCTGGTGAGCGACGATAATCTCGGCTATTGGTGCGACGTGCTGAAGACCGTGAACGTCCACTACAAGCCCGTGATCTCCATGCATCCCCTGAACGTCAATACGACGGCGGGCAGCAACGTACAGTTCACGGTTTCCGCCACCGGCGATGCGCTTGCCTACCAGTGGCAGGTCTGCGAGGCCGGAAAAACCACCTGGAAGGATTCTCCGGCGACGGGCAACAAGACCCCGATCCTGACGATCCCGGCCACCGCCAGCCGCGACGGCTATAAGTATCGCTGCGTCGTCACCAACAGGGCCGGCAAAACGATCTCCAATCCGGCGACTCTGACGGTGTCGGGCGCGAAGCCGACGATCACGACCCACCCCTCCAACGTTACCAAGGCGGCGGGCAGCGGCAGCGCCACCTTCAAGGTGGTGGCCTCCGGCAGCGGCCTGAGCTATCAGTGGCAGTATCTGGCCCCGGGCGGCTCCTGGAAGGATTCCCCGGCCACGGGCAACAAGACGGCGACCCTGACCGTCCCGGCGACGGCCAGCCGCAGCGGCTATCAATACCGCTGCGTCGTAAAGAATTCCGGCGGCACCACCACCTCCTCCGCGGCGACGCTGACGGTTCTGGCCATCACGACGCAGCCGAAGAGCGTGACGAAGGCGGCGGGAGGCAATGTGACCTTCACGGTGAAGGCCTCCGGTACCGGTCTCACCTATCAATGGCAGGTGAGCACCAACGGCGGCTCCTCCTGGTCCGATTCCCCGGCGACGGGCAATAAGACGGCGACCCTGACGGTGCCGGCCACGCTGAGCCGCAGCGGCTACAAGTACCGCTGCATCGTGAAGCTGGGCAGCCTGTCGGTGACCTCCTCCGCCGCGACGCTGACGGTCACGCCCTGATCGAAGAAACCGAATACGCATTTCCGGAGCCGGCTCACCAGGGCCGGCTCCGTTTCGTCCCGCCCGCAGAGACCGGTGAAGGAGAGGCGCTCCGGCTGCCGGGGCCGGACGGTCGCTTGACTCAGCCGGGCAAACCTGCTACCATAATATTGCAAAGTCCCGGAAGGATCCGCAGGCAGCCGCCGCGGATCGGAAAGCTTGAAAAGGGAGGGGTTCCCGTGAAAAAAACGGCGTTTGTGCTCCTTTGCCTGCTGCTGGCGGTGCTGATGCTTCCGCTGCTGGCCCTGCCCGCGCGGGCGGCGGTCGAAAACGGTTTTCAGTACAGGATCGAGAGCGGCCTGGCGATCATCGAAAAATACGTCGGCAGCGACACCGACGTGACCGTCCCGGATACGCTCGGCGGACACCTGGTGAATACGATCGGATCCGAGGCCTTCAAGGGCTCGGCCATTACACGGGTCTTTATTTCGCAGCACGTGAAGGTCATCGGGGAGTCCGCCTTCGAAGACTGTTCGAGCCTGACGGCGATCGAGGGCGCGAAAGCCGTCGATACCATCGGCAAGCGCGCCTTTTTGCGCTGCAAATCCCTGGAGACCTGGGCGATCCCGGCAGACGTAAAGGTCATTGACGAATTTACCTTCTATATGTGCGATAACCTGACGGAGCTGACGATCTCGGCGAAGCTCACGGCCGTCAACGACGCAGCCTTCAACTGGTGCGACAACCTGACAATCGTGTATTACGGCGGCAGCCGCACGCAATGGAACGACATCACGATCGGCGAAGCGAACTATCCGCTGTACGAGGCCACGATCCGGTATGCGAGCGGGTCCGTCCTGGCCACCGGAAGCTGCAGCGTCCATGGAGACAATACCTGGACCCTGGAGAAGGGCGACAAATGCCGGCTGACGATCGAGGGCATAGACGATATGATCGACTATGCCTATTATGAGGGCGGCGTCTACGCGCCCTGGTATTTCGCCCGGGACCAGATCGAAGAGATCGTGATCGGCTCCGGCGTGACCGGCATCGGCTGGGGGGCCTTTTATCAGTGTAAGAATGCGGTGAAGGTGACGATCCCGTCCACCGTACAGCGGATCGGGGATTACGCCTTCTGCGAATGCTACAAGCTGGTGTCAGTGACGATCCCCGCCGGCGTTAAGACCATTTCCGCCGGCGCGTTTCATTGCTGCACTTCCATGAAGAGCGTCACGATCCCCGCCAGCGTGACCAGCATCGGAGATTATGCGTTTTTCAGATGCGAAGAGCTGACCGGCGTTGCGATCCCGGCCGGTCTGGTAAACCTGGGCAACGGCGTCTTCGACATGTGCGAGAAGCTGACCAGCATCGTGATCCCGGACGGCGTGCCGGAAATCGGGTACGATACGTTCACCGGCTGCAGCAGTCTGCGGGAGGTGAGGATCCCCGCCAGCGTGAGCAGCATCGGGCAATATGCGTTCTTTGGCCTCGAAAGCCTGACCGATATCTGGTTCGGCGGCACGCAGGCCCAGTGGGATGCCCTGCAGAGCGCGGTCGCAAACGATAACTATTCACTGTATGAGGATGAACTGAAGATCCATTTCAAGCCCGCGATCACACAGCAGCCGAAGAACGTCTCGGCGGCGCCGGGGGGCAGCGTCAAGTTCACGGTCAAGGCCACGGGGGATAATCTCAGCTATCAGTGGCAAGTCTGCGAGGCGGGGAAGACCACCTGGAAGAATTCTCCGGCGACCGGGAATAAGACGGCGACGCTGACGGTCCCGGCCACCGCGGACCGCAACGGCTACAAATACCGCTGCATCGTGACGAACAAATCCGCCAAGGTGATTTCTTCCGCCGCCGCCTTGACGGTGGCCGCGGCCCCGAAGATCACGACCCAACCGGCCAGCGTCACCAAGGCTGCGGGCAGCGGCAACGCTGCCTTCAAAGTGGTGGCCTCCGGCACGGGCCTTACGTACCAGTGGCAGGTCTGCGAGGCGGGGAAGACCACCTGGAAGGATTCCCCGGCCACGGGGAATAAAACGGCGACGCTGACGGTCCCGGCCACGGCCAGCCGCAACGGCTACAAGTACCGCTGTGTGGTGACCAACGCCGGCGGCAGCGTGACCTCCTCCGCCGCGACGCTGACGGTGACGGGCGGGAAGCCCGCCATCACCACGCAGCCCGTGAGTGTGACCATGAAGGCCTCGGGAAACGCTACCTTCAAGGTGGTAGCCTCCGGCAGCGGCCTGACGTATCAGTGGCAGGTCTGCGAGGCGGGGAGCAGCACCTGGAAGGATTCCCCGGCCACGGGGAACAAGACCGCGACGCTGACGGTCCCGGCCACGGCCAGCCGCAGCGGCTATAAATACCGCTGCATCGTCAAAAATTCCAGCGGGTCGACGGCCTCCTCCGCCGCGACGCTGACGGTCCTGGCTATCACGACCCAGCCGAAGAGCGTGACGAAGGCGGCGGGAGGCAATGTGACCTTCACGGTGAAGGCCTCCGGTACCGGGCTCACCTACCAGTGGCAGGTGAGCACCAACGGCGGCTCCTCCTGGTCCGATTCCCCGGCGACCGGGAACAAAACGGCGACCCTGACCGTCCCGGCCACGGCCAGCCGCAGCGGCTATCAATACCGCTGCATCGTGAAGCTGGGCAGCCTGTCGGTGACCTCCACCGCCGCCACGCTGACGATCACCGGCTGAACGAACAGCTGAGAACTCCATCGGGCGTGCCGCAAAATCTCTCTTCCGCCCCGTTATTCCGAGCCGGTGAGAACGCCGGCGCGGCGATCCGTCCTCTTCATGAGGAGCAGCGGATCGCCGCAGTTCCTTCGCCCGGAATGACGGAGGACGGACATTTTGCGGCACGCCCCTCTTTTCGGCTCTCCCGGGAAAGCTGTCACGCAGCGGCGGATGAGGGCGATCTTCCGTCCCGCCTGCAGGCGAGAGCGCTGTTATAAACAGCCCGCGGAACGGCCCGGCGCCTGCTGAAGGGACCGGATTTTTCTTGACTACCCCCGGAAAAACTGCTACCATATAATTAAATAATAGGCTAAAATAATACATAATCCGCCGGAGCATCCGGCGGGTCGAGGAGAAAAACGGGGAAAAAGGAGGGTAATCCATGAAAAGAACTGCATCTGTATTGGTTTGTCTGTTTTTGGCGGTCCTGCTGCTGCCGCTGCTGGCCCTGCCTACGCAGGCGTCTCACCCCACGTTTACCTATGGCGACTGGGAATATCAAACTGACGAAGAATACGACGGGATCATGCTCATAAAGTATAATGGAACTGACAGCGTCGTCACGATCCCGGAGCGCTTTGCGGAAAAGTACGCGAAGATCACCATGATCGGCAATGGCACCTTCACCGACAACCTGACGATTACGAAGGTCGATATCCCGGAGAGTGTGAAGTGCATCGGAATGCATGCGTTCCAGCGGTGCAAGAACCTTCGCGAGGTCACCGGCGGGGTGAATCTTGAGGTGATCGATGATTTTGCGTTTGCCGAGTGCGAGTCGCTGGAAAGCTTTGAGCTCCCGGCTTCGATCAAAACGATCCACGAATACGTTTTCTTCAAATGCTACAGCCTGGAGCAACTGTCGATCCCGTCGGACGTTACGACCATCGAGTTCTGCGCCCTGTACTTTTGCGATTCCCTTTCCGTCGTGTTCTACGGCGGTTCATTCTACGAGTGGGGTTTGATCACGGTTTCCCCCAACGGAAATGACGTTCTGTCCACTGCTACGATCCGCTATTCGGGGATCCCGATCTCGGCCTCCGGCGCCTGCGGCGCCGAGGGAACCAACCTGACCTGGGTGCTGGAGGATGGCGACAAATGCCGCCTGACGATCAGCGGCACAGGGGACATGGCGGATTATTCCAGCGGAGAGACCCCCTGGTATTTTGCCCACGCTGTGATCGAAGAGGTCGTGATCGAGGACGGCGTGACCGGCATCGGCGCCGACGCTTTTGACCAGTTCTATGAAGTGACGACGGTGACGGTGCCCTCCACCGTGAAGCGGATCGGGACCTATGCCTTCTGCCATTGTCATAATCTGGAGGCGATCACGATCCCCGCCGGCGTGAAGGCCATCCCCAAGGGCACGTTCCAGAATTGCTGGGCGCTGAAAAACGTGATCCTCCCCGCCGGCGTGACCAGCATCGGAGAATCTGCCTTCGATTACTGCAGCGAGCTGGCCAGCGTCACGATCCCCGACAGCGTGAAAAGCATCGGGGCCTATGCCTTCTCCTATTGCTTCGACCTGACCGGCCTCACGATCCCCGAGGGAGTGACGGTCATTGAGGATGAAACAATCAAGTGCGGCTACAGCCTCGAGGAGGTCGTGATCCCAGGCACCGTCCAGAGCATCGGCGACTGCGCCTTTGACAAATGCGACGGCTTGAAGGACGTCTGGTTCGGCGGCACCAGCGCCCAGTGGACGGCACTGCTGGGCGGGACCACGGTTTATGTGAATGAACCGCTGTTCAACGAGAGCCTGACGATCCACTACAAGCCTGCGATCGAGATGCAGCCCCTGAACGTCAATACGACGGCGGGAAGCAACGTGCAGTTCACGGTTTCCGCCATCGGCGACGGCTTGAGCTATCAGTGGCAGGTCTGCGAGGCGGGAAAAACCGCCTGGAAGGATTCCCCGGCCACGGGGAACAAGACGGCGATCCTGACGATCCCGGCCACCGCCAGCCGCGACGGCTATCAATATCGCTGCATTATTAAGAACAAAGCCGGCAAGACGACCTCCAACCCCGCGACCCTGACGGTGACGGGCGTGAAGCCGAAGATCGCGGCCCATCCGTCGAGCGTCACGGCGGCGGCGGGCAGCGGCAGCACCACCTTCAAGGTGACGGCCACCGGCTCCGGCCTCAGTTATCAGTGGCAGTACCTTGCCCCGGGCGGCTCCTGGAAGAATTCCCCGGCCACGGGCAATAAAACGGCGACGCTGACGGTCCCGGCCACGGCGGACCGCAACGGCTACAAATACCGCTGTATCGTAACGAACAGCGGCGGCAGCGTGACCTCCAACGCCGCGACCCTGACGGTGACCGGCGGGAAGCCGACGATCACCACCCAGCCCTCCAATGTCACGGCAACGGCGGGCAGCGGCAACGCCACCTTCAAGGTGGCGGCCTCCGGCTCCGGCCTCAGCTACCAGTGGCAGGTGAGCACCAACGGCGGCACCACCTGGTCCAACTCCCCTGCGACGGGCAATAAGACGGCGACCCTGAGCGTCCCGGTCACCGCAGACCGCAACGGCTATAAGTACCGCTGCAATGTGACCAATTCCGGCGGCACCACCACCTCCTCCGCCGCGACCCTGACGGTGACGGGCGGGAAGCCCGTGATCTCCACCCAGCCTGCCAACGCGCAAGCCAAGGCGGGCACCAACGTCACCTTCAAGGTGGTGGCCACCGGCTCCGGCCTTACCTATCAGTGGCAGGTCTGCGAGGCGGGGAAGACCACCTGGAAGGATTCCCCGGCCACGGGGAACCAGACGGCGACGCTGACGGTCCCGGCCACGGCCAGCCGCAACGGCTACAAGTATCGCTGCATCGTGAAGAACTCCGGCGGCACAACGACCTCCTCCGCCGCGACGCTGACAGTCCTGGCCATCACGACCCAGCCGAAGGACAAGCTCGTATCGGCGGGGGGCAGCACGACCTTTACGGTGGCTGCCACCGGCACGGGCCTTACGTACCAGTGGCAGGTGAGCACCAACGGCGGCTCCTCCTGGTCCGACTCCCCGGCGGACGGCAACAAGACGGCAGCGCTGACGATCCCGGTCACCAGCAGCCGCAACGGCTATAAATACCGCTGCATCGTGAAGATGGGCAGCCTGTCGGTGACCTCCACCGCCGCCACGCTGACGGTCGTAGGCTGAACGATAACAGACAGAGTTTCCATCCCGGAGCCGGTCCCGACGGACCGGCTCCGGCTCGTTTCGGTTTCCACGGGTCAGAGAAGCGGCGGATGCGCTCTCCCCGCCCCCTTCCCGCCTGCGGGCGGGAAATCGAGCGCCGGCGTATGCCGCCGGCCGCTTTCCGGCAGCCGGCGACCGCTGCGCCGCTATGTGCGCGAGAGCCGAAAATGGCTTGACTCCCCCGGAAAAAACTGGTACCATGTAATTATCACGCTAAAACGATAACGGATTTGCCGAAAACACGGCGGATCAAGCTTGGGTAAGGAGGTTGTTCCATGAAAAAGATTGCTTCCGCGCTGGTTTGTCTGTTCCTGGCGGTCCTGCTTCTGCCCCTGCTGGCCCTGCCCGCCCGGGCGTATTCCGACGAAACCTGGGAGTGGGAGATCCAGTACAACGAGGCGACCATCACCAAGTACAAGGGCAGCGACGCCGAGGTAACGATCCCGGACATCATCGGGACCAACTACAAGGTGACCAAGATCGGGAATCGGGCATTCGAGGACAAAAAAACTCTGGAGAAGGTCTATATCCCGTCAACAGTGACCTCCATCGGTCAATCCGCATTCTCCGGCTGTTCGAACCTGCAGACAATCAACGGCGCCTCGGGCATCGACTACATCGACAAATTTGCCTTTGCTTACTGCAGCTCGCTGGAGAGCTGGGCAATCCCCAGCGGGGTCGAGGTGATCAATGATTATGTCTTCTTTCAATGCACCGGGCTTCGCGAGCTGACGATCCCGGACAGCGTTGCCCAAATCAAATATTTCGCCTTCAATGGATGTGATTCCCTTGCCAAAATCTATTACGGCGGCAATTATGAGCAGTGGTGCGTGATCGACATTTATAATGAAAACGGCTGCAACGACGATCTGGTGAACGCGACGATCTGGTATGTGGGGACTCCGATCGTCGGCTCCGGCGTCTGCGGCGCTCAGAAGGCCAATCTCAGCTGGGTGATCGAGGAAGACGACAAATGCCGTCTGAGGATCAGCGGAACGGGGGACATGGCAGATTATACAGACGGAGAAGACGGAGTACCCTGGGCGGATTACAGCACCCATCTCGAAGAGATCGAGATCGGCTCCGGCGTGACCGGCATCGGCGCCTATGCCTTCGACCAGTGCTGGTATGTGACGGACGTGGAGATCCCGTCCACCGTGCAGCGGATCGGCGCCTATGCCTTCCGCAGCTGTGAGATGGTGGAGTCCGTGACGATCCCCTCCGGCGTGAAAACCATCTCCAACGGCGCGTTCCAGAGCTGCTGGAACCTGACCGACGTGACGATCCCCTCCGGCGTCACCGACATCGGGGAATACGCCTTCTACAATTGCTATGGGATGAAGAACATCTCGATCCCCGGCACGGTGAAAACCATCGGCTTCTCCGCCTTCGGACTGTGCAGCGACCTGCAGGCCATTGTGATCCCGGATGGCGTGACCGCCATTGAGATCGAAACCTTCTATTACTGCAATAACTTGCGGGAGGTGCGGATCCCCGGCACCGTCAAGGGAATCGGAGAGAGTGCGTTTGCCAGCTGCGACGCGCTGACGGACGTCTATTTCGGCGGCACACAGGCGGAGTGGACGACCCTGATGACCAAGACCGGCGACTGGAACGACGATCTGCGCACCGCGAACATCCATTATAAGCCCGTGATCTCCAAGCAGCCCCAGAGCATTGCCTCGGCGCCGGGCAAGGACGTGCAGTTCACCGTCACCGCCACGGGCGAAAGCCTGAGCTATCAGTGGCAGGTCTGCGAGGCGGGGAAGACCACCTGGAAGAATTCGCCGGCCACAGGCAATCAGACGGCGACCCTGACCATCCCGGCGACCACCAGCCGCAACGGCTACAAGTACCGCTGCGTCGTCACCAACAAAGCAGGCAAGACGGTTTCCGCCGCCGCGACCCTGACGGTGGCGACGGCTCCGAAGATCACGACCCAGCCGACGAGCGTCACGAAGGCTGCGGGCAGCGGCAACGCCACCTTCAAGGTGGTGGCCTCCGGCACGGGCCTGAGCTATCAGTGGCAGTATCTTGCCCCGGGCGGCAGCTGGAAGAACTCTCCGGCCACAGGCAACACCACCGCAACGCTGACCGTTCCCGCCACGATGGACCGCAATGGCTACAAATATCGCTGCATCGTGAAGAATGCGGGCGGCAGCGTGACCTCCTCCGCCGCGACGCTGACGGTAACCGCCGCGAAGCCGACGATCACCACCCAGCCCTCCAATGCTTCCGTGGCAGAAGGCAGCAACGCCACCTTCAAGGTGGTGGCCTCCGGCACGGGCCTGAGCTATCAGTGGCAGGTGAGCACCAACGGCGGCTCCTCCTGGTCCAATTCTCCGGCGACGGGCAATAAGACGGCGACTCTCACCGTCCCGGCCACCATGAGCCGCAACGGCTACAAGTATCGCTGCAATGTGACCAATTCCGGCGGCACCACCACCTCCGCCGCCGCGACCCTGACGGTCACCAGCGGGAAGCCCGCCATCACGACCCAGCCCGCGAATGCGACGGTAAAGGCGGGCAGCAACGCCACCTTCAAGGTGGTGGCCTCCGGCGCGGGGCTTACGTATCAGTGGCAGGTCTGCGAGGCGGGAAGCAGCACCTGGAAGGATTCCCCGGCGACGGGCAACAAGACGGCGACGCTGACGATCCCTGCCACGGCCAGCCGCGACGGCTACAAGTATCGCTGCCTCGTGAAGAATTCCAGCGGCACAACGACCTCCTCTGCCGCGACGCTGACGGTGCTGGCCATCACGGTGCAGCCCCAGGATCGTACGGCGATCGCCGGGAATAACGCCAGCTTCATGGTGAAGGCCACCGGCACGGGCCTTACGTACCAGTGGCAGGTGAGCACCAACGGCGGCTCCTCCTGGTCCGATTCTCCGGCGACGGGCAATAAGACGGCGACTCTCACCGTCCCGGCCACGCTGAGCCGCAATGGCTATAGATACCGCTGCATCGTGAAGATCGGCAGCCTGTCGGTGACCTCCTCCGCCGCGACGCTGACGGTAATCAGCGTCAGCTGAACGGGAATAGCCGATAAAGAAGAGATGTGAGAAAAGAAGCAGGAAAGCCGGCGGCTTTCCTGCTTCTTTGTATTCGGCGTCTCGCGAAACGGGAAGTAGCGGGGCTGCCGATCGTGAAACGTCTGCGCAAACACGGTAGTGTTAAATTACGCAAATATGGTCTGCGTCCCGGCGAAATGGAAGCTATCCTGCGAAGGAGACGGTCTCCATCGGTTCCAGATGCTTCATGCGTACTTCTTGTTGTCCCACTGTATTCCGGCCAAATGCCGTAATCTGGCATATACAAGCATAAACGCCGAGTAGCCGTCCGGGAAGCAGCCGACCACCCGTGTACGGCCCCGGATCTCCCGATTGAGACATTCAATCGCGTTGTTAGTCCGGATCTTCGTCCAGTACGCGAACAGGAAGTCGCAGTAAGTCAAGGTTTCATCTATACTATTACGTTCGGCAGGGCAAAGCTCTCCCGGAAGAGGATTTTCCCGGTGTCCAGCCAGCGGAAGAACTGCTGTTCGCGATAGGCGGCCTCCAGGCCTTTGATTTTGTCTGAGATCTTCTGTGCGTAAGTCGGGATCGCAGTCTCCATGGGAGCCAGTTCGTCTTTTGTCATTCCGGCGACGATCCGACGTACATAGTCCTTGATTTCCGACGCGGCATAGCGATTATTTCGGTTGATCTGATCGCAGATCATGCCGGTGCATTTTTCGATCTTCTGTTCCGGCGGCAGCTTATCACGGCGTGGATCTATGAGGCGTTCAAAGCGATTGGCGGAGGTGCAGAAGCATGAAGCGTGTCGCCAATTTGAGCAGGCCGGATCGCGAGGAATTGTTCCCGTTACGGCCAGGGAAAAAGGCCTTCCGGAAGCAATGATCGAAAAGGCCTTCTGGGTGTGCTGGACGCTGGACTACTTGTTCCGGGATTCGCCGTGGAAAGAGCATCTGACCTTCAAGGGCGGCACCAGCCTGTACAAATGCTTCGATTTGATCCACCGTTATTCGGAAGACATCAACCTGATCCTGGACTGGCGGCTGTTAGGATGTGAGAAGGAAGAACCCTGGGCTGAGCGCAGCAGAAACCAGCAGGATAAGTACAACAAGGCCGTCAACGCCCGGACGGAGACATTCCTTGCGGAAGACATCGTACCGAATTTGGAAGCAATTTTCCGCAACCTGCTGACGGATGACTTTCAGATCACCATTGATACCGCGTGTTCTTTCACTTTCCCTCGCTTCTATGTCCGTCCAGAGCCACAATCACATAATTATACATATTATCGTGTACAGCGATCATACTTTTATTGGAAACGAGCGTTGTTCCCCCAAAAAGAGAAGCGTTGGCTGCATATTTGAGCCCTCCCCTCATCCTGCCGTTTTGCAGGATTGCGGGAGCGCTTATTGGTTTTTTGCGTAACCGGCGAGTCCTCGCAGTCGTAGCTCCTTCTCCGGATTATTCAGCAGGTCAGATTCTCACATGTTGGCATTCGGATGCTTTGCCAAATCATGCCGCACGCATAGAAAAGCGGAAACTGCGGAACCTAATTCCTGCGCAGGCTATTTCGGGCATCGCCCGAATCGCCGGAGAGACAGAAGGCAGCCATAGACATGG
>JAEEGI010020310.1_pt1 | contig 13318 bp, 5 predicted proteins | sample 8958751 | NCBI WGS metagenome assembly JAEEGI01 (sample SAMN16246545, study PRJNA631951) | gut metagenome | biome: gut microbiome; feature: rumen; material: KS-attached | host: Bos | place: Iran: Karaj | collected 2018-10
TTCATCGGAAAGTGACCGAAGTCACTTTCCGATGATCTTGTCGACCAGACGTGTCACGTCGACGATGGTGGTCTGTCCGTCGCCGTTGGCGTCGTACTCAGGAATCTCCCTGATTTCCTTAAAGACACCGCCTTCATCAAGGGTCTTCCATCCCTTTTGCTTGTATGCATCAATAGTTCCCTCAGGCACTTCCAAAGTAAGGCTACTCGGATAACCAGATGAACTGCCGAAGAACATTTTATTAAAAGCAAATGGGTCTGAGTGCTTCATCACTATTGTCTTTAAGTTGCTCATTTGATAGAAGGCCTCTTTACCAATACTTTTTATGGAAGCTGGTATCTCGACTCTACTAACACTTAATCCCGCGAAAGCCATGGGGCCTATTTGCTCTAAGTCATCAGGCAGTGAGGTCGTAGAACAGGACGATACAAGTACTTTGTTGTCTTTCTGAATAATCGCATTGCAGTTGTTTCTTGAGTCATACACCGCATTGTTTTCATCTACCACAACAGAGACCAGATTGGCGCAGCCGAAGAACAGCGCACCTTCAATACTTCCAACATTGGCAGGCAGGAAGAAAGAGCGAAGCTTGGAGCAATTATAAAATGCCAGATATCCGATGCTTTCCACAGTCTTTGGAAGTTCTATTGATTCCAAACTGATGCATCCGTCGAAAGCGAACTCGCTAATTGATGTAATGCTCTCGGGTAAAGTGATGTGTTTCAACTGCGAACAATCCTGGAAAGCATACTCTTCTAAGCTTGTCAAGCCCGTAAAGTACTGGAACTCATCGAACGAGGAAATGTCAGAACTCCAGAATACTGAATCCTCGCCCCTAAGTAGTGTCGTCACAGCCGCAGCCTCAGCCTTCGAGAGCTCTCCGTCGCCATTGGTGTCCCATCCCAAGCCTGGGGCAACGCAGATGCGCTTCACCTCGGCATCGGCGAAGTCGATGATGTCGATTCCGAGCTCGTCCTTATCGGCAAAGACGAAGAGCAGCGACTCGCTGGCGAGCGAGGAGGTCTGGCGCATATAAGTGTTGGTAGCGCTGTCATAAGTAAACTGGCTGGTGACGTCGGTATCACCCTCGTAGATGCGTACAGTCATGTTCTCATCGGGCTCGACAAAGATGACGATTCCTTCTGCCTCAGCATTGGTCAGATGCAAGGTCATGCTGCCGTCCTGGACGACGTTTAACTCAGCGGGAGCGTCGTCGCCGAGTCCGCCCACAGGAATCACGCCCACCGTCACCTCGCCGCCAGCGGTCTGACTGAGCTGATAGGTGAAGTAGGGAGAAGACACATCCTCGCTGAATAGCACAGTCCAATTGGCATCGCGGAGGTCGGCCTGATGGGTAGTCAGGATATACATGCCGTCAGTGAGGGTGAAGTCGCCCGTCACGTCGTCACCGTTGCGATAGGCCTTGAAGGTGTTGCCGGGGGTGGGCTCCACCTTAACCATGACAAAATCTGCGGCAGCAGTCTCGATGCGCAGAGTGCGACCCTCGTCACCAACGGAGTACACCGTCGGATCGGCTGACGCATCCTTAGGCTCTATATAGCATTTCAACACGCCCTCACCCGACTTCAAGAATGTCCACTTGGTTTCAGCCATCTGAGCCACGTCCGGGAAGACGAAGGTCCATGTGCCTTCCATCGTGTTCTCGTCAAGGTCACAAATAATTTGTCCGTCTTCGTAGGTGAAGCCATTGGTGACGTCCTCACCATTATGATAGACGGTGAAAGGTATTCTCACCTGGCCGCCGTCTGCCTCAATGTCGTAACCTTCCTCATAATTCATCACAAAGTACATGTATTTGAATTCATCGGGCAGATATCGCTTTGTGAAGCTGCCAGTGGAGGTGAGCGTCTCTGACTCTATGGAGTTGTCGGGTTTCTGACACTCAAGAGTGAGGATGTCGCCAGTAGGCTGGCCTACTGCCACCACAGATACCTGTCTCTGGCTGGACTCACTGGGATTGCTGAAGCCGATAGTGATGGCCATCGACGCATGATCCCATTCCATTGTTCCAACCTCGAAGGTGTAAGTGTGGGTGCTGGCATTGTAGGACAACCATCGTCCTGATTCCAGCTGTAGCTTGAAATCGCCTCCGGCCGCACGCTTCTGCTCAGCGGTGGGCCCGTCAAGATTGGAGTAATGGCCTTCATTCCCAGGGGTTTCATCCCAAATGGCATGCTCGGCAAGCATGTCGACCAAGTTAGGAACCTCCACACCATTTACCTCATCGCCCGCATCCCAAGCGCCGAAGAGGGTGGTCAGCTCGTAGCCAGGGTCAGGAGTGATGTTGAGCGACCATCCGTTGCAGCCCTCACACTCTCCGATAGGCGTTATGATGGAGCTCACGGGTGTTGTCAGCTCTCCCGACTTCTCTATTATCTCATTATGATCATCTTGATACCATGTATTGTACTTCACGGTGCCATTGCCAATCTTTGTGAAAGACTGAAGAGTGTAGTTGCTTTGAGTGGTCGTCAGCGTGGTTTTGCCAACCAAACGGAGCGTTGCCGACGTCGATGTGGGCACAGTCAACTTGTAGATCTTTACGCCGTTCATCCCGCCGACCATCACTGCATCCACGCCGCCAAGCTGTGCCGTGAGCAGATGGGTGGTGTTGGGCACTAATATCTCCAGCGTCGTGCCCTGTCCGGCAGAGAACGTGATGGCATCGGCTAAGTGTGTGGAGTAAGACTGGCCGTTTAGCACGCGAGTAGCACTGAGGCTTCCTTCCACATCGGTCTTATACACAGTAATGGAACAGGGGTTGTCTGTCACCTGAATGTCAATATTCGTGTCTGTCATTACTTTGCCGATCTGGTAGTAATGATTGTTTCCTGTTGCGCCTGTGGAATTGAGAATCGTCGAACCACTTCTTACGACAACATTTTTAATGTTGGCGTTGTAAACCACCTCAAGGTAGTTGTTGGCATCCGACTTCACATTCGACGCCTTGTATGTTCCGCCACTGGCACCTAAGACTGGACCTCCATTCCATTTTACGGAGCTGCCGTTGCCGTTGCTGGCGATGGTGACTTCTGACGAGGTGACAAATTCAACCTCCATTATATTCTCGCCAGGAACCAGCTCCAAAGGGCTCACATAGCCTACACAGTCATCTATATACTGGCCATTCAGCTTCACTCTGACTTCGCCTTTTCCTTGGTGGCTTACTTCACAGAGGGGCATATAATATCTTGGGTATTTAAACGTCTCCACGTATTCTGTCCCTTCACGGCCCTTTATATTAAATATGCCCAACGAAACCGTCACGTTCGGAAATGTATTCTTAATCTTCAATGTTGCACCGTCTGTGGGATTATCTGGTTCCCTCAATAGTTCAAAATACGGGTTATTAGTCCACCTGGTGTCACGCTCAATATAATCGACATATTTATTTGCAGGCACATAAAGCTTTATCTTACGTCCTGGATAGAGCGGATTGATTGGGATCTTGGTACCATCTATACTGTATCGGGGAGTGTTCCCACACATCAGATGGATTTCCTCCACAAACGGACTTCCGGTAAGGTCGATCTTGAAGTCACCGATATAACCTGCACGCAAATAAATCTTCTTTAAGGTAGGGATTTTCCTAAAATACACATGATTCCAGATGGCATCCACCTTATAGGGCAGGACGATCTCCTCGAACTGTAGCTGTTGTCCTAACACCGACATATCGAAATCGGTTGGCACCTCGTCTTTGTCATAGCAATAATCAGGGTTGACTAATGGAGTAAAGATATACTTACCCTCTTCGTCCTTAGGACAACTGTATCTGAAAGCGCTGAATCTCACCTTGCCGCGACCTAAATAGCTGGTATTACGATATTCAAAGGTACGGTCTTCGATCTCTTCCACCCATTCACCGTCGATCTTATTGGGTATAACCAGCGTTTTTACTGATGGATTAATATCCAGTCCATATATAGTAATATGACCTTTGTCGCCATCATATATACACGGGTACAGGTAAGAAGGAAAATAAGGTTTAGCACTGGCGATGTTGCCCGACATCACCAAAAGTAACAGAACGAGTAGTTTACGTAGTTTTTTCATATTGGTATCGTTTTATTGGGTTAGCTTTAATAGATTATTGCGCTCGCACGGGGCGGACGGAGAAGCCAAAGACACGATAGTTATACATTACCATCGTAGATTCTTCACCTGCTTCCTCCATTGCTTCATCACTTAACATGTACAAACAATGCGAATAGTTGGGATCAGCTTCTTGACGAAGCATTCTTGACCAATATACGCCAACCATTCCTAATCCGGTGGACGCAGGATCTTCATCCTCACGCGCCCCCCCCGCAAAAGGCAGGAAGATGCTGTTACCTTCGTAGCCAGGACGAATACTCGTTATCTTACGGCCAAGCACACCATTCACTGTTATACACTCCATTTTGGTATTGGCAGGGTCTACGAGTTCTTCTAACTGCTCCTTGGTCGGAGTGCGCCAGCCCGGTCCCCAGTTCACATAAGCCGCATCGTCAGACAGTTCCAGCTCGGTCAGCGCATCCGTGTAGCCTTTGTAGCCATATTCGCTATTATCACAGTATTTGGTGAGGAGGCCATCTTCGAACGTGCCCCATTTGTAAGTGTAGGAACTGTAATAAGTCTTCACGTAGGTGTCTGCATATTGATAGTTTGAGAGGTTGCTCTTGTCCTCCTCGCCTCTAGACACCGTCTCGCCCCAAGCGAAGTATCCGCCGCAGTCCTCAGGATTGGTGGCTCCAACGTTCGTCGTAGCCCAAAGCGTACCTGAGGGAAGACCGAGGTCGACATACTCATGCGTGCCAAAATCGCTGCTACTATTCAATATCACATCGACCAGGGCTGTCACATCGGAGATTGTCAGCAAGCCGTCGCCGTTCATATCGCCAGCACGCCCGCTGCCCGTACCCCCTGAGCCACTGGAGCTCTTGGGCTTGAAAGTCACCGTCGACATAACAACCTCATCTCCCATACACACCGCATTATAACCATCGACCCATGCTGCTCCGCTGGGTGAAGCCAACTCTACGCCTGTGGCCGTCAGGGTCTTAAAGTCGCACACTGAGCCCATCCATCCTGTGCCAATAACAGTGGAATTGACTATATTTAGTGTTCCCCAATTTTCAGCCGTGATACCCCATTTGCCCATAGCCGCCACCGTGCTATTCTCGATGCTCAGCGTATAGTCATGCGAAGCCATATTGTAGCAGCCATAGATTCCGCAATGTGAATCGCTCTTAAATACAGCGGTACCGCCACCCTTGATGGTTAAGGGCATCGTTGTCTCCAAGGCGGGGCTAGATCCCGCAGTGACCATATTCAATGTGCCCTCGGCCAATACCAAGTTGTAGTCATCGGCGATGATCGAATAATCATCCTGATAAAAATTGATGGCAGATGTGCCACCATTGTATACAATGTTCGCATTTGCCAGCGTCAGAGTATGCGTTGAAGGATCGTAGGTCACCGTTCCAGACTTCACGGCCGAGAAATCTCCCGTCGCAGAAATATTCGTGTAGTTACCTGGCGTCACTTCCACGCCGCCAATCTTGATGCCGTAGTTTGTAGTCTGGGCCATTGCCGTCAGCCCCATGAGGGCTATCAGTGCCAAAAGCAATCTCTGTTTCATATCGCTATGTTTTATTTGGTTATCACATTATTGTTTTTACGAAACACCATTTTTACTTTATCATCCGTGCAACTGAGCCATGAGGCTAGCAATTTCGCCCATCAACGAAGCAATGTCTGCTTGGATATTTTCTATGGCCTTGCGACATTGCCGGATATCGTCCCGCGTCTTGGCATTCATTATTTTGACTTTAACGGCTACAATCTTTGCCTCTATCTCACTCACCCTGGCCCACAGGGCGGTCTGAGTTTCTCCACTTTGCTGTTCTAGATTCTGAATAAGTCTCTTACAATCTTCGAGGCGCACTACATAAGATTGAATTGCATCCTCCAACTCTATTTTATCAGCAGTGGGATCGTAAGTTAGGATGTCGATGATGGCCGTCACGTCGGCGATGCTCACCTTGCCGTCGGTGTTCACGTCAGCAGCGATGATATTAAACGTCTCTGGCGTGGGCTTACCAAGAAGGAAGTCGGAAATGATGTTGGCATCAGCGATATCCATGTCTTCATCGCCATCCAAGTCGCCAATAATGATGGAGGGGAAGCCACTGAAGTCTTTCCATAAGCCAGTTTCCGGATCAAAGCATTGCACTTTCCAGCCCTTGCTCGTGGCTGCTGCCACATGATCCGAGGTGCAGAAGGCTCCCACGCCCGTATAGGTCTCGTCGTAGATTTTGAGTGTGCCTTGCTGGTTCGTACCGAGTGTAAAAAGAGCACCTATCAGCTCGTCCATGCCCTCGCTAGTGATCGGGTTGTTGTGGCAGGTGATCGTGTATTGGCTATAACTGGGATTCAGCCTCATGCCTTCGATTCGCTTTAAGTTGTTGTTCGAGCAGTCGAGGTTAGTGATATTCGTCGTCTGATCCCATCTGTTCAAACCGAGCGAAGTCAGCTGGTTATTGTTGCACTTGAGTTCCGCCAATGCTGGACAACAAGCCACATAGAGTTCTCTCAGCTGGTTGTATTGGCAATCCAAGTATTTCAGCGCCGCATTCTCATAAAGGACGAGATCTGTCAGCTGGTTGGAGCTACAATTCAATCTTTCTAATGCCTTGTTGGACGACAGGTCGAGGAAGGTCAGGTTGTTGCGACCGACAGCAAGTTCCTTTAATGCCGTAAAGTACTCAATACCCGTGAGGTCGGCTATATTCCTCCAGCCAACGTTCATCTCAGTAATGCTGAGAATTTCTTCAGAGGTGAACCAGCCGTCCTGGTCTTTGTCGAAGGCTGGCAACAGCAGCTCATTGCGGAAGTTCTCATCAGGGAAGTTGGTCTTGTCGATGGCGATGTGCAAATAGCGGGTGAAGTAGCCTGTGTCGGGGTTGGCCATACTGGCCTCGGTAATCGTCGATTCGTTCAATGATACGGCACCAACGAGATTCCAACAGCCATAGAACATCTCCATACTCTCAAGCCCATCTTTCTCCCAGTTATCGTTGCAGAAGATGGTTGTCAATTGATTGCAATCATAGAACATTGCGTTTATGTTTGTCACATTACTAGTATCGAAGCCAGTCAGGTCGAGACTTTTCAAGGCAGAGCATCCCCAAAACATACCACTCATCGACGTCACCTGGCTTGTGTTGAAATTCATAAGGTCAAGGCTCTCTAGCTGACCGGAGTAAGCAAACATCGCCCCCATGTCTTTCACGTTCTCCGTGTTCAAGTATTTCAGGCCTTCTATCTCCTTTATGGTATAAAGATTCGAGAACATCTCTGCCGTTGAAGTCAGCCCGTGATAGTATTGGAACGACTCGTCGACACGCACACTATTCACTTCACCTCCGGCGGCCCATGCAGGATTCCATTGCACACCGCTGATTAGGAATACGGTTTTGTCGCCATCCTCATCATACATCGCCTTGTTGAGGTCGTAGTAGAAGACAAGCGACAGGTCTTCGGTATCGAAGACAGCATAAGCCTCCCGGCCCGTAAAGTAGCCTGTCGTCGGGTTGGCGAAAGTGATATCGACGTTGCTGGAGTTATAACCCTTCAACTTTGAACAACCTTGAAACATTCTTTCTGACTCCACCACCACATTTCCCTGGTACCAGTCATCATCACAGAAGATTCTCTCCAGATTCGAACAACCATAGAACATATATTGCGTATTGGTGACATTACGCGTATCAAATTTCGTCAAGTCGATTTCCTTCAAATTCTCACAACCATTGAACATTCCAAACATGTTGGTCACGTTCTCGGTATGCAGATTGTGAATATTATTAATGGTAGTCAGATTTTCCATACCAGCAAACATCCGTGTTGTTTTGGTCAGGCCGTGATACTCCTCAAAAGACGGGTCGAAATTGACTGTGACAATGTCAGAGACGTTCCACCAACTCCATCCTGGATAAATATCCCAAAGATCATCATCCTCTTGATACCAAGGAATCCTAAACGATTCGCCCCCGGCTTTCTGGCGCGCTGGTCTATCTGTGTCGTAATAGAAAGTCAAGACTGTGCCTTCGTCAGAGAGAATGGCATAGGGTTCAACCTTGCCTTTGAAATAGCCCGTCGTGGGATTGGCGAAGTCGATGTCATTACTGTTGTAGCTGGCATATCTGACGGCGCCCTTAAGGTTCGTGCAACCAGCAAACATAGCGGTTGATGTAGTCACCTTGTTGCCCATACTCCAGTCCTCATTGCAGCAGATCGATTCCAGCGAACTACAGGAAAAGAACATCCTGTTCATATTAGTTACTGCGGCGATATTAAAATCAATCATGTCGAGCTGTTTCAGCTGGCTGCAATTCTCAAACATCGACTCCATATTGGTCACCTCCCCAGTATAGAGATTTTCAAGGCCTTCGATGACAGTAAGAGAAGTCAGGTTCTTGAACATCGCCTTCGTACTGGTCAAAAACACGTCTCCCTCACTAAACAACCCGTCAAATCTTGCAGTAGTGATGGTACCGCTATAAGGGCCAGTTGTCCAGCCCGGGTCGCCATTTCCCCAAGGGATATCATAGGTTGTTCCAGTACGCGTCGACCTAAAGGAATCGAGGTAGAATGACAAGGTCTTGCCGTCGGTGCTAACCTCAGCATATCGTTCTACTGTCTGTGCCCACGCTCTTGCTGTGAACACGAAGGCCATCAATACGGCCAGTAGGAATCTGATCTGTTTCATATCTCAAATGTCTTTTAGTTGTTCTATCAATTTTCCAGCTTCATCATTTCCCAGCTGGTTTAGGTTTTTTGAAGTGCTACTCCTGAAATTCGCTGAAAATCAGAAGTAGCACTTCCAAAAACACTAAAGACTACTTATTCAGTATCTCATCCACGATGAGGACGGCATCGGCGATGGTGACCTTGTTGTCGTTGTTCATGTCGCCCTTCATGCCCGAGCCGCCGTTTTCACTACCAGCATACTCAGTCCATGAGGTTCCATTCAGGCTGAGCACTTTCCATCCGCGCTGCTTGGCAATACGCACACATGTCTTGTCGCAAACATTTCCTTCGTCGCTGTTATTAGCCGAAATAAGGTAGATATTACGATCGTAGGAGCCTTTGACGTATTTTTCCGACTGCATAAGGACGTCACGGATAACCTGCATCTTCGTGTCCGTTGGCAGGTTAAACACCAGGTCGGTCATATAGTCTCCCTCAATCTGGTTTCGCTGGCAATAAAGCATCTCTAGTGCTGTGAAATGCTCAATACCCTTCAGGCTCTTGATATTCTCGCTATGCACATCGATGGTATAGATTTTGTTCGCTTCAGAGCTATAGAGCTTTCCGTCCTGACCATACGACTGTGTGAGCACCCAGTTACGGAAATTCGGATCGGGGAAGTTCTCCTCGTTGATTTCCACACAACAGTCAATGGTCTTCCATGTTTTCTCTGAGTTGTCGTACTCACGCAGCACCCATCCTCTGTCAAGTGCGGTTTGCTGAATCTCATAGGTGATGACATTACCTTCGTTCTGTAAGGTATTGTCGTAAATGTCTAACTTGAGACTATATTTATCCAATATCTTATCATAGACGTATGCTGGAGCATTCTCAATTCCTAATCCTTCAAGTAATCCAGTAACTAAACCTCCAAATTCAGAAGATTCTACTAGTTGCATAATACCTGCAACAGCTGTTGTCAATGTTATCAAGATAGGACCATTAACCCACTTATAAGGTAATGCATTGACGAGGTACTCGACATTCTCACGAGTTAGGTTGTTCTGGCTACATTTGAGAACTTCCAATGCGGTGAACACCTCGATTCCCCTAAGGTCGGCTATGTTCTTGCTAGTGACATCTATTTCCTTCACTTCGCTAATCTCAGACTCGGTCAGTATACCGTCCTGGCCATAGGTCTGCTGAAGCAGATAAGAGCGGAAGTTGTCATCTGGGAAACGTACTTTGGTAATCATCAAATCGGTTTCGACCAGCGTCAATGATTGCGCAACCCATGTACCATTGACACGGTTCTTCACCACCCAGCCTTTGTTCGTCGCAAGCGTGAGGTCAACGTTCAACAAGTCGTTCCCCTCATTATCGTCATCGCAGTCAAGAGCCCGAAGCTCTGCGGTCACACCGCTGGCGACAGTCGGCAAATACAGTTCTAAAAGATCCTTCATGTGGATAGGCTTCAAGATATTGCTATAGCAATACAGACTTGTCAGTTTCGTGTTATTCGACACATCGAGATGTTTCAGCAGGTTCTGTGAGCAGTCAAGAGTGGTGAGTGCAGTGTTCTTCGAGAGGTCGATGGTCTCCAACTGGTTTTTACTGCAATTGAGGGAAGTCAGTGCAGTGAAATGCTCAATGCCCGAAAGGTCTGTTATCTGTAAATTGCTAACGGTGATGTTTGTCACGCTGGCAATTTCCGAAGCCGTGAGCGTGCCGTCCTGGCCATAGCTTTGCTGCAGCAGGTATGCACGGAATTTTGCATCGGGGAAGCTTACTTCGTCGATGTGCATACGAACTTCGAAGTAGCCCTGATAGCTTGTCACTTTCCAATTCTTGGCTATAGCGGCATTTGCCTGTGCCTGTGTCATGCTGTTCCCCTCTTCAGGATCAGAATAGTCCATGACACTTAAGGTGCCTTTACCGCTTGCAATTGTTGGCAAACTCTCCACCAATGCGTCCATAGCCCCAACACTGAGTTGGTTGCTAAAACACGTGAGAGATGTCAATGCAGTATTGTTCGTCAAATCGAGAGCGGTCAACAAATTTCCGGGGCAAAGAAGTTGGGTCAGAGCAGTGTTGTGTGAAACGTCGAGACTTTCAAGTTTGTTGCTGGAGCACGAGAGATAGGTGAGCGCCGTGAAGTACTCAATACCCTTGAGGTCGTAAATCAACTTGCCGTTAACGTTGATGCTTGTCACGGTTGCAATCTCCTCTGGCGTAAGCACACCGTCCAGACCATAACTCTGCTGAAGCACCCATGCACGGAACCTGTTATCGGGGAAAGTCGTCTCGTCGACAAGAATCGGTTTGGTGAAATAGCCGGGATTGCTAGTACCGCCGTCTAGTTGGGCATAGGTTTTATCTGTCGGATAAGTGTCCCGCCATGTTGTGCCCTGACCTCCCTTGAGAGAATTGCAGCCGTCAAACATGCTATTTGAACTGGTCACGCCGGCTGTGTTCCATCGTTCAGAAGCATAGATGGTCTTTAGGTTATAGCATGCGGTAAACATACCCTCCATGTTTGTCACGCTAATAGTATTGAATGAAGCGACATTAAGGCTTGTCAACAGCTGGCACGAAGAAAACATGAAGCTCATGTTGGTGACGCTCGACGTGTTGAAAGATGAGATGTAGAGATTCCTTAGTTTTGAACATGCTTGGAACATGCCTGACATGTCAGTTACTTTGCTGGTGGCGAAGTTGGATAAATTGAGGTTCTCTAATGTCTGGCAGTTACTAAACATCTGCGCCATGTTGGTGACGTTGGATGTATTAAAGTTCGACAAGTCAAGATTCTGAAGTTGACCGCAAAGACTGAACATGTAGCTCATATCAGTGACGTTGGAGGTATTGAAGTTTGACATGCCGTCAATACTCTTCAGGTTTTCACAACCAGAGAACATCCATGAGGCATTGGTCAACTCATAATAATTAGCAAAGCTCTGTTCAAACACTACCTCCGTGATGTCTCCATAAACGTCATTTTCCCACCAACCGGGATGCTCGCCCTCCCAAGGTATGGGATATGTCGTTCCTTCATGCATATAGCGCAACGCATCATAACAGAATCTCAAAGTAGTGCCATCAAGCCAGGCATAAGCCTCAGAAGGTAATGCTTCGATCACCACCTGATCTGTAATGACGTTGCCCGAGACATCGCACATGGCATGCTTCGTCTCGTTCCACGCAGCACCACTGGGCGAAGTCACCTGTGAGCCTAAGAGCGACATTGCCTTAAAATCACTTATTGCCCCGTCAGTACCAGCTGCTGTCACCGAAGAGTTGATGATGTGCAGCGTGCCAGAGTTTACGCCATAACCTGCAACACCCCACCGGCCCGAGACCGCCACCGTGCAGTTCACAATACTCAGTATATTGTCGTAATCTGACGTATAGTAAGCATATATCCCGCAATCACCATCACTAGTAAACGTTGCTATGCCACTGCCACTTATGGTCAGAGAGGCTAACGTTTGCAAAGCTGGTTTAGAACCTGAAGTCACCGTATTTTCCGTTCCATCGGCAAGCACAAGATTGTAGCTAATTTGATCATTGAAAAAACGAATGCCCATCTCATCGTCAGAACTGATTATGGCATTCGACAATGTCAACGTGTGGGTCGCTGGGTCATAAGTTACCGTTCCAGACTTCACGGCATCAAACGACGAGATACTTGTGTAGTTTTCGCTCGTCACTTCCGTGCCGCCAATCTCGATGCCGTAGTTCTCGGCAACAGCCGTTGCAGTCAGCCCCATCAGGGCCATCAGCGTCAAAAGAAATCTGATCTGTTTCATATCTCAAATGTTTTTTAGTTGTTCTATCAATTTTCCAGCTTCATCATTTCCCAGCTGGTTTAGGTTTTCGGTCACAAAGATACAAAAAAATCATTAACAATCATTGCTCATTTCCTTAAACTATGTTAAACGATGACAAGTTGTTTGATTTTACCCCCAATCTGCTCCATACATGGCTTCATAAAGGGCTTACTGGTACTCGCTCGTCTACGACGAGCACCTCGTCCGTACGCGATGAGCGGGCGCTCCGTAGGCGATGAGCGTATGGTCCGTACGCAACGGCCTATTGCTCCGTACGCAACCAGCAATCGCGCCATCCGAAACCAGCAATCGCACCGTCCAAAACTAGCAATCGCGCCGTCCGTAACCAGCAATCGCGCCGTCCGAAACTAGCAATCGCGCCGTCCGTAACTTACGGGTGCACGGTCTGTACCTTACGGGTGTACCGTCTATACCCTACGGGTGTACCGTCCGTACCTTACGGGTGCACCGTCTATACCTTACGGGTTAACAGTCATTAGCTGGCAAAATACCGAATTATTGTAAATATTTATCCATCACCCTTATCACGATTACGAAGATGTTTTGCAGATTTTTGCCGATACCTCACTAAATCGCTTGAAACGCCTTTACATAAAGGGCAAATGACAAGTGAGGTATGTCCGAGATACCTCACTTATACCTCACTCATACCTCACTACACCCCACTCAAAACTCACCTCATCTGCCATACCCTCCCCTGTCACGAAAAG
>JAEEGI010020315.1_pt1 | contig 13316 bp, 12 predicted proteins | sample 8958751 | NCBI WGS metagenome assembly JAEEGI01 (sample SAMN16246545, study PRJNA631951) | gut metagenome | biome: gut microbiome; feature: rumen; material: KS-attached | host: Bos | place: Iran: Karaj | collected 2018-10
AGAGACTTTCAACATCCGTCCATGCGCGGAGCTCAAAGACGCCGTCAACAATCTCTGCGGTCCCAAGACCTGGAGCGTCCGCCTGGAAGTGCCGGATCTGCCCGCACCCCAACGCCGTTGGTCCAAACGAAAAGAGGAATAAATATGGAAAACGAACCCAGAATCTATAAAGAGCCACCGCCGCCCCAAAGTCCATTCAAATGGTATATGGCAAACTGGAAGAATCCGTTGATTCCTCCGGCCGCTTTCTTTCTAGCTATTTTAGTCAGTCTAATTGTCATATTGCCATTGGCCATTTCTGGTGTCACGGTAGAGATTTTCTTGTTGTTCCCCGCTCTCTGTGCTGTTTTGGGATTTCTTTCATTATTGCTGGCATTCATCACCGGAATCATACAGCTCTTCAAAAAGCACCAGGAAATAGCAAATTCTATTCTTGGTGGAACTTTTTTTCTCTTTTCACTCTATTTCGCCTTATTTTTCATACTTAGAGATGCGGGTCCTTATTCAAATAAAGACCATTTTGCGGATAATTTAAAACTTCCCAATGATACGGAGCTGTTCATGCCATTTGAAATCGGCGTTGAAAAGGATGACGTTTCACCACAAAAGGACGATCTTTTTCTCTATGAAATGGACATAAACATCACAGTGGATGGTGATGAACCTTATGAAGAAAATGGTGAAACACTCCGTGAATATGACAAATCATACGGTGTAGCTTACAAGGCCGATATCTGGAGCAATCCCGGTGAACCCGGCATGATTTATTTGAAAGGCTTTGAAATCACTCAGGGAACTCCCCTTGCTCGTACATACATATATTATGATGAATATCTCGATACAGAAAATCTGAAAGAACGTACAACGATCCAGGCTCAGTATTCTAAAAATCCTCAGGAACTTTTTTGCAACACAACAAAAGCCTTTTGTATTCCAGAAGGAGAACCGGGACAATTCTACGGCGCGCGTTTTGAAGTCTGGTTCATTCCCGATTCCAGAGAACCCGAACGCAAACTCTTCGAGAAAAATTTTAAAATTCAAGGCTGCAGGTCATAAATATGGAAAACGAACCGGATATACTACCACCTAAACCTCTCCTTGACCGCTTTTACGCATGGTATATCGCCAAATGGTGGCATCCACTGATTCATCTTGCCATATTAGTCAGTGGCTGGCTATTACAATCAACAATCTTCAGCTACTATATTGAGATGAATGAAGAGAGCAGTATGTTCATAGACTTTCTCTTCATTCTCATTTTCTTCGTTATCCTTTTTGCAGCTTTCATTCATTTCCTCCGTGCAAAGCGCTGGCTGGATTTTTGTTTGCTTTTCCTTGCAAGTATTATTCTTGTATGCGGTTATCTATTTCTAGCTCTGGTGATTGCCTTTGCTCATGGTGATTATATCTAAACACTAAAAAGGACAGGAGAGAACATAAATTTTAAAATCAAAACTACAGGGCATAAATATGGAAAACGAACCCAGAAACTATGAAGAGCCACCGATTAAGCTGTTATTTGTCCGCTTCTGCAAATGGTATGTCGCCAAATGGTGGAATCCGCTGATCCCTCTCAGTATATTCTCAATCGGCTTTATTCTATTAGCATTCTATAGTGATGCGAATGAAATATATATTACCTTCTTCGGATTTTTCTCTGTTCTTACTTCCATCGCCGCCGTTTTTACATCATTCGTTCATTTCCTCCTTGAAAAGCGCTGGCTGGATTTTTGTTTGCTCCTTCTAACCAGTATCATTCTTGTGTATGTTTATCTATTTCTAGCTCTGTCCATTGCATTTGCTCGTGGCGATTGTTTCTAAACACTAAAAAGGACAGGAGAGAACAAAAATTTGGGGTAGATTATTACTTTTTCTAATACACATTTCATTTTTTTCTAATTTTTTTGTTGCATCACCTTTTCTTATTCTTTAAAATAGCTTTGCTTTGAGTGTGCGGCTCATGGCGTTCGTTGTGAACTCCGGCCTCACCGAAGTGTCTGTTAGGTAGAATTAGAAAAGATGAACAGTTACATTCAAGAGACCATCAATCTGGTCAGCAAAAGAAATCCCAATGAGCCTGAATTTTTGCAGGCTGTAACAGAAGTCCTCGGCACCATCGCCCCGGTCATCGAACGCCACAAGAAATATCAGGAATACTCCATTCTGGAGCGTATCACTGAGCCTGAGCGTCAAATCATTTTCCGTGTTCCCTGGGTGGACGATAAAGGTAAGATCCAGGTCAACCGCGGTTTCCGCTTCCAGTTCAACAGCGCCATTGGACCTTACAAAGGCGGTCTTCGTTTCCATCCCACTGTCTGCGCCAGTGTGCTGAAGTTCCTCGGTTTCGAGCAGATCTTCAAAAACGCTCTGACTACCCTGCCCATGGGCGGCGGTAAAGGCGGTTCCGATTTCGACCCCAAAGGTAAATCTGACGCGGAAGTCATGCGCTTCTGTCAATCCTTTATGACGGAACTCTTCCGCCATATCGGCCCCGATACAGACGTACCGGCCGGTGATATCGGTGTGGGCGGACGTGAGATCGGTTTTCTGTTCGGCCAATACAAGAGACTGGCCAATGAATTCTCCGGCGTACTGACCGGCAAAGGTCTCCAATGGGGCGGTTCCCTGATCCGTCCGGAAGCTACCGGTTACGGCAATGTGTACTTTGCCGCCGAAATGCTCAAGACCAAAGACCAGGACTTCAAGGGCAAGACCTGCGTGGTCTCCGGTTCCGGCAACGTGGCTCAATACACTGTTGAGAAACTCAACCAGCTGGGTGCCAAGGTCCTCACCATGAGCGACTCCAACGGCTTTGTGTACGATAAAGACGGCATCACTCAGGAAAAACTCGAATGGGTCATGGATCTCAAGAACGTCAAGCGCGGCCGCATCAGTGAATATGTGAAACAATTCCCCACCGCGGAATATCACGCCAACGAACGTCCGTGGCACGTGCCTGCCCAGTGCGCGTTCCCCAGCGCCACTCAGAACGAGATCAACGAGGAACAGGCTCAAGCTCTTGTCAAGAACGGCTGTATCCTGGTCAGCGAAGGCGCCAACATGCCCTCCACGCTGGAAGCCATCAAGGTCTTCCAGAACGCCAAGGTCCTCTTTGGACCTGCCAAGGCGGCCAATGCCGGCGGTGTGGCAACATCCGGTCTGGAAATGAGCCAGAACAGCATCCGTCTCTCCTGGACACGCGAAGAGGTCAACGAGCGTCTGCACAACATCATGAAGAACATTCATGCCAACGCTTACAACACCTCCATCGAATACGGTGACAAGGGCAACTACCTGATGGGCGCCAATATCGCCGCCTTCATCAAGGTCGCTGACTCCATGATCGCTCAGGGAGTGGTGTAGAAAATTTCATCTAAGCACCTTGCTTAGAACCCAAAAGAGGAACGGTCCGCCGCTCCTCTTTTTTATTGTACAAAGCCGATGTTATACACGGATAGACACAAATGACCCCAAAATTAGAAATTTTTGGGGTCATCTATTTGAATATTCAGAGAATGTATAGCAGGGAAACATTACCGGGGGCGCGCACGCACACGTCCCGGTTGTGGTTCTTTCAAATACTATCCCTTACTTCTACTCGATCTCGCCGGTCGTCTGGACGGTGATGCCGATGGCGTATTCCAGATTCGCCAGACTGACCGAGTAATTCCGCAAAGCGTTCACCCAAGTCGTCCGGGCTTCTGTCAGTGATGTTTCCGCGTCCAACACATCCAGCTGAGTGCCGCTGCCGGCCGCTTCCAGAGCATTAGCCAGACGCAGAGCCTCTTCCGCCAGTTCCACGTTCTTTTCCTGGGATTCCAAGGTCTCCTTGGCCTCGATAAAGCTGGAATAAGCACTGCGGACTTCCACCTCGATATCGCGCACTTTAGCGGCTAACTGCTCTTCGGTCTTGGAAAGATTTGCCTTGGCTATATCCACATAACCTTTTGTCGCGAGACCATCGAACAGATGCCAGTTCAGCTCGCCGCCGATCACCCATCCGTGATAAATATCGGTCAGATCCGTCCTGTAGGAAGGGCTGGTGCTTTGATACCCGCCATAACCGTAAATACTCGGAAAGTAACCACCTTTGGCCATCCTGATATTTTGCTTGGCAATGAATTCCGTCTCGCGCAAGGCTCCCAGTTCGGGACGTTTCTCGATAGCCTGAGCCATAGCTTCGCTGAGATTGATCTCAAAGGGCTGAGCCTCCAGTTTGCCGGACAGTTTCAGCGGGATATCATCCCACACAGTTTTGGGGATGTTATATCCCAACAGGTTGCACAAATCGTTTTTGGCAATGCGGTAATCATTGCGCGCCGAAATCAGAGGCGGCTTGGCGTTGGCCAGCTGCACTTCCGCACGCAGTACGTTGAATTTGGGTACGGTCTGGGCTTTGTACCGGCGCTGTTTGTCCTCCAGTTCCTTGGTCAGCAGTTCGACCGATGCTTCATTGACCTTGATCTGTTCCAGAGCCAGCAGCACATCATAGTAACGTGTCTTCACCTTGGTCAGTACACTGGCGATCGTAGCGCGGTGCGCATAGATAGCCTTATCTTTTAAGTGACTGGCGATCTTCAGGGAAGCGGCGATTTGGCCGCCTTTGAAAATCTGCTGCTGCACGACGATGCTGGAAGTCCAGGACTCGGTCGGAATGGCCAGCGTTGATCCCGGCGTCCGTTCGATATAATCATCCTGCACCTGGTCAACACCCATTTTGCCAACGACTTTGGGAATCACTATGGCCCGGTTGGTGATCGCCTGGCCTATAGCCGATTCCACATCAAATTGGGATTCCTTGATATTACTGTTATTGGCCAACGCGATATTGAGACATTCCTCCAGGGAGAGCGGTCTGGAAAGCCACTCCGGCATATCCGCGGACATCAAAGCCGGAGCATTTGTCGTGGTCACAGACTGCGAGGGAGCGTTTGTCTGAGCCGTTACCTGAGCAGGGGCAAACATAAACATCACCGCGGCCGCGGCTGCCCACAAGCTGTATCTGTTTTTCAACATATTCTTTTTCAAATTATTGGCTGTTTTTTCAGTGTTCGCCAAACAGCAACGGGTAAGGTTAATATTTTTCGTCCAAAATATCAATAAAACATTCTTCCAATGATTTTTCTCTTCACGCAGTTTAAATTTGTTTTACCTAATAAAATAAGGCAGATAATAAATTTTTTCCCTAGGCGTAATTTAACTTGTCACAGTCATCCTCCGCGGTTAAAATATGCGGTGATGCCAGACCAGGAACTGGCACTTCATAAAGGTGAAGATATTCTTCCCTTTCAACGAGAAATGATCATTTTATCATGCAAGAGATCTGGATGCTGATCAACGAGATGTCGCCATATCTGCTTTTGGGATTTGGCTTTGCAGGACTGCTGCACACTTTTGTCCCGGCCACGCTCTACCGCCGTTACCTGGGCGGCAATGATTTCCGCTCCGTGCTGTGGGCGGCCATGGTTGGTGTACCACTGCCGCTTTGCTCCTGCGGTGTGATCCCCACAGCGATGTCACTGCGCAAGGAAGGAGCATCGAAAGGTGCCACGACCTCATTTCTGATAGCGACACCACAGACAGGCGTTGATTCCATACTGGCCACCGCCTCACTGCTCGGCATCCCGTTTGCCATCCTCCGACCCGCAGCGGCACTGGTGACGGCTCTCGCGGGCGGGCAAGCAGTCAATATGGCTACACGCAACGATCCAGCTGAGAATGTCTGCCAGCAGTCAGAACAACCTTCAGAAAAACTGTCTTTCGGACAGCGCTGCATAGAAGCTCTGCGCTATGGTTTTGTAGATATGGTACAGGACATCGGGCAGTGGCTGGTGCTGGGACTGGTCATCGCGGGACTCATCACCGTCTTTGTGCCCGACGATTTCTTCCTGAAATTTGCCGACACACCGATAGTCTGTATGCTCATGATGCTTGCCATATCCATACCAATGTATGTGTGCGCTACAGGCTCCATCCCCATCGCTGTTGCCCTGATGCTCAAGGGTATCACCCCGGGCGCGGCTCTCGTGCTGCTGATGGCGGGTCCCGCTTCCAATATGGCTTCCATACTGGTCATCCGCAATGTACTGGGATGGAAGACACTGTTGTGCTATCTCCTCTCTATTACTTTCGGTGCCATCGTGTTCGGTTTAGGAGTGGACTATCTGCTGCCCCGTGAATGGTTTACGAGTCATCTCATCCAGTCATACGCTTCCTGCCACGAGTCACCTGTCCTCTTCAAAACCCTGTGCAGCATTGTGCTTGGCGGTCTGCTCGTATATACATTTATCAAACGATTTACACCCATCAAAAACAATCAAAACGATCAAACAATGGGAAAACGACAATTCAAAGTGGAAGGCATGATGTGCAATCACTGCCGTGCGAATGTGGAAAAAACGCTCCGTCAGCTGGAGGGTGTCACAAACGCGGAAGTCGATCTGGCCTCCGGCATCGCCACCGTGGAAGGCTCTGTCAGCAATGAGGAAATCATCAAGGCCATTACAGAGATAGGCTATTCCGTGACAGAGAAATAGCAGACTGCAGCATACGCGGGCTTGTCTAAGCCGCCCCCGGTGGTTAAAATAATCGCTGATGACAGGTAAGGAACTGGTTCTCGTAAAGATAAAAGATATCCTTCCCGCTCACCGGGGAGTGGCCGTTTTTTTGGAAGCCGAAAAGAAACTCTTTGTGATCCAGGTGGATGTAACCGCCGGGTACATATTGGGAATGCAGTATATTGGCCAAAAATCCGAGCGCCCTACGACTCACGATCTGATCGCTAACTTCTTTGTCGGCTTCGGTATCGAAATGATCCGCACCGTGATCACAGATATGCAGGATGATGTTTACTATGCCCGCATCACCCTGAGCCAGCAGAACGAACTGGGCCGCAAGATCGTGGAGGTGGATGCCCGCCCCAGTGACAGTATTATCCTGGCACAGAATCTTGGGAAACAGGTATTTATCCTGCGTTCACTGCTGGATCGCCTGGAAGATGTGAGAAAAATCTATAACGACCTGAAAAAAAAGCAATCCTGATACCATGCCCGAATCTCAAACACCCTCCCCGGTTATCGTCATTTTCGGTGATGACGAGTTCACGATCAAAGAACGCGGCCAGCAGGTCTTCTCGCAATGGCAGGCACAGTTCGGCAGCAATGACGCGGAGATCATAGATGCCGCCGCGGGTACCGTTGGCGAAGCGGAAGAGGCTCTGGATCAGCTGGAAGGAGCACTGCTGACACTTCCCTTCTTTGGCGGGGTCAAGCTGATTTGGTTCAAAAACTGCAGCTTTCTGGGTGAGGACCGCACAGCCGGTTCCAAAGATGTCACAAATAAACTGACGCGGTTGGCGGAAATGCTCAAGAATTTTGATTTCAAAGGGATCCGTCTGCTCATCACATCCGGCAAATTCAGCGCGACACGGACCTTCTACAAGGTAATGGCCAAGATCGCGGAGATGGAAAAACATGAAACCATTTCCAACAAAGACCGTGACTGGGAAAGCAAAATGGAAGCCTGGCTGATCGAAACCGCCCGGCAAAACGGAAAAACACTGGATCCCAATGCCTGCCAGACTATGGTGCTGTTCGTGGGAGCCAACCTGCGCCAGATGAACAGCGAACTGGAAAAACTGATCATCTACACAGGCGAGCGCACCCGGATCACCGAGCAAGATGTGCTGGCACTGGTCACCCGCGGCAAGCAGTCCAAGAGCTTCGCGCTGACCGACGCGATCGGCAACCGGGATCTGCCCCGCGCGATCCGTCAGCTGGATAATGACCTGACCGAACTGAAGGCAGATCGCAGTATGAGCGAGGTCGGCATCCTCTACGGCATCATCAGCAAGGTACGCACCATGCTTCTTCTGCATGAAATGATAGAACACGGCTATGTATCTGGAGGTAAAGTCAATATTCCCGACGGCATCCTGCCAAACGACAAAAAATTCAACCCGGCGCTGATGCACCCCTTCATGGTCAAACAAAACATCACGCACGCGAAAAAGTACACTTCCGCGGAACTGGTCCACGCGATGGAAACCCTGCTGGAATGCAACCGCAAGCTCGTCTTCAGCGGCGGAGACCCCGCTCTGGCGCTGCAGCAGGCCGTGATAGATATCATCCGCCGTTCCTAACCCTTTCTAAATCTACAAGCCGCTATGAATCCATTTTTTGAAAAACAACTCCTCTCTGAAGAAGAGCCGCAAAAAATAAAACTGCTCTACAAGCGGCTGGAAGAATCCGACCCCGCCATCCCGCGGATCCTGAACGAAATGTCCGAAACGCAGATCCGCTGTCTCATCAGGATCATTACCAGTTCTCATTTCTTCCTGGAAGAACTCGTGCAGCACCCGGAATGGCTCAAGAAAAACCTCTTTGACGAGATCGAGCTGCGGACTTCGATGCCTGTCAGCACATTGCGTCACGAGTTGTCCGAACTACTGGTGGAGGAGATAGCCAACCGGGATTTCGAGGCGACAGGCCGGCTGCTGAGAGAATTCAAACTGAAGCATATCTTCCGCATCGCGGTGCGCGATCTCAATAAACTGTGTTCCACGGAGCAAATCCTCCTGGAACTTTCCAATCTGGCAGATCTCTGTCTCCAGTCCGTTTTTCGTCTCAGCTGGCTGCAGTTGACCGAGAAGATCGGCGTCCCCTACTATAAAGACGGCGACGGGAACTGGGTGCGCAGCGACTTCAGCATCATCGGTCTGGGCAAGCTGGGCGGACAGGAATTGAACTACAGCTCGGATGTAGATGTCATTTTCATCTATTCGGAAGAAGGTTTCGTCTTTAAAGAAACTCCCGAACCCGGCGACATCCCCGGCAGTCATGCCCTGAACAATCATCAATTTTTCACCCGTCTGGCCGAAAGCATCATCTCGGAAGTCAGTAAATCGACTCGTGACGGCTGGCTCTACCGCATCGACCTGCGACTGCGTCCCGAAGGCAGCGGAGGGCCGCTGGTCCGTTCCCTGGAAAGTTATGAGAATTACTATGCCCAATGGGGACGCACCTGGGAGCGCATGATGCTGATCAAGGCGCGTTATGTGGCCGGCTCATCCAGTCTGGCCGCGGACTTTATTGACATGATCCAGCCTTTCCGTTATCCCCGCAGCATCAGTGAGCAGGTGCCGGGAGAAGTGGCGGAAATGAAGGACAGGATCGAAAAAGAGGTCGTCAAATCCGGTGAACTCCAGCGGAATGTCAAGCTGGGGCAAGGCGGTATCCGCGAGATCGAATTCATTGTCCAGACCATCCAGGTGCTCCACGCCGGAAGAATGCCCTATCTCCAAGGCGGGCAAACCCTTCTATTATTGGAAAAACTGGCTGCTTACGGCCAGTTGTCCACATCGGATTCACTGCTGCTGATCAAGGCTTACCGCTTTTACCGTGATGTGGAACACCGTCTGCAGATAGAAGAAAACCAGCAGACCCACACCCTGCCGCAAAGCCCCGAACGGCGCCAGCGTCTGGCTCTGCTGACAGGTTTCAAAAACACAAAAGAATTCGACAAACAATGTGAACTGTTCCAAAAGGAAGTCCGCCGTGTGTTCGAGAAGGTCATCCACTCCGAAAACGCCGCGGATTATCAACTGGATGATCCCGGTCACAACGCCTCGCAAAATATCTCTCTGACTCTGCCTCCGGATTTTGATGACTACGAAGGGGAATGGAAAGACCTGCTGGTGCGCATTGGATTCAAAGCGCCGGAAGTGGCTTACAAACTGATCCGCACCTTTGTGACGGGTCCCGGCTATGTCCATGTATCCAAGCGCACTGTGGAATTAGGCTGGAAACTGCTGCCGCGCATCTTCCAGCTTTGTCCATCGGAGCAGCGCATCCGTCTGCTGCTGGAGCAGCCCGGCTTTCAATTCAATATGCGGGGACGCCGCGCCGTGCGCATCTTTTCCGATCCGGATCGTGTTTTGGCGCGTCTGGACAGTTTCATCCAGAATTACGGCGGCCGCCAGGGGCTTTACGAAAACTGGTTTTCCTCCCCTTTCACACTGGACTTGCTACTGCTGCTGTTCGACCGCTCCGAGTACCTGGCCGAGATCGCCATCAAAACTCCCAGTCTTTTTGAAGAGGTCATGGATGACGGACAGATCCGGCGCTTCAAAGACGAAAAAGAGATCCTGCGGGATCTGGAATACGGTCTGGAGGACGAGGATCAGCATCAATGGATCCGTCTGTACCATCGCGCGGAGCTGATGCGCATTGCCCTGCGCGACCTGATGGGGCTGACCGATTTTACCCAGAACCAGACCGAGATCAACTCCCTGGGCGATGCCTGCATCCAGTACGCGCTTAAAGTCGTCATGAAGAAATTCCACCTGAAAAAGCCGCCTTTTGCCGTCATCGGCATGGGGAAACTCGGCGGACGGGAGCTGACTTACGGCAGCGATCTGGACATCATGTTCGTCTGTCCGGCCCGGTGGAAAAGCACCACCAAAGTCCAGAAAATGGGCTTCATGCTGACAAACCTGCTGAGTATGAAAACTGCTCTGGGCAGTGCTTACAAAACAGACTCCCGGCTGCGGCCCGACGGCGAGAAAGGCATTCTGGTCAACACCCTCACCCGCTATGAACGCTATTACCGGAACCGGGCTCAGCTCTGGGAAATACAAAGCCTGACCCGCGCGCGCGTCATCTGCGGCGATGTAGAGACCGGCTTCCAGTTCATGGATATGGCGCGCAATATGACCAACTTCACCATACCGCGCCGAAAAGTGGCCGCCTACCGGGACGACTGGAAAAATACTATCCTGCAAATGCGCCTGAAGGTGGAAAAAGAACGCACCCCTTACGGAAAAGATCATCTGGCCTTCAAAACGGGCACAGGCGGTCTGATGGATGTGGAATTCCTGGCGCAGATGCTCAATATGGAATACGGCTGGTTCCAGCCCAACACACGCAAAGCCCTGCGGCTGGCGGCCAGTCAGGATTACTTGAGCGGCAGCGATGCCCAGACGCTCATCGATAACTTCGACAATCTGATGTATCTGGAAAAAGTGCTGCGCCGCTGGAGTTATGAAGGTGAATCCGTTCTGCCCGACACAGACGCTCCCCTGCTGCGTGTGGCCATCCGCTGCGGTTTCAATAACATCGAAGCGTTCCTGAACGCCGTCCGCAAATGGAGAACGGACATCCGTGAAGTGTACACACGGCTGACCGGCCCGGATACCGAAGAACCGGTCTAAACCACTCTTTCACATTTTTTCACGAAAACAAAAAAAGCGTCCTCGTGAAAGGACGCCTGCTAAATTTATTTTATAAAATCACTCTATTTCTTTGCAGCTTTCGGCGGGATGATGGCATCCTTGGCCGCTTTGGCAAATCTGAACTTGAGGACCTTGCGGGCGGGGACCTTAACAGGCTCTCCTGTTTGAGGATTACGGCAAACACGGGCACTGCGGTTCTGAACTACAACTTTACCAATTCCCGGCAGAGTAAAGCCGTTCTTGGCATTCTTGTAAGTCAATTCGGTGATCAGGTCGAGGACTTCCGCAACTTTCTTCTTTTGCAGTTCAGTCTTCTCTGCGATACCGGCAATGATCTGTGTTTTGGTCAAAACCGCGCTTTTGGCGGCGGCAGCAGCTTTCGGGGCTGGTGCTTTTGTTGCTTTCGCCGGTTTTGCTACTTTTGCTGTTGTTGTTTTAGCTGGTTTAGCTGTCTTAGCTGGTTTCGCCGCTTTGGCAGCCTTCGCTGGTTTCTTTTCTGCTTTAGCCATATCTCTTTCTGCGTTAAGGTTAACGTTATCGAACGAGAACGTCGTCAATTTCTATACGATTTTCAAGAGTTTTTTCAAGAAAAATTTTTATTTTTTTTGATTTTTCTTTATTTTTCCTTGATTTAGACACCTTTTTTGGGTCTCGCGCCGAAAATAGCCGTTCCTATACGCACTAATGTGGATCCCTCTTCGATGGCCACTTCAAAGTCATCGCTCATCCCCATGCTCAGTACCGGCAGCGGCGCTCCCAGCTGATCTTCGCACTGCTTCTTCAGATCAGCCAGACGGCGGAACATGGGCCGCGTCTTTTCCGGATCGGCTGCCCAGGGCGGGATCGCCATCAGTCCATGGATCTCCAGACGACTCAGCGCGTTCAGACGCTCCAAATCGTTCAGCACTTCCTCCGGTTTATAGCCGAACTTGGTCGCCTCGCCCGCGATGTTCACCTCCAGCAGCACCGGCAGACTCTTATATTGTTTCTCGGCCATGCGGTTCAGCTCCTCCGCCAGCGCGTAAGAATCCACGCTCTGCACCATCTCGAAACAGTGGACAGCGTCCCGGCATTTATTGGATTGCAGATGTCCGATAAGATGCCAGTGCAGCGATGATGGACACTGCGGGATCTTGAGTTTACCTTCCTGGACACGGTTTTCCCCAAAGAGCGTGATCCCGGCCTCAGCCGCTTCGCATACCGACTGCGCGGGATGGAATTTGCTCACCGCCATCAGACTGACTTCGGACGGATCCCGCCGGACGCGTTCACAAGCCTGTCCGATCCTCTGCCGGATGGAAGCTATATTGGATTCGATACTCATAGCGTGGAAACAAGATCTCTGGAACTAGCTGCCCGGATGCTCCGCCGGCAGCGCTTTCAGATCTTCGGGCAGGTTAGTGGCCTCAAACGTCTCCACATTCAGTTTCACCAGACTGTACAAGGGCATTCCCGGCGTGAACTTGCCGTCCGAGCGATCCACCAGCATGGCGACACCAACCACTTCGCCCTTAAATTGTTTCACGATCTCGATCGTCTCGGCCACACGGCCGCCGCGGGTCACGACATCCTCCACCACCAGCATCCGTTCACCGGGGGCGATCTTGAATCCGCGTCTCAGCACCAGCTTGCCGTTCTCCTTTTCCGCAAAAATGAACCGGCATCCCAGCTGGCGGGCCACTTCCTGGCCTATTACCAGACCGCCCATCGCCGGGGCGATCACCGTGCGCACATTCAATCCGCGCAGTTTTTCCGCCAGAGCCGCGCCCAGTTTTTCCACGACCGGCATCTCCTGCAAAGCCAGCGCGCACTGGATATACTGGCGGCTGTGCAGACCGCTGCGCAGGATAAAGTGTCCTTCCAACAGAGCCTTTGTCTGTCTGAAAATGTCTAACGTCTCTTCGTTCGTCATACCGATGAGATTATGCCACCGGCTCCCATAAAGGCAAACATTTACTGCTTCGCCTGAAATAAAGTTATCTTTTTCAATGATATCCGCATTTATTGACTTGATAATCATTCAAATATTTGCTATGTTATCTCTGTTCGGTGCCGGTGTGATGCCGGTGAATAAATCATTATATAT
>JAEEGI010020316.1_pt1 | contig 13315 bp, 4 predicted proteins | sample 8958751 | NCBI WGS metagenome assembly JAEEGI01 (sample SAMN16246545, study PRJNA631951) | gut metagenome | biome: gut microbiome; feature: rumen; material: KS-attached | host: Bos | place: Iran: Karaj | collected 2018-10
TACAATTATTATATTTATTATATATATATTAATATTAATATTATATCAATTATTATTAATTTTAAAGTATATAATTTTTATATATTCTTCATAAAATAAATTCAATTATCAAACAACAAATACATTAAAGAATTTTTAAAAAAAATGAATTAAAAAAATATTCATTTAATTAAAATAATTTTTAATATTGAACTTTATTTATAAAAGTTTTTAGACTCAATAATTAAATTAATTCTTAAAACCTATTAAAATTAAAATTATTTTTATTCTAATTATATTTTGTTTTTTATAAAATCTTTTATAATTCTATTTAAAACAAATTAAACATAATATTTTATATACATATATTTCAAAAATAAATAATAATAATTTTAATATATTTTGTATCTTTTCAAAAAAATACTTGAAAAACCTTTAAAAATCATTGTGAAAAATATTTTTGAATTGAAAATTTTCGAAAGGAATTTTACCTTTAAATAAATTTTTTACAAATTGTTTAAGAAACTTAATATCTTTATGTAAAAGATTACCATATTTCAATTGATTTGATTTAAGGTAATCTTTAATTTCCCAATATCTAAGCCAACAAAGTTTTTTACCATCTTTCCAATTTCCAATTTTTAATTCATTTTCATAAATTTTAATACCTAAACCAGAAGGTTTTCCATACTCAAAAAAACCAATATAAAAATCATATTTTTTAAAATCAGAGATATAAATCCCAAATCCATGTTTTAAATTTTCTTTATATTGACCACAATAGTATTTTCCATCATTCCATAAAAATTCTCCCCATCCATCCATCATATTATCTTTAAATTCTCCTATATAAGAATTATTATTTGAATATTGAATTTCACCATATCCATTCATTTTATCTTCTTTCCATTCTCCTAAACATATTGTTCCATCATTCCAATGATATATTCCTATTCCAAATTTTGAAGTTTGAAAAAAATCTCCTAAATAAAAATCATTATAACCTAAAAATTGAATTCCAATTCCATTTAAATTATTTTTTATCCATGTTTCTCCTTCTGTTTTTACATTATTTTTTTCATATATTCCATAACCTTCGGGAGAATTATCTTTGTAATAACCACTAAATAATGATTCATGATCCATAAATTCTGCAAAACCATTTATTTTATTATTTTTAAAATGTCCTTTTAATTTACTTTTATCTTTCCAAATCATAACTCCAAATCCTGTTTTATTATTTTTAGCATCTGTATTTCCTAAATATTTATATTTTTCTTCTTTATATGCAAAATCTCCATAATGTAATTGTTTTATTGATATATTATCTAAAAATGAAAATATTGAATATATTGATGTTTTTCTTCTTCTTTCTTTTATAATAGTATTCATTGTATCATTTTCTCTCTCTGAATTTTCTTCTTTTATTTCCATTTCTTCATATTTAATTTTATCACTTCTTAATTTTGAAAATAATAATAAATGTTTATTATCATTTTTTGGAAAAGGAGATAAAAAGCTTTTTCTTAATTTTATGAGTTGTAAACTTTTTCTGGATATATTTTTTTTCTCATTATTAATATTATTATTATTATTATTATTTGCAATGTCTTGATTAAGAGAATTTGAATTTATTTCCGATTCACATTCAAGTAAATCAAATTCTCTTTCGCTTTTTGGAATTTCTATTTTATTCACAGGACTAATTGTTATTTGAAAATTCTGAATTTCTCTGCTATTTCTCATAAAATAATTTTGGAATGATTTTTTTAAAAGAAAATGATTATCAATATAAGAATTTGTTAAAAAATTTAATGAATAAGGACTATTTGGAAGAATATAATCTCTTTGTGCTGGACTTAATAAATTATATTTAGAACCGTAGAAACAACCATAACTTGTTTTTTCACATAACACTGCATTGCCCATTAAATAATTTAAATTATATTTCATTCATTTTTTGAAATTAAAAAATTTTTCCTTATAAATTATTTATTGTTAAAATGAATAATTTTAATAAAAATGCGTTCTTTAAATTTAGGAGTTTAGTATTTAGAAATAATGGATAATTATAAATAATAGTTATGATAATTTATATTAAATTCAATATAAAATTATGCATTGAATAATTGTCGATAAAAAGAAATATTATTAAATTTAAAACTTAGAAATCCGATTTTCAAGATTTAAAATAGATAAAGATGATATAAAAGAACTAAAAAAAGAAGAAATATTAGAAGCCAAATTCCATAAATGTAAAATTTAAATAGTAATTTATGTTAATTGTTTGAATTAATAAATTTAAATGAATTTAAATAAATTGAAAAGTAAATTATGGGTATAAATTTAGAGAAAGAAAAACAAGAGTGATTGTTATTTGATGGGGAAGAGAGGATTAATCAAAATAGATTTATTTGGAAAAGAATATTATAATTTAATAATATTCAATTTTGAATAAATATTATCTTTACTTTTGTTTAATAGGAAAATAGGAAAAAAATTAGACTAAAATAATAAAAGAAACTTTTTCAAAATAAATAATTGAAAAATAGGTTTTCATTATAAAACAATTATTTAATATAAATTTTTTTTCTGCAAAAGAAAAACTTTTTCTCTAAATCATTATCTATTATATTTTAAATTGTTTAATTGACTGTTTAAATTTATTTTATAAGTTTATTGATAAATATTTTTATTTCAATTATTTTATAAAATAATAATAAATATAATGTTTTAATAGATTTTTTGCAAATGAAAAATTTATGAAGATAAAAAATTATTTTTTAAATAAAAGAAAAAAATCTTAAAATAAAAGTATATTTCATTCATCAAATATTTACTTTATCTTTTTTAATTTTCAATTATTAATTCACTCACATTATTATTTATTAAATTAATATATATTTTTTTCGAGATGAATCTAAAAATTTATTCTTAGGAAAAAGTAAAAATAATATAGTTATTAACCAAAATAATAGTTTTTCAATAAATTTTTAATATTTCATATTTTATATTTCCTTTACTGTTTAATTTCTCAATTTATATTTCTTTTTTACTTTTGTCAAAAATAAGATGTAAAAAATGATAAAAAAAATTTAAAAAAATTATTATAAAATAGAAAAAAACCTTAAAAAAAAAATAAAAAACAAATAATATCAAATTTTAATTAAATAAATAAAAAGGATTAATGAAAAATAAATTTTCAATTATGAGAAAAGTAACTCACACAAATTTTGTAAAAGAAGAAGAACAATTAAATCAAGAAGAACATAGGATAAAAGGTTATGTAAAATTTTTAAGAAGAAAAAGTCTTTTAGATTTAGAAGAAATGAATAAAATAAATTTTCAAGGAATGAAAAGAAAAAATTATGGAAGTAGTAGTAATTTAAGAATAAAAAGAGAAAATCAAAAAAAAAAAGAAATCAAAAAAAATAGAAGTTTAAGTTATGCTAATGAAGAGAATAGAAAAGTATTATTTAGTCCAAATATTAAAAAAATTAAAAAAACTAATTCTTTAAAACCTGAATTTGCTTTTGATTACTCAAAGAAAAAAATGGAAAGTCCAAGAAAAAGAAAAAGTATTATATCTTTAAATCCAAAATTATTACAACCAAAAAAATCTTTTACAAATAAAATTAAAGGTAGTGAAGAAAAAAATAATATGCATCAAAAAAAACAACAAGAAAAAAAAGAATTATTTTCTATTTTAAAACAACCTGAATATTTTGAAGGAGAAAATAATGATTCTGATTCAATAGTTTTAGATAATTCAGACCAATCTCATTTAAATATGTTATCTAATAAAAATATATTACAATTAAATGAAATAACAAAAGAATTAAAAAATACATTTTTAGGAAAAGGAAATCAAATTTTCCAAAATTTAACTAAAAAATCTTTTATTCTTGATGATATTGAAAAATATGAAAGAACAAATAACTCAGATAATAATTTTAATTTTTATGAAAAAGAAAATTATAGAGTTTTAACTAAAAAAGGATATGTTTATGATTCTTTCGATGAAGAAGAACTTTTAGATGAACAAATTGAAATTTATCATAATTTAAATCCTGATTCAAATATAGTTAATTTTAAAGATTTTCTTGTTTTTTTATGTGTATTTTATAATTTGCTTTATCTTCCTATTTTTTTAGCATATAATAATATTTATTGTTATTTTGGAAATTATTTTTGTTTAGGAAATGTTGTTGAAAATTTAATTGATTTAATTTATCTTTTTGATATTATAATTACATTTTTTATAGGGTATTATAATTTTGATGAAATATTAATTAATGATTATAAATCTATTGCTAAACATTATTTTAAATCATGGTTTGTTATTGATGTAATATCAGCAATTCCAATTAAAACTTTTTTAACAATTTTTAATAAAAAATGTTATAATAAGGATTTCTTAACAAATCCTCTTTACACTCATAATTATTATTATTTATTAATATTAATTAGATTATTTAAAACTCTTAAATTAATATTCAAAAATAAATTTATACAATATTTAGACGTAAAATTAAAAAATTTTGATGGATTTAATCAATATTTTAGATTATTTATGAGTTTAACAATATTTTTATTTTCAATACATTTAGTAGCTTGTATATATATATTTATAGGTAAAAATGAATTTCCAAATTGGATAATAAATTTTAATCACAAAAATAAAAATTTTCATCAATTATATTTAACTTCAATTTTTTATACAATAGAAACAGTAACAACAGTAGGTTATGGTGATATATTTTGTACAAATTTTTCTGAAAAAATATTTGGTTTAATTATGGAAATTTTTGGTATTATTGCTTATTCTTGGTCTTTAACTGCTATGATCAATTATGTTAAAACTTTTACTGATAAAGAAGAGGAATTATGTAAGAAATTAAGAATATTAGATGATATTAAATTAGTTTATCCTAAATTAAGTGAAGATTTACATGATAGGATTAGTAGATTTTTAAAATATATTCATGAATATGAAAAAAAAGATAGTCATATTGTTTTTGATGATTTACCTGTTACTTTAAGAAATACTTTAATATATGAAATGTATAAACCAATGATTAAAAGTTTTATATTTTTTAAAAATTTTTCTAACAGTGATTTTATTGTTAAAATCATTTTGGCTTTAAAACCAATTTTAGCATTAAAAAATGATGTTTTAATTAAAGATGGTGATTTTGTTGAAGATATTATTTTTGTTAAAAAAGGAAAATTATCTTTAGAACTTCCTTTGGATTTTAGTAATCAAAAATTATTAAATTCAAAGAAACCATCTTTTTTTTTTAATAAAGAAAATACATTTCTTCAATTTAAAACAAATTCATATCAAAATTTCAAAAAACTAAATGTTTCAAATACAATTGCAAGAGTACAAACAGTGGAAAATAAAGATAACATTCAACATTATAGAGTTTTACAAATTAGAAAAAACGAACATTTTGGAGATATATTAATGTTTCTTAATCAAAGAAGTCCATTAATTTTAAAAGTAAAATCAAAAAAAGCAGAATTATTTTTTTTAAATAAATCAGATGCTATAAATATATCAACAATATATCCTCAATATTGGAAGAGAATAAATAAAAAATCTCTTTTTAATATGGAACAAATAAAAAGATGTACAAATAAACTGATTAAAATTATAAAAAATATATCTGGAAATAAAGCACATGTTAAAAAACATATAAGAAGAGTTCCTTCTGTTTTAACAGGTTCATATATTGATATTATTGAAGAAAATAATGATTGTGATTTAAAAAGTATTCCTACTTTTAATGAAGAAACAGAAATTAATAATTCTATTATTTATGATGATATTAAAAATTTAAATGAGAAAGAAAATAATTACGATAGATATGGAAAGCAAGTGAAAAATAAAAATCAATTAAAAATTATTGTCGAAGATGAAGTATATTCTTCAAGTTCTCAAATAAGTAATTCTTCTTCTAAAAAATCTTCCAGTTTAAAATCTTCCAGTTTAAAATCTTCCAGTGTTAAATCTTCTAGTTTAAGTTCTGATTTTCTAAGTTCTAACTTTTCAAATACAAAAATTTCTTCTTCTAAAAAAAATAATAATACTTTTAAAGAAGATAAAAATAATATTGAAAAAAATAATAAGAAAATAAAAATAACTAATAAAGCAAGTTTAACTCCATATACTGAAGATGAAATTAATAATGAAATATATCCTGAAGAAACTTTTATTATTACTGGAGGTTCTGATAACAAATATAATAAAAGTACTATAATAAATAATTTTTTTCAAAATAAAATTAATATTTCAATTTGTTCAACAGAATCTTTCTCAATATCAAGTGAATATGAAAATATAGATGAATTATCTGAAAGAAGATATTCAAAAGATAAAAAATTGAGAAAAAAAGTAAAAAATTTTATAAAAGAAGAAATATTAAAAAGCGTAAATTCAAAAAGTACATTATCTGAAAATTCTGAAAGTGAAAATAAAGATTCTTCACCTAATACAGATAATAATAAAAAATTGTTTAAACATTTCAATAAAAAAACGAAATCAAATGAATATAAAAAAATATGTTCTTCGTTAAATCCTATTCCCAAAAGAATTGAAAAAGATTTTGGTTTTGGATTTAAAGGTAATAATGATAAAGAAGATTTAATAAGAAATCATTCAGGAATACATAATTTAACAATAAATAGATTGTTAATTGAAGATGATGAAAAAAATTCACCAAACAAAAAAGAAAAAGAAAAAGATATTTTAGATGTTATTGGACAAAACATTGAAAAAAATGTTATGATTTTAAATAATCCAGAACAATTTTATTCTGAGTTTTTTATTAATGTTATAAATAAAAAAAATAATCATTCTAGTTTAAAAAAAGATGATGTTCATAACTATAAATATGTGAATAATTTTAGTTTTAAAGAAAGAACTCCAAAAAAAAAGTCTGAATGATAAAAATTTTTTAATTTATATAAGAAGTTTTGAGATTATATATTGTACTATTAATAATTTTGATTTATTAGGTATAATTATAATAATAATATATATTAATGATTTAATTAATTGTTATCATAAAGTGTAAAAAAATCTTGTTTATTGATAATAGAATATCAAAAAAAATTTTTTTATAAAAATATATTTATTTTATTTTAATTTAATTTGAACTATATATTCTCAAAAAGTATTTTTTTCAAAGCAAACATATTATCAAAAAATTTGTGATAATTTTTATTTTTGTTCTTTTTATGTGCTAAAGAAATGAAAAAATACTATATTATTTTTAAAATTATTTTGATTATTTATTTTTCTAATAATCTTAAAATCCTTTATCATTTCTCATATAAAAACAAAATTACAATTAGCAATAAACAATAACTTAAATTACATCCATTATTAGTAAATAAATCATTATAATACTTTAAAAAAATTGAAAAGGTTTTTATTTAAATCACCGTATATAAATTTGAAAATTAAATTGATTACTTTTTTTTAAACTTTCATTATTCTCTTTAATTTGTATTTATAGAAAACACACTTTACACCATTAAATTCTATCACTTATTTTCCTTTACCTCTCTTTGATAATAAAATATTAGTTTTGAATAAGAAATTGAAAAAGAGTAAAACAAGAAATTTAAAAAATGAGCAATAAAATCTTTTTTGAATCTTGAAAAAAAAAAAATTTATTAAAAATAATTTTTATTATATTAAATTTATAATTAACATATTCTAATACAATTAATGTTTTCATAGAATAAAAATATTTATATAAAAAGAGTTAATTAAATTCTTTTTTTTTTTTTGAGTGTGGAAAATAAATAATAGTCTTTCCATTAATTTTTCTATTTTTTTTATATTTGCTTTCAAATCTCGATTTTAAAGATTTTGAATGTTTAATAATATTTATTTTTAATTTTTGAAGAAATTCAGTTGATTGATTTCTTTTTTTTTTATATTTAAAATCATCAATTATATAATTAGTATCTAATTCTTTTAATAACTGAAGACAATATTTTCTAAAATAAAACTGCATTAATTTTTTATCTTGATGATAAATATGAAACATTGGACTTCTTTTTGGTCTATTAATTTTAGGAGGAGATAAAAATCTATTTTGAAGAGTTGTTTGATTACTAGTTTTATTAATTAAATTAATTTCAGTTTTATTTTTTGGAATAACTTCTGTAAATTTTTCTGAGTGAAAAGTTTTATTAAATTTTATTGAAGAAGAATATTTTTTACATAATTTAAGAACTAAACTTGAATTTAATTTACTTGAATTTAATTTTGTACTTTTTTGTTCTTCTTTCAATTTTATTTCATTCAAATAATTTGAATTTTGTCTCTCAGCTAAATATTTTAATATTTTTCCTTGAAGAAAATTTACTCTTTTTATGCTTTGAGTTATCAAATTTTGTTGTTTTTCTAATATATTAAAATCATTTTCAATAATACTTATTTTATCTAAGTGATTAGAAAAAATAATTAAATTTTCATATAATTTATGTTCCATATGAAAAATAGCATCATTAATTGGAATTGAATAACTTCTTGATACTTGTAATTTATTTTTAAAATTTTTAGCATCACTTTTTATTTTCATACATATTATAATTTTTTCACAAAATAATTCTTGTTTATCATATATTTTAGTTAAATCAAATCTGCTTTTTTTAATATTCCTTCTCATAAGAAGAATATCTTTGATTACATTACCTGCTTTATGTTCAATATTTTCAACAGAAAAAATTTTTTTTAATTTAGAAAAAGCCTTTTTCTCATTTTCATTGAAACTAATATTTTCACTGATGATAGCAATTGTAAATCCAATAAAGAACATTCCAATAAAACAAACAATAAATATTATCAATCTTCCAAAATTTGTTCTTGGATATTTATCTCCATAAGAAACTCCTGTTATTGTAACAACAACTAACCAAATGTTATTCATTAAATTTTGTAAATCATTTGTTCCTTTATTTCCTTCAAGTCCTTTTTCTGTATCAAAAGCTAAATTCTCAAGCTGTCTTGATAAAAAACTATATAATAATATAATAAAAAATAAACAAATACATCCTATTTTAATTGGACTAGAAATAATTTCTAATTTAATGGTGAAAAATAATCCAGAAGAAATATTATGAGTTTGACAAATTGTTTTACTAAGTTTTGTGTTATATTTACTTAGAGTAAAATATAATCTTCCAATATTATATAATTTAATTAAAGTAAAAGGAAACACTAAACTATTTAAAGAGTAAACATATCTTAATGTTAATTGTGAAAAACAGAAAATTTTATTAATATATGGTGGAACACATATTAAACAAATTATACTTTCTAATAATAAGTTTTTCCATTTTCCAGTTGAAAATAAATTATCATATTCTGATATTTTTTTATCAAGCTTAAATAAATATATTTGAATTTTATATTTCCTGAAAAGAATATAACAACACATTAGTGAAGATATCATATTTATATATCTGAATGTATTTTCAATTGTTGAAATTTGTCTATTTTCCAGATAATAACTATGATAATGTAATATTTCAAATTGTTCCTTTGTTAGACCAATTAATGATATATTATATTTATTTTTTAAATATATTCTTGTTTTATTAATATAATATTCGTTATCAATTATTGCACTAATAACAGAAATAAAAGAAAAAACAGCTAATAAAATATTTAAAAATTGTTTAAACTCTAAATTTTTTCCATAAATTGTCTCATCGTTAATCGCTAAATTTTTGAAAGATTGCACATAATTTAAAGTATTATTTCTAAATAATAACAAAGAAGATGATTTTCTTTTTCTTTTATTTTCTAAATTAGTTGCTTTTTTTTCAATTACATTAGTATTATAGTTTTTATTTTGTGTAAAGTCTTTAAAACATATATTACTATCTAATTCTTTTTTAGGATGATAGCCTAAAATTGAAGTTATTTGTTCAAACGGATCAATTTTATGATTTGAGTTTTGCTGACCTAATGTTGTTTTTGTTCCTATCATATCTCCAATAGATTTTAAAGGAATACTTGTATCTTTTTGAATAAATTGTTCCTGTGATGTGTTTATATTTGGGATAAAAATTTGTGCATTTTTATACATTATTTAACTTCAAATTAAATAAATGTTAATTAAAAACAAATCATAATCAATAAAATGAAATTGTATTTTATAAGAATAATACTTATTCATTTTTTTAATACATCAAAAAAGAAATCATTTAGACATGAAAGAGTCTATCAAATTAATTTAATTTTAATCTATAATTAAAAAAATATTATAAATTTTTTATTTTTATCATTCATATTAAATTTTTCATTTATGATATGATTTACTTTTTCAAATATTTAATAATATTTTAAAATAAAATACTAATCCCAATTTCATTTTTAAAAAATAAATTTATCAATTTTAATTAAATTTTAAAATTTTAAATTTAATTCTTATCATTCCAGTATGTAGAGGTATAAATCATAAAAAATTCTTTTCATCAAAAAATAATAAATAACTTTTCATTTATTATTTTTACACTTCATTGATTTATGTTATTAAAAATATTAATAATATATGGATTTTTAAAACAAGAAAAAAATTATTAAATAATTAAATTCTGTTTTAATGAATAATGAATTGTAATCAAAAATTTGTTTAAATTATAATAAAAAAAATGAATTTCAGTGAGATGAATAATCTGAAAAAAAAAAATATTCTTTCATCTCCAATTTATAATATAGATAAAAATAAAAGAAAAATGACGTTAGATGACCAAACTTCTGCTACAAGTGAACATTCTCTCAAAAATAAGAAAAAAATAGTTAAAACAAAATCAATTGCTAGTTTAACAATTTCATCACAAATGACAAAAGTACTAACAAAAAATAATAAAGGTTCAAAAAGTTCTTTTTTAAAATTTAAAAGTATAAATGTCAATGAAACAAGAAATAGATTTCCTCAAATTGAAAGTTATCAAACAATTAAAGAATCTACAAAAAGTAGAAATATAGAAGTACCAATGAATAGTTTAAAAAATATTAAAAGCTCAGATAATATTAAAATTAATAAACTAAATGTTTTTCAAAATCAAATACAAAATTTATTGAGAAGACATAAAATTAATCCATTAAAAAATTCTAAAAATCAAATTTTTAAATCAAATTTATTAATTAAAGATACTGATATCACTCGTAAAAGATATTATTTTGGTTTTATGAATAAAGAAAAAAATAATAATAATGAAAATAATATTATTACAAATAAAAAAGAATCTTCAGAAAATTTAACTATAAATTCTTATTCTTCCTTTCGTAAAAAAAAAATACAACCTTTATTAAATAAAAAAGGAAAAATAAAATTTGATATTGATAAATTATTAAAAAAAAGATTCGAAAGTCCTATTGAAAAGAGAATTAAAATTCCAAAACGAAAAAAATTAAAATTAAAACCTCTAAATTTTAAGAAAGTAAGCATAATCAAAAAAGACACACCACTTTTAGATAAAATATTATCTGAAAGAAATTTATTAAAAAAACCAAAAGATGAAAAAATAAATAACAACAAAGATGATTTGAATTCTAAAAAAAATGAAAAATCAAAAGAAAAAAAAACAACAAAAGAAGATGAAAAAATAAAAAGAAATGATAGAGAAACCCATTCAATTTTAAAACATAAAAGTCCAAGTATTGAAAATAAAACAGTTAAATTTACTGAAGATTTAAATGTTCTTAATTTAGAAAAAAGAAAATCAGAAAAAGAAAATTCAAAAAGAAAAAGATCAAGCAAAAAATTATCATCAATAGGTTCAATACATAATTTAGAGATCAATCAACTTATGTTAGAAGAATCTTTTTCTCATGAATATGAAGATAGTGGAACTACTGATTCAGAAGAAGAGAAATATAAAAGGAAAATTCTAAGAGAAAAAATGAGAAATAATAGGAATTCTCTTATTGGTTTATCAAAACAAATTATTAAATCTTATGAATTTTTTACTGTTTCTAAAAAAGATAAACAATTTTTAATCGAATTATATCCTGAAAATTTTTCTGATAAAAAATTAGAATTATCCGATTATTCAAATATATTAAATAATTCTAGGGACTATATACAATCAAAAGTTAATATAAAGCAAAAAGAATATATTAAAAATTTTAAATATTCAATTAAAGATTTTCAAATTAACTTTAATGATAATTTAATAGATGAAATTTTTGAAAATGAATTAAAAAAAGTACAAATATTGTTATTTTCTAGATTTTTAAATGTAGGATTAGATTCAGCAATAGCTTTTCATTTAATGAATACTTATATTCCAATTGTTCCTGAATTTATAGAAAATTTTATTTCTAACAAAACAAATGAAAAAACGAAATTAGAAGATAATGATTTTACTTTTCTTTTCAAAGCAAAAAAAAGAAAAAATGTTTTAGATATAAAAGATATTTTACTTTTTGATGCTATGACTCAAACAAAAGAAAATTTAATTTTTTATCAAAGATTTATTTATTGTGATTATGGAAAATTAATATTTTATGAAAAAGAAGATTTAACTAGTTTAGAAAGTTCATTCCACGAAAATAATGATAATTCACATGAAAAAAATACAATTAAAAAGAAGAAAAAAAAAAGAATTCATTTAAATATTCTAAGAAAAAAATTATTTTTCAATATGGATAATATTAAAAGACAAGTTATGTCATCGGCTTTAGAAAAATATTTAAATTATCAAGATGATGTAATAAAAGTTTTAGTGAAAAAAATCGAACAATTAAAAAATAAAAATAAACAAGATCCAGATTTAGAATTATTATGTTATAGATTATTTGATTATTTAATAAGAAATCAATCAAATAATTTAGTATTTAGATTTCATCACAGATATCATAAATTATTTGATATAAATTATTCAGATCCATATAATAATGGGAATACATTATTAATAATTGCAACGAAGGAAAATTCACTTAATTTAGTGAAATATTTTTTAGATAAAGGAGCAAATCCTAATATTGCAAATGATTATGGAAATACACCAATGCATTATGCTATTAGTCATAAATGCTTTGCAATTGCTGATATTTTAAGAAAAAAAGGAGCAAGAGAAGATATTGCTAATTTTAAAGGATTAATTCCTTGGGAATGTGATAATGGAGTAGAAGGATAATTCATTATATTTTTATATTTTTAATAATTAATTGTATGTCAAGATATAAATGTATAATTTTATTGATATTTTCCTTAATTATATATTTTAAGAATATGTTTTATAAAAAGTAAAATTTTGTTTTTTAATCAAAAAGTATTTATAAATTTAATTTAATTTAATT
>JAEEGI010020318.1_pt1 | contig 13314 bp, 15 predicted proteins | sample 8958751 | NCBI WGS metagenome assembly JAEEGI01 (sample SAMN16246545, study PRJNA631951) | gut metagenome | biome: gut microbiome; feature: rumen; material: KS-attached | host: Bos | place: Iran: Karaj | collected 2018-10
AGCAAGTACAAGTGCAGATCCTCTCTTTAATGATGCCGCTGGATGCTCCTGAGCCTTGCACACGTAATCCACCGGTATACCGTTCCTCACTCCATCAACATGCATGATCAACGGATCATACGTCTGTGTCTCGGAATGACCGTCAACATAGTTGAGCGTTGCAGGAGCGTGGCACTGAATCCCCGACCCCGCCAAGCCAGGTATCGGCAGCCAATTCACCCGACCGCGGACTTCCGATTCACGGAACTTTTTCATCTCACTATACAGCGAACCGTCAGAAGCACAGCCAGAGGCCAATGTACATGCGACATACACCGTGCATAACATTGGTAAAAACCTGCCTATCGCCTGTCTGCAGACGAGAAGCGATTCAGCAAGGGTACCGACAACCGCTTTCATATCACGAAACCCTGTGTATCGGCAGACTTCACTGACTAATGATGATGACGATGATTTGCGATCCAGAAGCGTCTGCCCGCACGCTGCCGATCACGCTGTCGCCTGCGCCAACAGGAACGGTTCCCATCACCTTGCCACTATGGACAATATCGCTATCCTGTTCTGATTTGGCCGTTTGGACGAATGAGAATTGACACTCTACGCCAAGCATCCCGTCATTACCATCTCTTATTTTTATCCGCTCTCCAACGTCTTTAGATGACTCGCTAGAACTAGACGAGCTATAAGACGAACCATGACTGCGCGACCTCTCGACGACTTTAACGCTTCGCGTAGACGATATATCTCCGCCGCCGGGCGTAAGGATATGAGACCAGAGCGGCTCGACATCATGACTGCGGAACTTCTCAATCAGCTCCGCCTGAGATGCGGCATTGTAAACCGCCTTGTCGAACACAACCGCCGAAACCCTCACGGAACTGGCGCAGCCGCGATTCAAAGCCTTCTCCGACGCGCAGCCGACAACAAACACTATCAACAATGCCGCAAGTGACCTGACTATCATTTCAAACTCCTTTTAGGTTTTCTAGATTGTGGTGAATATTATACCAAATTCCGCGGTAAATGCGCCGCGCGTTATGGCATAATGTCTTGGTTAAGACTACTGACGATTCCTGTCTCTCAAGCCGAATAATCCGACCTGCCTGCCATTACACTTGCCCATTCCCTACGGATGAATCCAGGCGAGGTCGTCCTCAAGCGCCTGACGGCGGTCGGCGGCAAGACGCTCCCAGACATCTGGCGTAAGCTCGAGTCCGGCCGCCTTGAACTGCGCGATGAGGTTGTTGCGGCGCCATTCGCCGACGTCCTTCTTGCGCATCTCGTAGTCGGGGCGCGTGCGAAGCGCCTCGTCGACGGTGTAGAGGTAGAGCTTGCCGTCCTTCATGCCCGGCACCATTTCGCCCGTGTCGCGGTATCCCTCCACCGCGTCCCACGACGCCTCGTCGAAAGCGGCCTGCGCGTTGCGCGCATCCTCAGGCCAGTCCTTGCGGTCGATCATATCCCAAGCTCCTTTCTCATCGGCTCCGCCAAGGCGGGGTCCAGCACAAGCGAATCGCCGTTGCGCCTGTAGATGAGGCGCTGAATGGCGGGTACTGCGTAGAAGACGAGCGTCGAGTCGGCGAGCGCGGCATACTCCCTGACGTTCGCACTCGACCGCGCATACCGGCGCATGACGTCCACGGTCGGCACATCGTGCCCCCCAGCGAGAACGCGATGGCTGATGCGGAGCGGCAGCGCCGCCGGCTCGGGCATCCAAAGGTAGTAGAGCACGACCGTGTAGCCGCGCCTCTTCGCGTCGGCGAGAAGCTTCAAATGCCCGCGACCCGAAAGCGTCGTCTCAAAGGCGAACGACGTGCGCGCCTCGATGAGCTCGGCAATACGCTCCAGCGTGAGCTTTCCCGCCTTGATCGCGGAGAGCCGGATGTCCGTCGGCGACATGCCCTGCGCCATGAGGTCGGGGTTCACGTACTCCACTGCGCCGGCGTACTCGGGCAGGTACCTGAGCGCAAACGTCGACTTCCCGGAGCCGTTAGGCCCCGCGACTACATGGCATATTGGTCTCGTCTTTTCGTTCATTTTTCTTTTATTATATCAAAAATATTGGCGGGCTGGGAGTACTTTTCACGGCGAGTATGAAGTTCCGCAAGGCTTCACCTCGGAACACATTCAAGACGAGCTATTGATACGTATCATGGTGAAACTCCTCCAGTCCCGCTTTCGCAAACCATGCGAGCATGCGCCGGTTGCTAAAATCGAGGTTGTGCGAAATCGTATCGAGTGCGTACAGCGTCGGATCGAACAACGGCTTGCTTCTGGAGAGTGCCGTCGAAAGCGCGGCGATTGGGCGTATCAGCGCCATCGGCAACGTCATCTCGCGCAGGCGTTTTCCCGGCAGGAACTCCGCCGCGAGTTCGTGACAGTATTCGCTCACAGTGACGCGCCGCGAATCCAGTACGGTCACGCCCTCCCCACCCGCCTCCGGCAGAATCATGGCAGCGTGAAGCGTCCGGCAGACATTCTCCACATGCACGAGCGGCCAGCGGTTCCGTCCGCGCCACTTTCCAAAATGGAATACGAGCGGCGAGTTCTTCAGGTACGCGACCGTTCGCGGCGTGATGGATGTGTCGCCGCGTCCGTAAACGACGCACGGCCTCACGCAGCTGAAGCGCGCGCGCGGCAGATTTGCCGCGAGCCACTTCTCGGAGAGAATCTTGTACTTCGGATAAGGATTCTTCACGGTTTCGTCAAAGGCAAGCTCTTCCTCGCTCTCACCGTTGAAATCGTGAAGCCCGTAAACATCCGCAGTGGAAAGATAAACAAACCGCTTCACGCCGTGTTCCATCGCAACGGACGCGAGCCCCTTCACGGCATCGTAGTTGGCCTTGCGGAACCATTCATCGCGGCCAACGTCGCTCGCCCGTGCCGCGATATGGACGACGTAGTCGATCTTTTCCTCGAACAAGCGCGATAAATCCGCCGCATCCGCGAGGTCGATCTTTATCGTCTTAATCCCAAGCCGCGTCAAGCGCTCCGCGACATGGTTGCGCACCGTGCCTATGACGCGATACCCCGCGTTCACGAAGTATTCCGCCGCGTTCGAGCCGATATAGCCGCCAGCACCTGTAACAAGAATCGTTTCCATAATCTATCGCCAAAGCGAAGTCCAGTATGATGCCGTTTCTGCCAACCAGTTCTCGCGCGGGATTGCGCGATAGTCCGGCGGTGGCGTAGACATGTGGCCAGTCTTTCCGCCGTACATGATGCGGAAATCGCATTCACCCTGCGCGGCGAATCCGCCACGTCCGATCTTGACGGCATCGGCTACTGACGTCCCGGCGGGAACGGCGAACACAAGTTCGTATTCGCCGACGCCGCCGATGAGCGCCCAGCCCTTCTCCACACCAGGTGGAAGGCTCCGCGCAATTTCCGGCGAAACGGCGCGCTCCGCATCCAGTTCAAGCCATACGCCGGGATTGACGCGGCGGAAGTTCTCCAGCGCATCGAAAAGGCCGCCGCTCGTATCGGTGGCGAAAAGCGCATTTCCCGGAACGGGGTCGCGAAGCGCTGGTTCCGGAACTGAACGCCCAAGAAACGTCGCGACATTTGCCGCACCAAACGGACCCGTCGCATACAAATCAAAATCTACGCGCTGCGACGCGACACGGCGAACGGGCGTTTTGCAGGACGCAAACACGGTGGCCGTCCAGCACCATTCCTTCGCCGAGCCGATATCGCCGCCAACGACCTTTGCGCCGTAGTGCGACACGACCTGCTGGACGCCATGCGCAACGCGCTCATAAAACCTTTCGTCGTGCGAGTCGTCAATGTTCCACGCCTGAACGAGAAAATCCGGCTTCGCCCCGCAGGCGAGAATATCCGCAATCGCACCATACGCCATCACCCTTCCCATGGCTTCCGGCTCAAGGCCGAAGAGAAAATCCTCGCGCTCGGAAAAGGAATCCGTCGAGACGAGCAGATTCGTCCCTTCAAATGGAACTACCTCCGCATCCGCCCCGAAAGGCCGTGTGCCGTGAATGCGGGAAAAGGCCTCTATCAGCTTCTGTTCTTGCATCTGCATTCTCCTTCATTCTGGGGCACCACAAGGCGCAGACGGTTTGGGAACAAATCGACCGACACCGGCAGCGTGCCGTGAGGGTCGCCGTCGTACTCGACTGCAAGCGGAGAGGCGGACGAAATGATCGTCTTGTCGCGAAGGACACGGATTTCTCCGCAGGGCTTGCCGCGATACAGATTCCAGACAATCCGCAAGCATCCGAAACGCGACACATCCTTGGCAAACCAAAACGCGTACTCGTCGTCGGCAAGCGGTGGGAGCGCAATCTTGAGTCCGCCGGCGATCAGCGACATCCGCGTGATGAGCGCATGGGCTACGTTGCAGATTTCTTCGCCGTTCACTTTGATGTCATAGCGCCTGCCGCGCATTACTTCCCGCAGAACTGACCAAAGCGTTCCAAAGAAATCACCGAGCCTCGGACGCAGCCTGTTGGCGGAAGCGGCAACAGCCGCGCCCATTCCTAAGTTCATTGAGCAGAAGAACGGTTCGCCGTTCGCGGTGAGTACGGGAATCTCTCGGACCGCGCCACCGCGCAAGACGGCGATTGCCTGTTCCGCATCCGTCGGGATGCCATGCACGAGGCAGAAATCGGGACTCGTCCCCGTGTAGAGAACGCCGAATTTGAGAGAAGTATTGCTATTCGCCAAAACGCCTCGCGCCACGGCGTTGACCGTTCCGTCGCCTCCGCATGCGACCACCGCCTCATAACCCGACGCCTCACGCGCAAGACGCGACGCCTCGTCGATATTCTCCAACACAACAAAATCGCCTTCGGGCAGAAGCGTGCGAAGGCGCGGCAAAATGCGGCCGGAGCGTCCGCCGTGCGAAAGCGGATTGACCAAAACGAGGAATCGTTTCATCTGTAGATTCCCATTTTGTCGTAAACCTTCGTCGGCGTGCCGCCCTTCCAGCCGGAAACGAGTTTCTCCGTCTCCGTCCAAGGAAGAGGAAGTTTATCGCCCGACTTAGAGGCGATTTCGGCGGCGCGGCGCTCGCACGTCCACTCCTCGCACGGCACAGCAAACGCCTTGCGCATACGCGCATACGCCGTTTCGAACGGCACTTCGGCGAGATTCCCGAACGAGATGTTGACGAACTCGCAGGGCTGGACGTCTCCGTTCGCGCCCACGTAGAAGCGGTCGATTCCGCCGCAGCAGCATCCGAGCATCTCCGCGGACTCCTCGTAGACCTGCGCCGTGAGAATCGTTGGAATGTGCGACTTGGCGGAATTGTAGTGCCGTTGAGCGGCGCATGCGACGCGGACGGCTTCCGCATGCAGCGACTTGTCGAACGCCTTGCCCATCCACGCGCCGCACGCCTTCGGATGGATGAGCTGGATGTAGTCGCAGTTGTTTTCGGCGGCAAGCGTCATGATACGGTCGATTCCGCCGTCAACGACTTCTCGGTCCGTCAGCACGGTGTTGAATCCGACGAGCATTCTCTCCTCGCGGCAGTCGTGCAGGAAATCGAGCGCGCGGCGCCACGATCCCACAACGCCCGTGAATGCATCGTGCGCTTTCTCGTCCACGGAGTGAATGGACGACATCACGCCCGTCACCTTCAATTCCGCGAGGCGGCGGATCTTCTCCGGCGTCGCGCCGTGTCCAGTTGAATTTACCCACACCTCCAGCCCCGCGATTTCCGCGAGAACCGCCTCAAGGCGTTCGAAGCGGAGAAGCGGCTCTCCGCCTTCGACAGCCCACGCGACAATGCCGAAGTCGCGCATCTTGCGGACGTTCTCAATGAGCACGGGAAGCGGCAGCTCGTGCGGATCGTCCTTGCGCTGGTAACAATGCGGGCATTTATACGTACATGCCTTTGAAATCGAGAGAACGACGCTGACGGGGCGCGGCGGACGGCAGAGAACTTTATCCTCCAGCGCAGTGAAGAACGCCTGCGACGGATAACGCGGCAGATAGAAGTCGAGCTTGTATTCGCCACTAGCGAGTCGCTTCAACTTGTGTTTGTAGAAGATGCGTGTCAACTGCGATGCCTTCATGAGTGCGGCTGGATGCCGCCAATACCGCCACGCGCACGCAAGCGACATGCGCACGTAGAAGAGAAACTTCCGAAAGCCCGTTATGTTCTCATTCCTTTTCATCGTTGTACCAGAGAAAGAGAAGCTGGATGGCGACAAGGGAGACGATGGCATAGAGCCAAGTCGCCGCTATAAAATGCAAGAGCAGCATAAGAACGCACAACTGACAATTCAGGCAAGTCGCACGGTGAAACATATAATGCGAGACAAGGCGCTGAAACACGATGACAATCGCGATAATGACGACCGAAAGAAAGAAGCAACCCACATTGAACCACGAAAGGAAATTCATGCGCAGCACGGCGAGGCATGGACAGCATACGGAAACGAACAGCGCGACTCTCGGACAAATCGTCTGAAGCGTCCTTACTCCGGCCGCTCGGTCGCCATCCACGTCTTTGAAATAGCTGTTGTGACACATCAGAGAATGAGCGGGCACAATCCAAACCCAAACAAATTCCAGCTCCTGCGCATTCGGACAGCGCCCCGCAGCGCCAGCTATGGCGAAAAGCGCGCAACATGATATTGCGCAGGCATAGACAAGGCAGTTCAACACTGGCACGCGTTTCAGGAGCGAGTATGCGATATTCAGAACCCCGCCAAGCGTGAGAAATGCAAGAGTCCAAGGCGACATCAGATACCCGGCGACCGCGATTGCGGCGAGCCCCGCGGCTGAAACGGCAAACGCCGGGAGCGGACTGAGTGCGCCAGTCACCATCGGACGGTGCGGCGCGTTGATCGCATCCTCCTTCCTGTCGCACCAGTCGCTGAAGATCTGGTTGAATCCCCAGGCGAAGAACCCCATCGCAAGAAGCCCCGCATCGCGCAACGTCCACGGAAAGTCGTTTAGCGTCCAGGACAACTTAATAAGCTCGTTGTAAGTGCCATGCGCCAGGCACAGCCCCGCCAGCACGGTCGTCGCGGTGACGAATCCGTAGTAGAGCCGCATCGAGCGGAGGTAGTAGTAGAGAAACTTCAGCATCTGAGCGCCTCTGCTATTACGTCGGCAGCTTCTTCGACAAGCGCATTCGTGTGAGTCGCCATAAAACTCGTACGGATGAGCGAATGTCCCTCCGGCACGCCTGGCGGAACGAACGGATTGACGAAAACGCCGCCGTCGAACATCTTCTTCGCGGCGATGCATGTCTCCATCGTCCAGCCGGTCGGAATCGGCAGAATCGGCGTGATGCCGTCCTTGGCAGAATCGACCAGCGGGATTCCGCGCTCCGCAAACGCCTTTCGTGCGAAATCGGCAACGCCGCGCAGCCGCTCCGGCAGTTCTGGGTGTGCCTTGAGATGACGAAGCGCTGCAAGCGCCGTCGCCGCACTTGCCGGCGTGACGGCGGCGGAGAATACGAACGGGAAAGAGGAATGGCGCAGGTAGTCGATGACATCACGCCGGCCCGCCACAAAACCGCCGAGTGAGGCAAGCGATTTCGAGAACGTGCCCATGACGAGATCCACATCCACGTCGAGGCCGAAATGCGAGGCCGTACCTCGTCCGCCCTTCCCGATGACACCGAGTCCGTGCGCATCATCGACCATCACGGCAGCGCCGTAGTTTTTCGCGAGCCGACAGATCGACGGCAAATCGGCGAGGTCGCCGCCGACCGAGAACACGCCATCGACGACGACAAGGCACCCAGCGCCGTCCGGTACGAAGGCGAGACGCCGCTCAAGGGATTCCATGTCATTGTGACGATAACGCAGCATCTTACCGAAGCTCATCTGCGCGGCACAATAGACGCTCGCATGGTCTTCCGTATCGCAGATGACGTAATCGCCGCGTCCCACGAGCGCGCTTATGACGCCGAGGTTCGTCTGGAAACCCGTTCCAAATATGATCGCGTCCTCCTTGCCGATGAAGCCGGCAAGTTCTCGCTCGAGTTCAAGGTGCAGATCGAGGTTGCCATTTAGGAAGCGCGAGCCGGAGCAACCCGTTCCGTACTTCTCAATCGCCTTGATGGCGGCCTCCATGACCTCCGGACACGACGTCAACCCGAGGTAGTTGTTGGAGCCGAGCATGATGCGGCGCTTGCCTTCCATGACGACAACAGCGTCCTGGCGCGACTCGAGGCGGTGGAAATACGGATAGGTTCCCGCCTCGCGCGCCTCATCTGCACGCCTATCAGCAAGCACTTTTTCAAACAGTCGTTTCATCTCAACATTCACTTCGCCATGTCATTTCCTTTTACTGCGCGATGGCTTTCAGGCGGTCGAAGAACTTGGCGAGATAGCGCGACTTCGCCTCTGCGGAAAGATGGGACTCATCAATCATCCGTTCGGTCTCGCCCCTGCGGACATTGAAAAGCGAAATCATCCCGCGCACATCTTCCTCAAAGACGCCGAATGCCGCGCCGAGTTCGATGAAGTCCGCAGACGAATAGAAGCCCAGCGTCTCGTATGCCGGCGTGAAATGTCCGTCGGCGAAAAATTCCAGACCCGTCGCCGTCGGCTCGTTTGGGAAATGCACAGCCGTGTTCAGGAGATCGTATGCCGGCGTGAGGATGTAGTCGCCCTGTTCGCTTCGATAGAGCGAGAAGTTTTTGAGGTGAGCGTCGCCGTTTGCAAAGACGTAGTTGAAAAGAACGAGGAAGAACACCTTGGGGTTCTCCACGGCGGCCGCCGGACAGAACCGCCGCATAAGATCGGCCAGTTCTTCATAGCTCGCGTCATACTTGTAGTTCTCACCATGCGTCTCCGGCGTATGCCCCGCGAGCTGGCAGAAGTCCTCCTGCTGTACACGCTCGCCATCGCGCCGATCAAAGCGCCGCGTGAGATAGGCGTATTCGCCGTCCTTCATCTCCACGAGTTCATGTTCCGCCGTCTTGACGCGGAACACCTTCTCCGCAATGTCCATCGTAAGCGCCTCGTTCGCCGGGATGTCGGACGCGAGTTCCGCGTACGTGTTGCGGGGAACGGGCTTCAGGATGTAGTCGCCACCGGACTCCACGACGGCAAATCCACCGCGGACGCGCTTCAGCTGTACCTTGTCCTGCACGCCAGATATGGACGCGCGGCGCGTCTTCTCCCTGTTAACGGGGAGGTTCAGGTCTGAAGCCGAGAAGTCAAGCCTTAACATACACCGCTCCTATCGCTCCGTATGCGCTCGTCTCGAGGAGGCGCGTGAAGTGGTCGTTCTCGTCGATGTGCAGTTCGCGGCACTGGCGTTCCTTCTGCGCGCCCTCGGCCAGGAGACCGAAGAAGAACGGGAAAAGCACTTTCGAACGATACTCGCGTTGCGTCTTTGGGAGCGTGGCCGATATCTCCGGCATCGCGGAGTCCGCAAAGTAAAGTGGATCGTAGCGGAAGAGATAGCCGTCCGCGTCCTTGACGAGCGTCCCCGCAGGGATGTCGCGATAATACACAGTTCCGCTCTTCATACGCCGACCCTCACCTTAAAGCCCACGGTGTCGGCAACCTTGAGAAGCGTATCGAGCGTGACATTGCCCTCGCCCGTCTCAAGATTGGAAAGAGTATGCACCGACACGCCGCTCAACTTTGCAAGCCTCGCCTGCGTGATGTCGAGCGTATCGCGCCTCTCCGCAATCGCCGTTCCTATCTCTGATTTATTCATCGAAATGAATTATACGCCTTTTTTTGCCGCCGTGCAAGGGCAATCTTCAAGAAATATTCATTATAATGAAATTAAACACATCTGCACAGAAAACTTCATCTCAGCCATATTCCCTCGTGCGCAAGGAGCGATACTTTATTTTCCAACCCACCGCCGTAGCCGGTGAGGCTGCCGTCCGCGCCGATGACACGGTGGCATGGGATGATGATGCAGATCGGATTCCATCCGACCGCGCCACCGACGGCCTGTGCCGAAACCCTGCCCCCGCGCTTTTTCTCAATCGCCTTCGCGATATCGCCGTATGAGACTGTGGCCCCGTACGGGATTCGCAGCATCTCATCGATGACCGCCTGACGAAACGGCGTCAATCCTTCAATACGATAGTTGGGCGTGAAGCCGGGATCATGCCCCGCGAAATACTCGTCAAGCCAGCGGCGCGCATCGCGGAACGCCGGCGTCTCGCGTCTTTCGCACTCACGCGTGTTACGCCAGTCATCGCGCGAACCCTCAAACCAAAGCCCAGTCAGCGCTTCGTCGTCCCCACACATCACGAGATCGTCGAATCCCTCTGGCGTCTTGTATTTACAGATGTAATTCATCATAGGTTTGCCTTTTCTACTATGTCCGTTGCGGACAGACTTTGGCGGGATCAGGGCTTCACATGCGTTCTTTACATGTGGAAGAGATCGTCCAGGCGAACCTGGGAATGAACGATATAAGAGTATTCGTTACGCTTAACACCCGAAGTCGTGATCATGGTCAAATGCAATGATTTGTTCGTCTGCGTCTCGTCCTTCAGCACGGAAAGCTTGTTTTCCAAATCGGCAGCATATTTCGCGCCGATAGAGAATTCCCCTGTTACAAATTTCATTTCACAGACGTTGATGACGCCGTCCTTGCGGTCAATGAGCAAATCGATCTGCGCGCCGCCGTTCCGCTTGGAGCTCCGCCACGCGCAGACAGTGGTCGATACGCCGGCAATCCCGAGCGCAGACTTGATCTGGCGCTCATGCCACATGCAGACACGTTCGAAGGCGACTCCCTCCCATGCGAAGCGCTCGCCCGAGCCGACGCCATCAAGCCAATATCCCGGACGGGAAATCGACTTGCCGCGCAAGAACGTCAGATAGAACAAGGTAAACGCATCGACCAACTGATAGATGGACCCGCGCTTGACGCGACCAAGCGGCGAATAGATCCGGATAAAACCGCTCTCCTCCAGTTCCTCCAGAATGCGCGAAAGCTTTCCTGAATCCTTAAGACCGATTGCCGACACAATTTCCTCGCGCGTCATCCCGGACTTCCGCGAGCCAAGCACCTCGACGATCTTGATGTGCTTCTCGGCCTTCTTGAACACGGAAGCGTAGAGACGTTTGAATTCAACCGACAACTCACCCCCTTGCGTAAAGCAGAGCCTGTCAATGTTTTGCGCAAGCGACAGCGAGCGGTCAAGAAGGCTCCAATAATAAGGTGCCCCGCCAAACACCATGTACCCTTCCGCCAGTTCGCGCCGCCCCATCGGAAGGCCAAGTTCGCGGGCGTATGCCTCGCACTCGCCCAAGGTGAACGGTTTCAGGTAAATGACCCGATTGGCACGGTTGAACAGACCGCCCTTGTTTTTCAGGACCTTCTTGATCATCCAGCTTGTCGCGCTTCCGCAGACGATCAACACGATGTCCTTTCGCGCCGAACACCAGCCGTTCCAGAAATTCTCCAACGCGCTGACGAACTTCGCGCGCGGCGTGTCCATCCACGGGAGCTCGTCAATGAAAACAACCTTTCGCCCATCGCTACTCGCCTTGAGGAATCGCTTGAGCAAGCTGAAGGCCTGTATCCAATTCTTGGGCACCTCACAGGGACCCATCCCCTGGTCGATCAAAGACGCATGAAAAGATTCCAGTTGATCAGCCATTGAACTGGTTTCCATTCCCGTATGAGAAAACGTAAAGCGGTAATCAAACGCTTCTCGTATCAGGAAAGTCTTGCCGACGCGCCGACGTCCATAGACAACGACAAAACGTGAACGATCCGCCATCGCAGCTTCACGTAGCGCCTCAACTTCTTCTTTTCGTCCAATCATCGCAGACCTCCTTATCTTTAAGCGGTCAATATGTTATCATTTTTCTGACTTAATGTCCATCTTGAAGTTATAATCGGTCATTATCTCCTTCTGGGGACATTTAATGACCATTCATAGTTATTCTGCTGTTGGACGACAGGTACATTCTTCTATTCGCCGCCATCGTGCCCGAAGCGGCCCCCCCCCTTGTCATTCAACCTTTCGCAGTCCCCTCACTCATGAAAGGGAATGCTACAGGAAACGTGTGCCGTACCGTCTTCTGTGAAAGTGAGCGAATACTTGCCGCCCACAGGACACGACGGGACACTCTTGCCGGCATTTCTAATCTCCATGCAAACATCCCCCATTGTAGGACGTCTCCCGTCGTGAGTCTGCATAAAATTTTGCGCCTCGGCCTGCAGCTCATATCGCTCACACGCACACTGTCTATACATCGGGAATCCGCCATTACTACAACTAACGCCGCAATGTTCCTTCAACCACTTGTCAATGTGCTGTCTCGAGCTTGTCGCCAAGCGCCAATTGTAACCTTTCCCCTCGACTCGGAGAGCTCTTCCATGATGAAGTGCCGACACTACTATCCGCTTCCCGTCTCGCCACCAGTCAACTCCTGGATATCCACAGCACTTGCACGGCAGACTTGTCCCCGAAAACTGAAACATCGAGTTGAATTCGGCTATCTCCGTCTTGTTGGTAATCTCATAGAGCGATGGTTCCATGTCAAGTTTGGAATGACAAAGCCCACCGCCATCACGAATCACAATCCGGTCGGCGTCTTTGACCATCGCTACGAAATGCGCGTTCATCGTGATGCCGAAGTAGCCAAGGACGAAATGAAGCCACAGACCAACAGACACAAAATGAACTAACGCTAAGAAGCAGACGAGCATCTGGAATCTTCCCACGGGTCGCCGTGGAGACATTAGTCCAAGAACAATAGCCACAAGCGCCACGATGACAGGCAGCACGGGGATATAGAATGACACCTGGAAACATAGGCAGGCAATGTTTATGAAAAGCGCAACACAGAGGTACCGAGCAATGCCGTAGAACCGCTGTTTAGCCGTTATCTTGTCCTCCTTCATTGCCACGAACTCCTTTCGGTCTTCCAAATTCCGTATACGACAAACATCGGATCTTCTACATCGTCAATGTGCGATTACGGTGCGGAACGAGAGTTCACGCTGTTTCGACTCGCGCGCTGCAATGCACGCACTCAACCGCTTCTCCTTTATCAATTCGGCGATAAGAAGCCCTGTTTTCCTTTGTAAACGATTCCCTCAACGGTTTCAAGATTCTCTTTCCGCACCTTGGGCAAATCAGATTGTCATACGCCATCCACTCAAACACAAGTGCGATGCCACCCAACACAAACATCATCACTAGGCCGATGCCCATGAGAACCATCTCGCCAATGATGCTAAAAGCAATTACCGAGATGAACGCACCTGTCGCCAATACCATGAACGCGAACGCCAATCGGCTCTGTTTCCGAAACTTTCTCAAGTTCGTTGTCATGTCAAATGCCCTTTACCATGAGATTACGGGCGGTATTCGCAACGGCCGCGGGAACGCGGGACGAA
>JAEEGI010020319.1_pt1 | contig 13313 bp, 7 predicted proteins | sample 8958751 | NCBI WGS metagenome assembly JAEEGI01 (sample SAMN16246545, study PRJNA631951) | gut metagenome | biome: gut microbiome; feature: rumen; material: KS-attached | host: Bos | place: Iran: Karaj | collected 2018-10
CTTGAGAGGTACTTCCCACGATACGCCAACCACTTGTCCGACTTCTGCGGCGCTTATGGCGTTGTGAAGCATCAGTTCCTGATCGAGCAGACCGGCAAGAAATGGGACGATGAGTATATCGAGTCGCTGATAACTGGCGACTCCAACTATCTGAAATATTTAGTACGCAAAATGTCACAACGACTTGCTGAGGTGAATGCCGAGAGAACCGCAAAGGGTCTTGACGTGTTGAAAGAAGCCGATGGAACCATTGTCGAGATTGTTGATATTTATGCTTGATTTTTAATCTTTAAAATACATCAAGATGAAACAAAAAATATATTCATTCGTTATCATGGCTTCCCTGATGCTGTTGGTGACTTCATGTTTTGACGATGACAGTACGGCATGGGAGAATCCACTCACTCGCATCACCATCAATGGCATTGAGAGCGCTTATGAGAAGACTGCTTATGTACACGACGTACTGCAGATTCATCCGACCGTTGAAACAGGGCTCACCGACGACAAGGTGGAGTACCGTTGGATCATGATTAACAATAAGACTGGTAATATTACCGCTGATGGCGATACCATCCAACCATTGGAAATCGGCAGCACCAAAGACCTCGACTATGAGGTGAATACCGCACCAGGCAATTATCAGATCCGTCTCTATGTCACCGACAAGGTTACCGGCAATTCTGCCATGGCTTACACCTCGCTGACCGTACAGACGAATTTCTCGAAGGGTTTCTATATCCTTAAGGAGACTGAAGACGGTAATACCGAACTCGACGAACTCGACTTCACCTGGAACCTGGCTGAGAACCTCTTACAGAAAATCGACGGCCAGCCTATGCCAGGCAAGCCCGCAAACCTCTGTCAAATGTACGACCAGAACTATATCAACACAGAGAACGACGAGATAGAGTCTGCCAACGGCCTGATTGTCTCCTCAGAGAAAGACTTTGGCATCTACCGTGCCACCGACCTGAAGAGAATTCTCGACCGTTCGAACATTTTCTTTGACGACAGTCCTACTGATGAGGTGATTTATGGAACCTACTCCAGTTCTTTCAGCTCCATGTTAATCTCATCCAAAGGTTTCTATTCTTACTCTGGAGGTACAGGGCAGTTCGGTATGCCCGACAAGCAACTCACTGGTAGTCCGTATTATTACGTAGACTTTGCTGCTGATGGTGGCGGTGCCTTCTGGAATCCCTCCACGCACAGCATTACAGGTTTCGACTATCTGCTGACCCCTTATCCCCTGACTGACATGAGCATGGGCAGTGAAGACATTACACAGAACCTCACCAACTATGAATGTCTGTACTGCGGCTATAGCTATATCTCATGGATGGAAAACGGATATTTCATCCTACGCGACAAGAGCACCCAGGACCGATACCTCTATCTCATTGACGGCAGTTTCAGTGGTCAGTACCTCAACAGCCGTATCAAACTTGATCCCAATTCTCACATGGGCAAAGCTGACCACTATGCCACCAATGGCATATCAGCCTCTTACATCTATTGTGCTGAGGGCGGGAAGCTCTATGCCTGCATCACCAATTCAGGAGACTTCAGCGAGGTGGAAATCAAGCCAGAGGGTATCTCGTCGGGCGAGTACATCAACTTTGTGGGTAACCAGTTCTGGGACGACGATACCACTGGCACTCCGTTCAACTACCTGATTGTGGGCACACAGAGTGGCAACACCTACAAGCTGTATGTATACGACACCAACGGCGGAGCTCCCGTGGGCCAGCCCATCAAGGTAGTCCAAGGCACAGGAAAGGTACGCAAGGTAAGATACCTGAATTCCACAAGCTCCTTGTATATGATGTATGGATTCTATTATTCATTCAGCGCATACGACTGATGCAAGTAATAACTAAAGGGGAGTTGTTTCTCCCCTTTATGTAATTGATCAACAATAAAATAACAATGAAAAAGATTATTTTTTCCTTCATCTGTCTGCTGCTGACATCAGCTGTTCTGGCGCAGACAAACTTCCGCGAATTATCGTTCGACCAAGCTGTGGCAGCCGCCAAGGCCGAGGGCAAACTGGTGTTCATCGACGTGATGACCTCCTGGTGCGGTCCCTGCAAGCTGATGGCGCGCGAGGTATTCCCGCAGAAGATGGTGGGCGACTACATGAACAAGACCTTCGTCAACATCAAGATCGATGCTGAAAAGGGCGAGGGCATCCAGATTGCCAAAGCCTATAACGTACATTCCTATCCCACCTTCCTCATGGTCGACACCGACAAGCGAGAGGTGGCACGATTGGTAGGATATAAGGAGGGCGAGAGCTTTATCACCGAGCTGCAGCGGTTGCTCAATCCCGATGCCACACCCGAAAAACTGAAGGCCCGTTACGAGAGTGGGGAGCGCAACGCATGGCTTGTGAAAAACTATGCCAGCTACCTTCACGACGAGGCGTTGAACGACAGAAGAAACTACGAGAAGAAATCGAACGAGATCAATCAAATGGTGGCAGACTACTATATGGGGCTGTCGGATGCCGACAAGTTCAACCCTGAGAATTTCTTCGTATTCCGCAAATATGTCACCAGTGCCGATGAGCCGGCAGTCAGGTTTGTCGTCAACAACATCAAGAAGGTACCGGCAGCCAGCCGTCAGGAATTAGTGGAGTTGATTTCAAAGATCTACGACAACCAGGAATACTTCCTCATCTCGGGCGGAAGGCCCCTTTCCCAGGAAGGCATCAACACCTTCAAGAGTGACTTAAAAGCGCTGGGCATCAACGCCAATCACAAATACGACAATGGTATCACTCTTATGGAGGCCCGGCTTGCTGGAGACGATGCGTTTATTCAGGCGTGCCGCACACTGTTTAACAAGGTCAACGAGATGCAACTGTCTGGTATTCTGGGCGGTCTGAACACCAAATTCTCTAAGTCCGACGAGGCCACCCGGAAGAAGGCCTCAAGGGTCATTCGTGAGCAGTTGGCTGATATGGATGTCAACATGCTCTACACTGCTGTCATGACCGTCTTGGACCTTGAGGGTTCTCACTAATCACCGATTACAACCTGCCGTCCGTCAAACAAGTTTCCCTGCGTTTTATGGGATTCCGATCGTTTGGCGGACGGCAGTTTTTTGTGCCCTTTTCCTCATTTCGGATATCTTTCATAAAAATCTTGTTCCTTTCTCACTTTTTGTTCCCGAAAAAACATTATCTTTGCAAAAACATAACACCACCTGAGCCTATGAAACACAAGACAGCATATCGCATTCTCCGAACGGCAGTATGGATGCTGGTATGGACCATCAGCAGTATACTGGCACTCGCCGATACGGGCAAGCACGACATCAGCCGTGTTGAGAAGGTCGTTGTCAATGTGCAGGAGGGCCATGCGCCCATGCTGCCCTACCGTCTGTGGGTGACCTACAACGATGGCACCAGCGAATGGCGGCAGGTGAGGTGGACCAACAGTAGTCTGAAGGCAGAAGAAGAACAGGCCGACAAACAGAAACACCCGGCAGGAACGAACTATGAGGTGAAGGGGTTCATCACGGGTGACATGACCACCGGTAACGGCTTCCCCGTCACTGCCCAGGTGTTAGTGACCGACAAGCCCGCCACCACCCCGTCACCAAAGCCGGTGGCAGAGCCGCTGCCCCTGAACAAGGTGACCATTGATGGTGACAACCGCCTGACATGGAACCGCGACCTGGACATCGACCAGCTGCTGAGCCTCGACGTGAGCCAGCAACTCTACAACTACCGCGACACTTACGGACTGCCCACCGACGGCTATACCGTGTCCGACGGCTGGGACTCTCCCACCACCAAACTGAAGGGGCACGGCTCGGGTCACTATATGTCAGCGATGGCGATGGCATACGCCTGCTGCACGGACAAGGAGAAAAAGCAACAGCTGCTGCAGAATATCACCCGCATGGTGAACGAGCTGCGCCAATGTCAGGAGCGCACCTTTGTATATGACGAGCAGCTGGGCCGCTACCGCGAGGCACGCGACTTTGCACCGGAGGCCGAATTGCGGCAGATGAAGGGCAGTTGGGCTGACTTCGACCGTTATAAGAAAGACTATAGCCATTACGGCTACGGCTATCTGAACGCCATCCCTGCTCACCACTGTGCCTTGATTGAGATGTACCGTCCCTACAACAACGACCAGTGGGTGTGGGCACCTTATTATTCGGTACATAAACAACTGGCGGGACTCATCGACATCGCCACCTATGTGGACGACCGTCGGGTGGCCGCCAAGGCCCTGCTCATTGCCAAGGATATGGGTCTGTGGGTATGGAACCGCCTGCACTATCGCACCTTCGTGAAGTCGGACGGTACACAGGAAGAGCGTCGCAGCCAGCCGGGCAACCGCCATGAGATGTGGAACATGTATATTGCCGGCGAGGTGGGCGGCATGGCAGAGTCGCTGGCGCGCCTGTCGGAGATGACCGCCGACGCTACCGAGAAAACCCGCCTGTTGGAGGCTTCCAACGCGTTCGACAGTCCTGCCTTCTTCGGTCCGCTGGTACGGGGCATCGACGACATCCGCACGCGCCACGCCAATCAGCACATACCTATGGTGACGGGAGCGTTGAGAAGCTACCTGGGCAACGCCAATCGCGATTACTACCTGATTGCCAAGAACTTCTGGAACATGATTCAGGGCCGCTACCGTTATGCCATGGGAGGAGTGGGCAACGGCGAGATGTTCCGCCAGCCCTACTCGCAGATGACGAGTCTATGCTCTAACGTTACCAACAGACCACAAAGAGGCTTTGTGGCAGAGCCGACCATGAACGAGACCTGCTGTGCTTACAACCTCGCCAAGCTGACGAAAGACTTGAACTGCTTCACGCCCGACGACGCCCGGCTGATGGACTACTACGAACGTGTGCTCTACAACCAGATTGTCGGCTCGGTGAACCCGCGACGTTATCAGACCGTCTATCAGTATGCCGTCGGTGTGAATGCCTCGAAACCATGGGGCAACACGACACCCCAGGCTACCTGTTGTGGCGGAACGGGCGTCGAGAACCATGTAAAATATCAGGAGGCAGCCTATTTCACCAGTGAGAACACGCTTTGGGTGGGCCTCTATCTACCCACCACAGCCGTATGGGATAAAAAGCACGTCACCATCCGACAGGAGTGTTCGTGGCCTGCCGAGCATTCCACCCTGCGCATCGTGCGCGGAAAGGCCCGTTTTGCGATGAAGCTGCGTGTTCCCTATTGGGCCACCAAGGGTTTTGACATCCGGCTGAACGGACAGTCTTTGCAACAACACTACCAGCCCTCAAGCTATGTGGAGATACCTATGCGGCGGTGGACCACCAAAGATGTGGTGGAGGTTATCATGCCTTTTGGCTGTCATATCGACTACTGTCCCGACAAGATGACCACAGCACCGAAGGACGGGAAGATGGCTGCTTATGAGCCGATGTGGACCGGCGCATTGATGTACGGACCACTCGTGATGGCCGCTACCGACATTCACAACTGGGAAGAGGCAGTCTTGAACATGCCCGACGATCTGGACAGTGTGACGCTCAACGGTGCCGGTGATGGTAAGGGTGCCGACGCGCATCTCTACACCCTGACCTGCGTAGGCCGCACTTTCATTCCCGATTATCATGCCGACCGCCATATCACCCACTACCTCCGTCTAAACTACGGACACGGCAACGGCAACCGGAATGTGGACAGCGAATCACAAATGACCGTACTTCGCGAGCTGATGGAAGTGGCTGCCGCTAGAATCGCCGAGCAGGAGGCGTGGCAGCAACAGCCGGTAAAGGTGTCTCCCGACGCGCCATGGGCATCTCATGGCTACAGCCGTATGAAAACATTATTCGACCAGGCAAAAACGTTACTCGAAGGAACCGGCACCAACGGCGTTAGTCCCGATGCCCCCAATGCCTCAATCAACCAAACAGTCACCGGTCTGAACACCATCATCAACACCATGCGTCCCGGCAATCTGCCCGAATTGGAGGATCTGGAAGAGCTGAACGCCCTGCTTGTCAGGGCAAGAAATGCCCGCGACGCATCCTCTGCCGCACGACAAGACGCCATCGATTATGCAGAGATGGTTGTCAGCTACGTCAGCGATGGTAGCGGCACCCGCGACATGATTGACCGCGCCGTCAAGCAACTGAAAGCAACTTTAGAAGTGAGGAGGTAGAGGTGCCCACAGAAAAGCAGCGGAGCTGCCGGTACAAAGTTCAAGGTTTAAGGTTTAAAGTTGACCACAGAAAAGCAGCGGTGCTGCTGGTGAAAAGTTCAAGGTTTAAGGTTTAAATTTGCCCACAGATTTGCAGGATTCTCACAGATTTTCTAATTTGTCTATAGATAATTAGGCAGCTAAGCTGCCGATTAAACTTTAAACCTTAAACCTTTAACCATAAGAAAGTCCCCCAGCTTCACAGTTGGAGGACTTATTGTTATACTAGTATAAACGAACTGAATTTCCTAAGGTCCCCTTTGGAGATTATTACATCTCCTAAGAGAGCGTTACCTATAATATCCTTCGTCATGCATTTAGTGATTTGGCCTCTGCCATATGCATTATTGAACATATATATACAGCACCTCACCCATACAGATCACCTGCACGGATGAGGTTTCTTTTCTTTCATTTTCATTTTTTGTATATGGTCCATTGTATAGAATGGTCTTTTATAGTTCAATTTTTAATGCGGTTACTCGCATGCTATTAAGTAAGCAAGTAGTAACGCATCACTTCGCAAATATAGAAAATCTTTCTATACAAAGCAACCTTTTCAACAAAATAAATGCCATATTAAACATTATTTAACTAACTTTCCGGAAAAGGATGCCCATTAACGGATTTTTGTTAGAAAAACAACGAATGATAACTGGGACAAAAAAAGTGACAAGTGAGTTGCAAGCGGGCACAGCAGATCATGCCCCTTACTTCTCACTTGCCGCTTCTATTTTCCCACATAGATTCGACTCTGTTTTAAAAGTTGCCCACAGATTTTCATAGATTTACACGATTTATTTTATTATCCTCCAGCAGATTTGCAGAAATATAATTCATAGATTTCCCGCGTTAGCGGTGATTTCATAGATTTCTACGCGAAGCGTATAAAATTTGTGGGAATTAGTGGAAATTCGTGTGACTTTTTATATAAAAATCTGTGAGAATCCTGTAAATCTGTGGGCAAAATATCAGCCTTCTACCAGCAGTTTGCTGCCTCCCTCTCATCGTCCCAGAGGTCGCCACCGAGGAAGTCGTCATCGGTATCCTCGTCCTCGTCGAACCAGGAGCCCTGCTTGGAGAGAGCCTCACCGGTTGTGCTACCTATCCCTATCTCAGGTTCCATCACACTATTCATGGAAGTAAGACCACACACCTGAATGTGCGGAGCAATATATCTCTTCTTATTCATATCTCACTCCCCCTCTCATTTCACAAAGATACGTTTTCCTTGGTGGATATATACACCTTTCTGTGTGGGTCGGCCACTCAGGCGCACGCCCTGCAACGAGTACCAGTCATCGTGGTTCGTCTCACCATCGTTGACCGCTGTGATGGCCGTCGTGCCGTTGTCCATCACGATGCTGAACGCCTTCGCCTCACCGACAGTCCCGTTGCCTTCCCATATCAGAAAGGCCTTGTTCTTCTCGATCTTCTTTCCCGTAAACAAAGCCAGCTGCACTTTGCCGCTATTCGTCCGTCCAAGGGTGTAAAGGCTATTGCGATAGGCGCTGCTGGTCAACGCGTCTGAGCTCGCATCAGCAATATCCACAAGCGTACCCGTGAGAAGGTTGTCCGTCGGTTTGGCAGCTGCGCTGCTGCTTTCTGTCATATTGTAAGTACCTTTCCCGCCTTTTATCAGTACGCCCGTCTCAGCCGGAATCGCGTCGGCAACCGTCTTTCCTTTGGCAACGCCACCCTCGATGCTGCTAATATAAAAGACCGCGGTCAGACCATCAGGAATATCCACGGCAAAATCCAAATAAAGCGTAGCCCAGCCGGCATCGCCAATGGTCAGGTCGAACGTCTTAGCGGAAGGAGCTTCTACCTCCACTTTCTTGTAGAGATAGACCTTACCAGTATTATTCTTATTGGCACCGACAAAAGCATTATCATACACAACATAATAGGTATATTTACCATTTGTCGAAGAATAAGTATATGATAGGCGTTTACTTGTTGTGTTATACGACCATGAGCCATTTTCATTATACTCATTCTCCTGTGCAGACAGAATATATTTGGAAGTACTATATTGTAACTGCAATTTGTAGTTTCCATTCTCCAGCTTCATATAGTTTCCTGACTTTGTTGCTGTCCATACCGAGGCATCATCCGCGTCATCAATCTGGATATATGGAACAGAAGAATTCTCGTCTTTGCCATGGATTGTTACGTCATCAGATGCTATCTTATCCATATCATGGGAAAGCGCAAACCCATCACCTGCCGAATTGACATTGACAATCAGGTACTCTCCGCCTTCTACTAATTCATCGGTAAGCTGATAAATAGTTTTCGCCGGTGTAGGAGCCTCAGTAAACAACGGCTCAAGTGTTACCGACGAATACATGATCTCGGCAGGCAGCGTGAAAGCGTCGCTTGTCGGGTTGTAGTTGTCACCGCTCACAGAATACGTAGCTGTAGCCTCTTTCAGAAGACCGGGACAATCGCTGTCGTCCGTCATATAGGCAGCCGTCAGGCTGTTCGACGCGAAGCCGCTGGCAGGTTTCATCACCACTTGGAAGGGACTGTTGTACGTTCCTGTCACTCCCCCACTGGTAATCGCATTGCCATTACTATCCTGGATATTGCCATTGCGCGAGTTGGCCAGTTTCACACTCACATCGTTCGAGCCCGTTACGTTCAGGATTACGTCTACTATCGCACCGCCGTTATTCCAGATGGCATTGTCGGTAGCGTTATTTCCAGCTGCATCCAAACAATACCAGTCAATCTTGAACCGCATGCGGTAGCGGCCGCTCTGTAAGTCAGAGGGAATCGTAAACGAGGGCATCGTGATGGTGTTACCCGCATTGATATCACCCAACCGGTTGCCTTTGCTGTCATACCATGTTCCAGTAGTACCACCCGTATAATCGGGAGAATAAGCCGAGAAGGCCACCAATTCACTACCTTCTGCCACCTGATTTCCATCCAGCTGATAGGTAAACTCACCATTGCGGTCATAGTCTATATACGCATAAGCGTGCATCCAGTCGGATTTATAGTCAACATAAGGTGTATACTCCTGACCAGCCGTCACATCGAAGACGGCAATGCCGGTAGCATCGAGGTACGCTTTCTTCGACAGTAAGTCTTCTGAAGGACTGCCTGAGGGATACTGCTGCTGATGCCCGTCCGCATCGGTCAGGCTGACACTCACGGCATAATTCATGCTACTGCTACTGTCAACCAACTTCATGTTTTCAGTGGTCTTCTTGTTAAAGCTTGTCTTATAGTACAACGACTCGTCAGGATCGACGGGAACATCGCCTCCAGGCTCGGTGCCGTCGTAGGGGTCGGCGGTAGAGGTGACCGCACTCCGTCTCGACGCGCTGTTGTTGATTACTATCTCGTCGATATACGCCACAAAGTCTTCCGTCAACGCGTGTGGCGACGAGCAGTCGGGCACCACCACGATGCTGTATATCTCCACATTCTCGTTGGTTTTCACTAGCGACACGATATCCGTCCATCGGTTGGCTGAGATGCTGACAGGCTCGCTCCAGAACTGCTCCACATCCTCCTTTTCGTTCCATGTGTTGGTGGTACGCTTTCCCAGACCGACGAACTGCACTTGTGTTGCAATGGGCGAATACACCAATGCATGCACATATTTCCCGTCTCTGCCGATGGTGACCACGGAGTTCAGGTCCACCCGTGCTCCAAATGTATTACTTCCGAAGCGTGAGCGCTGAATGCCCAGGATATGTCCCGTACGGTTCACGCCATTGGCATCATACAAATGGTTCTCGATGACCTGCACGTTACCCGTGAGCACACCTGTACGGAAAGGCGACTGTTCCCATGTGTCGTAGACTCCTACACTCTTATAGTCGCCATTCATCGACTGGGCAAGCAATGGCATGAATGCCACGGTCGCAAGTATTGTTGAAATAATCTTTTTCATCTTCTCTGCACTCCTCACTTCTCAAAATACCGCTACCCTGTTCAGCACGGGGCAAGCCTTACTGTTCGTAATATTCACGCGGATATAGCGCGCCTCATAGCCGGTTGGCAGACCGCTCACGCTCCCGTTCAGCGGGATGATGCGCTTATAGCCGATGGTGGTCATTTGCTCCTGCGACGATGCGTTTTGCCACCTGTTCCCATCCGTACTGTATTCTATCGAGAAGCCATTCACGCGCTGTCCCAGACGGATATACTCTTGCAGCATCACATAGTGCACCTGCCTTGTGCTACCCAGGTCAATCGTGATAGAGGCTGTTGTCGTACCGTCGTCAGTAGCCCAGTAAGTGTCTTTGTTGCCGTCAATCAGGTTTTTGGCGTCAAAGCTTCCGCCATTGCGGGTGGCACTGGCCTCGACACTCTGGCTGAGGTCTGTTCCCAGTCGCTCTTTCAGCAGGTTGCCCAGTTCCGTCATGCGGCTGACGGTGGCTTCAGGCAGCTCGCCCGTCCGGTCGGGCGGAAGGTTCAGGATGAGCGTAGCGTTACGGCCCACCGTCTGCATGTAATACGTAAACAGTTGTTCGGCGCTCTTCACGTGCTCTCCCTCATGCCAGAACCATCCTCTGTCGGTAGCCATCGCATCGCTCTCGCCCGGATTCCACAGCCAGTAGTCCTCTGTGCCCTCCTCATTGTTGTTCTCATCGTTGCGGCTGTCAGTGCTCCAGTTGGTTTCACCTGCCCAGCCGTCCTCGTTGCCTATCCAGCGGGCCTCACCACCGACGCCCCACATCACGCAGTTGGGGGCCAGCTGGTGAATGCGGTCGCGCAGGTTGGCCACATCGTAATAAAGCACGCGGTCCATATAGTCGCTGCCAATGCTGATAGTCGTTTTCTTACCGCCATAGTATCCATTGCCGCCATTGGCACCGTCGAACCACATCTCAAACTGGTCGGAGCCGTAGCCTGCCAGTTCTTCACATTGCGGGATGAACACCTGGTCGATATACTCTTGTGTGCTATAGAGCCCCGAGTTGCGGTCCCACGGCGAGACATAGAATCCGTATTTCATGTTCAGTTTCTGGGCAGCTGTGGCGAAGAGCTGAGGGATGTTCACATCCTTTCCATATCCGGAAGCATTCTTCGTCGAGTGCGTCGTGGTGGTTGTCGGCCACAGACAGAACCCGTCGTGGTGCTTCACCACAGCAATGCCGCCCTTCATGCCTGCAGCCTTCGCGGCGGCAAGCCATTGCTCGGGATTCGGTGTCTTCGTGGGAGCAAACGTGCTCTCGCTCTCCGAGCCGTCGCCCCACTCCTTCCCTGTATAGGTGTTCATGCCATAGTGGAAGAAGGCATAAAACTCCGTCTCGTTCCACGCGATCTGCCGTTCGCTGGGAACGGGATGCAGGGGAGCGGGAGCATTTGTGGGGTTCGGCAGTGTCTGCGAGTCGTCGACCGTCAGCTGAGCCCACATTGCTGTCGGCAACAAGGCTGCCGACAACGCCAAGAGTAATCTTGTTTTTCTATTCATGTTGCGTATTACTTTCTATCTGTAAAGCATTACTATAATTCTTCAGAGCATTCCTCCAGCCGTCTGGAGGGCTGCTCCGTGCTGCCCATGACTATCCTTCTACATGGAGAAAGCTGCCCCATAGGATATTATCTCTATGCGGCAGCTTCGTTATTCATTCCAACAATTGTTGTTCCATGTATCAGTCAATACAATAGTCCCGGACGATTAGTCTTCCCAATCGTCCCAGAGGTTATGTTTCTTCGAGAAAACATCGATTTCGTCACCATCTGCCTGGTCAATGGGCTGATGCTGGCGATCGACGCCCCAGCTTCCAAAACCCATATCTCCTTCCATCAAATCAGCACATCTTACCAACTTTATCTCGGGCTTGATATATTCTTTAAGTTTCATTTATTGTTTCCTCCTTATTTTACAATCCATTTTTTACCATTAACCACATATATTCCCTTCGACAGGCGTTCCATAGACTCGGTGCTGCCCACCTTTCTGCCGCTCATATCATAAACGACATTGTCGTGACGCACATTGTCAGTTGCAAGACCGTCAATACCTGTTGTATCATCAAAGATACCATTGATAGAAATCTTCTTTGATTCGCTGGTACTGCTGTTGGTCTCTGTAAGCCATCCGCGGAAGCCCTTGATGGTTGCTTCCGACTTCAAGTAATACATATTATAGACATGAGTTGTCTTATGCTTACCCAAAACGTATGAGCCTTCGGGAACGTTGGTTCCGTTGAAGAAGGTGGCATGGGAGTAAACGGAAACATTCTTTTCCTCATTCTTGCATTCAGTAACGGTCACAGCCGTTGGCAAATCTGACTTTCTAAATGAAGCGTTGCCCATATTGTAATAAGTGCGCTTTCCTAATGCAGGCTCAACAGGATCATCCTCTGAAGAGATAAGTGGCTCATTCTGTGGCATGATGATATAGAACTTTCCTTTCTCAATAGCTGGTCCTTCAGCAGGCAGAGGTACTGTCTCAAAATCGATAATACCTGTGTTGCCAGAAAGTTTACCAGGCCCCACGAGTTTAGCTACACGCACTTCATCACCAAAAGCGTTTCTCACCTGCACGGCTGTCAGATCCATCGGATAGACAAATGAGTTCCATTGTCCAAGTTCAAACGTACGGTGCAAACGAATGGCACGATTCTTATATTGTGCGTTATCATCTATTCCTTCATAGGTAGTATACCGCTCATCCAGCCAAATAGGATTCTCCGTTCCAAGATAGGTGATATCGAACTGGTCTGCGCCAACCCAGTCTGAATCGTAATAATACCCTGGGGTTGACGATTCTTGTCGAGTAGCATCAAACTTCACGACACCGAAATAAATCTTCTCTGCGCTTTCGCTAATCTTAATCTGCAATTCACGCAGATAGTCCGTTTTGTCATATACGAAATCATTACCAGCTGCCAGAACGCTTGTTTTATCATCCTTATGATAATCACTAACAACTTTTAGTTTTTCCGACATAACAACCTTTTGGGGATCGTTAAAGTCTTCCTTACTTAAAGTGTTCGGATCTTGGGTTGTAGCAAAGAAATAGGCAGAATGATCTTCTTCATTTCCACCATTCTGATATAAGCCGTATGCCGCTATACGGTATACACCCGCACCGTTATATGAAACACTGATATAGGTTGATACTGTTCC
>JAEEGI010020321.1_pt1 | contig 13312 bp, 10 predicted proteins | sample 8958751 | NCBI WGS metagenome assembly JAEEGI01 (sample SAMN16246545, study PRJNA631951) | gut metagenome | biome: gut microbiome; feature: rumen; material: KS-attached | host: Bos | place: Iran: Karaj | collected 2018-10
AGCCCGCGTTCAGACCACCCCTAACCCCTCCTAACTTAGGAGGGGAAGATATTACTCTAAGGGCAGACAATCCGCCTCCTGAGTAATCTCCTTCCTCCTTCCTCATTCCTCCTTCCTCGAAAAAAAAACGAAAATCGTATGAAGAAGCAACGTATCATCGAGTTGGCGGTGAAGGTTCTAGTAGCCGCGCTCACGGCATTCCTGACGGCGATTGGAACCACCAGTTGCATGGGCTACGGACCATTTTAAAACGCAGATTGCCTAATCACAACAAAGGAGCGACCTCCCTGCGAAGGTCGCTCCTCTTTTCTTTTAATGCCGAGCGCAGACTACCCCACCCTCTGCGGCAATCTCTTTCTGAGTGGCATAACGATTCTTTTGCACTATACGGAGCACAGCCACCTCTTCTAAAGTGCAGTTTTTGCACTTTGGAGGCAATCCGTCGCATGTTTTTGCACTTTTGTCTTCATGTTTTGCACTTTGGGGAGTCGTCTCACCATCAACCTTCCCCCAATCTACATGCATAATTCTGTTCCTGAGATCATGCTCCTCGCCAAGCAGCATACTGCGGAAGAATCGCTCTAAGTAGATGGTTGTCTCTGTAATGTTATTCTTCTACCGGATCTTCGTACCTTAAGTCGCTGGCTTTGTAGACGGGGGTGGTGGGGTTGACGAATCTTGGTTCTTCGGTGTCGGAGTCTCCAAGGCACTTTACCAGCAGGAAGATGCCTCCGAAAAAGATAATGACGCCAAGGATCCTCCCGACCGTGAATGAAATGAACTCTGATATGGAGTTGAACTCCCAGATAATGCCCCAGACTTTCTTATAGAATCTCATAAGTTTGATATTAGGGTGCAAAGATAGGAAATAATTCCGAGAGTTACAAGGTTTTGGCGAAGATTTTTAGGATTACACAGGTACCTGAGTCATAGCAGGTGTCATACCCTGGTACCTGTCCCAGTGACTATCATATCCTATCTATATAAAAGGAGCATCCGAATGCCGGATGCTCCTTTTTCTTTTGCGCTTTTGCAAGGCGTGACCTTACGCCATCTGGTTCATATCCTCACGCATGCCGGGGATGTAACCCTTATCAGGTCCTACTGATCCAGCGAGTAGTGGCTGATGCCTTCTCAACTCAACAACCTGCATCGAGGGCTTCATATACATTTTCTTTTCCATACTGTTTTATTTATTTGATAATGATTTTCTTACCGTTGCTGATATAGAGGCCCTTGGCGGGCTGACCCTCTACCCGGCGACCCTGCAGGTCGTAGAGGCGCGTGTCGCTGCCGGCAACCCTGACGCTGCCGATACCCGTTGGATCGTCTGAGCCACCCTCTTCGCCCTCGAACCACTCGGAGGGGAAGTCTGTAACCTCCCCTGTTTCCATGTCGCCATTCTCCGTCCGGACGAATTTCATCATATATTCGTCGATGTTGGTGGGTTCGTCGAAGGAGAAATAGCACCTGAAGGTTTTTACATAGCGCGTCTCCCATCCGTCATAGCCGTTGCGGTAGCGCGTCCACTTACCGCCGTCGCGCATACCATAGGCATTCGCCTTGATACCCTCTTCGGCAGTGAACTTCTTAAACGTGCCCTTAAACCGTCCCACGACCTTGCTCATCGCGGCATCATACACCGCGGTGCCCTCCTTCGGCTCGCTGATGATTTCCACGCCCTCGGCACTCAGACCGAACTCGCCCTTCTTCACCACGATGAGATAAGGTTCGCCCGCACTAAGCGAGGGGAACTCGTTGGTGAAGATAAACTCCTTCTTCTCATTGTCGATCTTGTGCAGTTTATACACATCGGCCTCCTCGCCCTTCACCACGCTCTCGGGCAGGTTGAAGTCGTAAGGCAGGCATACCAACCAGGTATCGCTCTGCCACGTGCCGTCGGCCTGCTTCTTGGCCGAGAGCGTGCGGTTCAGGTTCACGTTCACCGTCTTCCCCTTGAACTTGTCGAGGGTGGCCTGATTGTCCTGGTCGTCCTTCAACTCGATGGTGTAGTAGTGCATGTCGTAGAAGTAATCGACGTAGGAGATGCCGTCATACTCGGCCACGGCGGAGTAGAGCGTGTATCCCGGCTCCTCCTCGGTGGCAGCCTCCTCCTCGGTCTTCACCTCGGCACTGATGGTGCGCGTGTCGCCGTCGTAGGGGCAGGTGATGGTCAGCTGGCACGACTTCTTGTCGTCGGCCCACTTCCATTCCTCCTGATAGACCTTGCGGTAGCGGGTGTATATCTTCACGTCGCCCTCCACCTTGATCTCCTCTCCGGGATGCAGCAGGCTCTCCTCGTCCTCGTCCGCCAGCAGGTAGATGCTGGCGGGCTTCGTCGAGGTGCGGGCCCAGCCCATGAAGTCGATGCCCTCAGGGGCTTTGTGCTCGGGCAGGCGGAAGGTCTGGCCTGTGTTCACGTGGAAGTCGATGCCGCCCGTGAAAGCAGCGTCCTGAGCATCCTTGGGCCAGTTGAGCGTGACCATCGAGACGGCCTTCACCTCCTTCTGCTTGCCGCAGACGCAAGTGCCATCGACGTACTGGTGCTGCTCCTGAATGGCGGTGGCGCAGTAGGGGCAGTGCTTCTCGTGATAGTCGGCACTGATGCCCTCATGGGGCGACATGGTGTAGGTATAGTTGATCTCCTTCTCGCCACTGTAGGCCAGATGCTCGCAGGGGCTTATCTCGACGCAGTTGCGCCAGCGGCAGGCATACACACGGTCGGAGCCCTTGTGGGTGTTCTCGATCTTGTCGGAGGAATCACCACTCCTGACGCGCATGTTGTCGCCGAGGTTCAGGTCGCCGCACGCCTCCTCCTTGCGGTCATAGTGTGTTCCCGTCATGTCGCAGTCTCCCACGCCGATGGCCGTGCCGCCATGGAAGGTGCGGGCATCCACCTTGTTGCCGGCAATGGCTGTCACGCGGGCATTGCCGTAGATGGCAACGTCGCCGCCCTTCCTGTTCTCGCCGCCGCCGATGCCTGCGCCGTATCTGTTACCCTCGGAGCGCACCACGGCGTCACCATCGATGTTGATGAAGCATCTGGCACCATAATTTTCCTCTAAGCCCTTATTAATGATAGTATTATCATAGGAACGTCCGATACCGATGCCTGAGGCGTCGAGTCCGCCCTTTGCATTGACCTCTCCGCTAGTGATGTTGATATAGGTAAGCAAGCTGTTTTCAGGCAGGTAAGTATATGCACAGCCTATGCCTATGCCCGAGCCGTATTCACCTCCTGTGGCCTTCACCGTGCCGCCCTTGATGTCAATCAGACAGATGGCATAGTGATCGGGTCTCATTTCTGTCGGGCTTGGGGCCCAGGGTATCAGGCGCTTATCCGTAACACCAGCCCTGGTGCGTGTTCGTGGTCCGGCAGCAACACCACCACTGTTTTTTTCCTTTGGGCCAAGACCTATTCCACAAGCATCATATCCACCAGTAGCCTCGATATCGGCACCGGGATAGATGGTGATAGCGATAAATGCCCGGTCAGTATTAGCGCCACCTATTCCCGAACCGTTTTCTCCTCCTTTGGAAGTCACTTTTCCGCCAAGGAAGGTTAGGTAAGACATATCCACCTTTGTTTTCACACGTCCACCGTAGCCGATGCCGGCAGCATCTTCGCCTCCTGTGGCATTGACTATTCCGCCATGCACGGTAATAGATCCCGATGCGTATTTATCCTGTCCACCGATGGCCGCTATTTTATCGTCACCTGTGGCCACAAGCTTGCCCGACTCGCCCTGCTGGCTGTGGATGTGGAGATTGGCGTTGTCGTCTAGTAATACCCTCAGGCCCTTGTTCAGCGTCAGCGTCACGCCGTCGGGAATCACCAGGTGCACCTTGCCCTTGGCGATGAGCGGGCGGCTGCCGAAGGTCTTGTCCTGCTTGACGTAGTACCATTTCTCGCCCTGGCTGCCGTCCATCGTGGGCCAGCCGGAGTCGCTCCAGCCGGAGATGTCCTCACAGTCGTGGGTCTCGGTCTTGACAATCACCTGCTTCTCGGTGTCGTCCCATGAACGCACCACCACGCTGATGTTGTCAGCCACAGCCGTGCCGCCCGTCCCGAGCAGCAGAGCCAGCATTGCCAAATACTTTTTCATGTTCATATTAGTGTTAATTATTCAAGTTTCGCATTTGCTCAACTTCTTTGTAGTTAAGAAAGTTAAGTAGTTATCGCTTTGCTCGTCCTGTCGGACAGTAGTTAAGCCATTACTTCTATCGCTTGTGTTTTACCACTTGACATTTGGCTTAACTTCTTTAACTTCTGACTTCTTAACTACTTCAGAAAGTTGAATTAATTATCCGTTTCGCGCTGCAAAGGTACGAATTATTTTGCAAACCGCAAAGATTTATTCCAATTAATGTACGCATACGCACGGGCATGCGCAACATGGACACAGGACTCCTGTCCCTCTGTGAGATGATCTGTCTTTTTAATATAAGAGTGTCACGATGAGATAGCCCACGGCGATGCTGACAAAGGTGGTGATGAAACCCGACAGCTGGAAGGAGTGGTTGACCACATATCTGCCAATACGGGTGGTGCCTGTGCGGTCGAAGCCGATGGCGGCCACCTCGGTGGGATAGTTGGGCAAGAAGAAATAGCCGTTCAGCGCGGGGAACACTACCAGCAGTATCAACGGCGGAACGCCCATGGCCAGCCCCACTGGGTAGAGCATCTTGGCTGTGGCGGCCTGCGAGAAGAGCATGATGCTGAACACGAAGAGCGGGAGGGCAAAGAGCAGCGGATAGGCTTCGAAGGTGCCCTCTACGCTGCCGAGGATGGCGGCATGGTGGCCTTCGAAGAAGGTACTGCCCATCCACGCGACGCCAAAGATGGAGACCATCGCATTCATGCCCGAGGCGAAGACGTTGCCTTGCATCGCCACACGCACATCGGCCTTGCCGACAAGGAGTATCAGGGCGGCGACGCTCATCATCACCATCTCTATGACGGAACTCATGTTCAGCGGCACGCCATCGAAGGAGGGCCGCAATGACGGGAATATGCCGAAGAGCAGCACCAGCGCCTCGCCCAGCAGAAAGGCCAGGACAGCCCTGCGGGCGTACGGGCTGGCTTGTGGGGTATCCACCTCTTCCTCCGCTTCGTCGGCAAAACAGCCTTCGCTGAGGCGTCGCAGATATTCGGGGTCCTTCTCCAGCGGCTTGCCCACGCAGCTCTGTACCAGCGAGGCTACCAGTATGGCGATGAGGGAGGCCGGCACGGTGACCATCAGGACATCCTCCAGGCTAATGCCCTTGCCCCCCAGCAGCGTTTCCGAGACGATGGCGGCCGTGGCTGCCGACACGGGCGATCCCGTACAGCCCAGCGACGCTGCTATGGTGGCTATGCTCAACGGGCGTTCGGGGCGCACCTTCTCCTTGCGGGCTATCTCAGAGATGATAGGCAGCAGCGCATAACAGGTATGGGCCGTGCCGGTCATCAGCGTGAAGAGCCAGGTGACAAGCGGTGCCAGGAAGGTGATACGGCTGGGGTGCTTCTTCAGGAACCGCACCGCCACATTCACCAAGTAGTCCATGCCGCCGGCAGCCTGCAGAGCCGACGAGGCGGTGATGACGCTGACGATGATGAGCATGACGTCGATGGGGATGGAGCCAGGCGCCAGCCCGAAGACGAACACAAGGATGGATACTCCCAGCATACCATAGATGCCAAGTCCGATGCCGCCGACCTTGGCACCGATAACAATCATGGCCAGCACGATGAGCAATTGAAGGATAATCAGCATAGTCTAAGCATATAATATCGGTTGCAAAGTTACAAAGAAACAATGAACCGACCAAAGGAAAACGGAACTATTTACATTGCGCGGTGTCATGACACATAGATCACATGGGGACAGGAACGATGTGCGCATTGTAAAGCGGCCGACATAACAACGCAAAAAGAAACGGAAGCCGGGTGAAGTGGTTTCCGTTTCCTACAGGATGGGCTTGCGGCATTCTCCTGATGCCCTATGGACTGCGTTTCGGCGCCGTCCGGGGGCACGTCAAGACTATTCCAGATATTTGTTGTTCTCAACGATGTTGATTGGCACGTCGATGCCCCGGGTCAGGAAGTTTCCGTCGCAGCGGACGTCGGCTCCCGAGAAGTCGTTCACCACGACTCCTGTCTTCTTGCCCTGATGATCCTTCAAATAGTCGGCTGTCCAGGGATTGATGTAGTGGGCCATCTCGGCATAGTTCATGTCGAGGAACTTGACCCAGTCCCAGCCAAAGGCACTCATGCCGTGGTAGCACGAGCCGTGATTGAAGAACCACGTATTGTCGTAGCACCTTGCGGACACCTGGAAGCATTCAATCATTTCATCCTCCTTTCGGTCGACGAATTCGAGAGATAACTCATCGCCATCGCTCTCATAGAGGTCCTGCACATAGAGCGGAGCCGTGTTCTGCGGGTTGTTCATGAATACCAGTTCGCTGTTCTTGTCCCAGCCGGTGGCCCTCACGTCGAGATTGTAGGCATTGTCGCCGTAGCGCTGAATGAAGATGATCTTGCCCCGGCACTGGCTCAGGCGCATGTCAGGAGAGGGGTTCTCGACAACCAGTCCGGAACTTCGGAGTTCTTCGACCTTGTCGTAGACTTCACGGTAATACTTCTCGTTTTCTTTGCCCTCGAACTTCAGTATGACGATGGCTGTCTCGTTCTTGTGGGCCTTTAGTTGCTTGGCGATCATGTCAATGCCGTCGTCGAAGTATACGCCCAGAAAGACAAATCCGTGGTAGATACCCAGCACCTTGTCTATCTTCAACGAGGTGTCTATGGTTGTAACGTCGTCAATGCGCACGTCGAAGCACCGCACGCCGGCATCCCACTGCTCCTCGATGTCGAGGGCCTGTGTCTTCACCTTGCGCACCATGGCCGCACTGACGATCGGGTATTTGTACCAACTGTTCACGTCCTTGAGCAGTGCGGGATAGGTGAACGAGTCGTGGGTTCCGGGGATGGACATGTCGCAGATGCGTGGATCCTTGCCATTGTAGATGTTGCCCATCCAGTCTGACAGTCCGGAGGCGTAGATGGCGTTCTTGCCCTGAATCTTTCGGATGATCATTTTCACGGGCTGGGCGACGAGTTTGAAGACGTTGATGGCGTGTTGTCCCAAATTGACCAGACGCTGCAGGAGCCAGCCTCCGAAACCGCGAGTGCTGGCGCCGTTGTCCAGTTGGGCCTGCTCTTCGGGTGAGAGCGAATTGTAGTATAACAGGGCCATGTCGAGGGCTGACGCCCAGACGAGTAGCGGTTCGTCGGAATCCTGGTTGATGAACAGGAGCGTATCCCTGGTTTCCACATCGGGGCCTCCTTTCTCGTCACTCTGGACGAAACAGACCTCTATGCCGTTGAAGGTGCCTTGGTCGGTCCAGCGGTCGGGAATGTTGAGCCGGGGCCTCCACGAGCCGGAAACTACATTTTCGTCATACGGTTCGTCTGTGCCTTCATCGAGCCATAGCATCCAGTAGTTGAATACACCGCCCTCCTGGATGTCGTAGATGATGTAATCACAGGATACACCCTCGTCATCTTCAGCGTCGAAGTCGCACCACGAACCAATCAGTTTGGAAGCAAACTGTTGCTCTTCTGCCGTCCAGTTGTCTTGAGGAGATGAAGGCTGGACAGGATTGTCGTCTTTGTCGGTACAGGCTGTCAGCATGGACATGCAGCACACGCAACAAAGTAAATACAGATAATTACTCAATTTCATCATTTTGTGTTATATTAATAAGTTGAAAAATACTATTCCCTGGTCGGGTTGCCATTGCATTTCAGCCTGCAAAGTTAATACTTTTTTTCGAAACATGAAAATATATACCCATAATTTTCACTTCCGGCACCAAAAAACTTACAATCTTACAATCGTTGCCGTACTGCAAATATGTCAATCCGTTTGTATGTAAGCAGATACCGCAGACGTTTCCACGTATTGCCTTATTTTATGCTTATTTTGCTTGCATAATTGAAAATAATTTTGTAACTTTGCAGTCAAATAATTTATCTTAAAACAATTAGCCAATGACACACAACAATTTCGCTATTCGCACGTATGGCAAGTCGGAATTCGCCTTGCTGATGTTCCCGACGATTGATGATCCGAAGGTGGCGCAGGCCAAACTGCTGCGCTGGATCAAGAAGGACAGACAGTTTCACCAGAGCCTCGTGGGGATGGGACTCTCGTCGCACGACAAGGACTATAGTCCGGATCAGGTGAGGGCGATGGTGGAGAAGTTCGGCGCGCCGGGGGAGTATGAGGTTTGAGGTTTGAGATTTGAGGTTTGAGGTTTGAGGTTTGAGGTTTCGAGGAGGGATTTTTTTCGAGGAGTGAGGAGTGAGGAGTGTGGAGTGAGATTACTTAGGTGGCGGAGGGAGGTAACTTCTTCCCCTCCTGAGTTAGGAGGGGTTAGGGGTGGTCTGAACAAGGGCCAATGCAACAATCCGCGGTAGTTATAGCGCTTCTTCAGACCACCCCGCCCTGACGGGCTCCCCTCCTGACTCAGGAGGGGAAGAGGTTACTAAAGGACAGCAGTTAAGGGCGTAAGGGATGCCTGGAATGGGTGTAAAGGATAGGGAGTTATATAGATAAAGTCATATCCTTTATAAGGTTAGGAGGCATCGGTAACGGAGTAAACAGGCAGGGTTTAGGTTAGCCGTGGGTACCTGAGTCATAGGAGCCGTCATACCCAAGTACCTGTCCCAGCGACTAGAGTGGGAGAAATAACAAAAGCAAGAGGGCTGGAACATTTCCAGCCCTCTTCTATAGGTATCCCTCAGTCGCTGCCGGCAGCTCAGAAGGCCAGGCAGGGCGGGTAGCTGACGCTCGAGCTGACGCTCAGCGTCAGAAACCGGCTGGCGACTGTGGAGTAGAACACTCTCGAGCCCTTCCGCGCACCCGCCTCACTGGTCATCAGATTCCGCGGGGCCTTTAAGTCGTCGCCGTCGTTGGCGTAGACCTGTGCATCGTACATATTGACACCCTGATACTTGCCGCGCTCCACGGCCTTCTCGTCACCGTTGAAGCCGGCACAGCCGTCCAGCATCTTCAGCACCTCAGCCCGCGAAGGCAGCATCCAGGTGCAGCCCTCCAGCGGATGAGCCTTGGCGAAGTCCTCGATAGGGATGCTGGCTTTTTGGATAGCTACAGCCATTCCGTGCCCGCCACCGGCGTTCACGTATGCAATCATGGCCAGCGGCTCCACCCCCTTGGCGACGGCAGACTGACGGGTGGGATACACCCTGCCGTCGGAGGCGATCACGTAGCCCACATGCTCGGCCTTCACCTCGCTCAGGGCCACCGACTCCTTCGGTCTGACGGTGTAGATGGCCATCTCCCTGTTGGCGAACTCGTCCATGAAAATCTTGAAGCTCACCTCGTAGCCCTCGGCAGCCAGCTGCACCGCATCCTCGTCCGTCTTCACCGTCGAGATGCCGTATTTGTCCTTCCTGTTGTTCAGCACCCGCAGCTCGCCGTTGCCCTTGAGCTTCACGCCGCCCTTGGCCACGATAGCGTATTCGCCCTTGGTTATCATCTGGATGCAGCCCGTCAGCGAGAGCGTCAGCGGCTCGTCGCCCTCCACGTTGACCGCGGGTGCATCCGGGTACTGTTCGTCTTCAGTGGTGATGCAGGCGTAGCGCAGCTCCATGTTGCCGCCGTGGCGGAGCCTGAAGTTATTGTGCTTGATGCGGGAGCTGAAACTGTAGAATTGCACGTCCGAGGGGTTGCCCTCTACGATGAACTCGCCGTATTTGTCCTCCTTGACGTCGTTGCCGCGCACCATATATCCTATCGTATGTATATCGTTGCCCCCGTGTACGTCTGATGCCCACTCTTCGGTGATGAGCGCCGTCAGCTCGTCGGCCTGTTCATAGGTGTGCCCGTCCTGATCGGTCAGCATGTCGCCCTCGATGAGCAGGGTGCCCGTCTGGCCGCCCTTGGTGGTGTACGAAACCATGCCGTGGGCGATGGTGTACGTCAGCGTCCAATCCTCGCCGTAGCGCTCCTGGTCGCCCCAGACGAATATGCCGCCCAGGAGATAAAAGCGCTCCACGAATCCCGTGCCGTCGCTGTTCAGCTGGATCACCCGCGCAATCTGGTCGTACTCCAGCTTCTCGTCGGTCACGGTGCCCACTTTCTCTTCGTAGCTGATCCACAGCCCCTCGGTTGTCTCGGTCGTCGGGCCAGAAGGGTTGTCGTCGTTGGTGCTGCACGCCGTCAGCCCCGTTGTCAGGCCGCAGCAGAGGATGGCGGCCAGCATCCACATCAATGTTTTTCTTTTCATCATTTCGTTATTTTGGGTTTCATATATTGTTAATTCTCAGCGCATATAGTTCTTAAAACGCGCTGCAAAGTTACGCTTTTTTCCCGAAATGCCATCACTTTCGGCAGAAAATCGGCAAATCTCTTGGACGGATGCGGAGAAATGCTTAATTTTGCACCTTGATGATCATGATAATACAAGCAAATATGAAAAGAAAAATGTTCTCCCTGCCCACGAAGTGTCAGACACTTGTTGGCGTGATGATGACCGCCATCCTCGTTTGCGGCCTGACGGTGCTGACTGCATGCAGCACGACTGATGACCCCGCAACGCCTCAGCCGACAGGCGTCACCGGACAGTGGATCAACTATGAAGAGAAGAGCGGCGAGGTGACCGACGACGCGCTGCCCTACGACTGCATAGCCCGCGTGCTGCAGTTCAATGCCGACGGTACGGGCTTCTGCGAGCTCTACTACCTGATGGATGAGACGATGGTATTCGGCGATGCCAACAGGTATGGCGACGACGCCCAGCTGACCTACACCATCGCGGGCAACCGCGTCGACTACACCATGAGCCAGCAGAGCGACCTGTCCGGCAGCCTGACACTCACCGGCGAGACACTCACCGATGAGGCCACAGGACTCGTCTACCAGCAGGCGGGCGACGACATGACAGGCGTCACCGAGTACTGGGCTGCCCAGATACACGGCGGAACCGATGTCAGCGACAGTGCCAAGCGCTACCTGCTCAAGGGCACATCGGGAAAGGCCGACGCCAGCGGACTCTACAAGGTGACGGACAATCCCGCCAACCTGTCGTACACCGGCCTCATGCCCCGTTTCTACCATCGCGCCACGTTCGAACTGGCCCACGGCGGCACCATCAGCCTCAGGGCTGCCAGTATAGCCGAACCGGGCAGAAGTGCAAAACCGAGCCCCATCATCAGGCTCGATGCCAACGAGGAGCTCACCTTCATCCTCAGCGGGTGTAACGCGCTGAAAACCGACGGCATCGACATCCGCATCATCGACACCAAGGGCAGCATCAAGCTCAAGGGCCACGGATTCCTCTACCTGATGGGCGCCAAAGACGGACTCCTCGGCGAGGGCGACGACTACGACTTCAGCAAACTGGCTGCCGACGGCTACACCGTGGAGCGCACCCGCGAGGACTTCGGCTACATGTATACGGTCTACAAGAAGGACATCGTAGACATGAAGGACGTCACCCCCGACCACGTGGGCTACGTCATTGCCAGCGACGGCAAGGTATATCCCACCCACGAGATAGCCTTGCGCCACAAAGTCACACCGCTGGGCATGATAGCCTACGTGGGCAAGGGCAAGGACTACCAGCACGGACTGGCTGTATTCACCGAGCAAACCGTCAGCACCACCCTGCTGCAGTATGCCCCCCAGCGCGTGGAGACGTTTGCCAAGACTAAGCCCGCCCCCGCAGGATGCACCTGGCGACTGCCCACAAGAGACGAGGTGAAGCTGATGTTCGACGCCTGCTCCTGCAATCCCGGCGAGACGCCCGACGACAGGGGGAGATTCGCCGCCAGCGGCTTCATCGACATGAATAGATTCGTTATGCATGGCGGGGGGACGGGCTACTACTTCGTCACCAGCGACAAGTCTGCCGACGGCAACAGCATCTGGGTCTACGACTTCAATCAGGGTACCTTCCTCGAGAAGTCCAACAAGAGCTGGAGCTTCCGAGTGCTCCCCTGCCTGGCCTTCTGATCCGTGTTATTCCCCGAGAACATAGGGAGGAAGATTGTCTATACATTCAAAATTTATAAAAAAAGAGGAAAATCTTTACTACTATTTTTACTGTTTGTGCCTTCATGAGCGCACAGGCACAATCGAATCTCTCACCAGAGGTGAACGCCTATCTTGATAGTTATAAGACTGCTGCGAAGACTCGTAGTGCTGAGGCTGCCAAGCAGACCATCGTGACCTTGCGACTGAAGCCAGGCGCACAGCCCTCCGATGTGGCCAGCCGCATAGAGGCTCTGCCAGGGCACAGGCTGCGCATAGAGTATGTAGGGCACACAGAAATCACGGAACTCACAGAAAGTGCCTCCGGCACAGGCTACGCATAGAGAGCGAAGCGATAAATTTCCTTTATTTCTTTAATTTGACTTTCGTCTTCCTCTGTCACGACTCGGCATAACTCATGTAAAACATGGTTCTGCTCTCGCTGCTCCATCGGCTCTGCGGGACAATAAAAGAGTCCGAAGGACGAAAAATTTCTGTGATTTCTGTGCGCTCGGCTTTGCCGCTTGCTACCGGAGGGACGCAAGAATATCTGTGTGAGATTAAGATTAGTTTGGATGAATATGGATGAATTAGGATGAGTTAAGATGAATTGGGATGAAGTGAGTCGGAAAAAGGTTGTAATTTTGTAGGCGGAAAGGGACAGAAGCCGAGGGAGAGGAATGAAAAGGCAAAATGAAAAGGCGCCAATCATTAAGCCACTTTCAGACCACCCGGGGGGAATGAAAAGCGCGCGTTCAGACCACCCGGGGGGATTGACAAGAGCGATTGATCAGACCAGATAAGAGGATTGACAAAAGCCGTTGTTCAGACCACCCCGCCCTGACGGGCTCCCCTCCTAACTCAGGAGGGGAAGAGATTACCGAAGAGCCTCATCAGGAGGGGAAGAGGTTACTCCAAAGGCGGAAGGAACGGACCAAGAAAACAATTTATTAACCCTTTAAACAGTAAAAAAATGAGTCAGAAATTTAAGAAAATTCAGAACAAGAACGACGAGAGTACTGCCTTCGGCAAGTGGTTTGCCACTGCGGTGTACGACCAGCACTTCATCGAGACGGAGCAACTGGCAGACTTCATCCAGACGCAGGCGAGTGTGAAGAAGAGTGACATCAAGGCGGTGCTCGATGAACTGGGAAGCGCCATGAAGCACTTCTTCGAACTGGGACAGAAGGTGAGACTGGATGGCATCGGGATCTTCAAGGTGGGATTCTCCAGCATCGGCACCACGGAGAAGGAGGACTGCGGCGCGG
>JAEEGI010020325.1_pt1 | contig 13311 bp, 8 predicted proteins | sample 8958751 | NCBI WGS metagenome assembly JAEEGI01 (sample SAMN16246545, study PRJNA631951) | gut metagenome | biome: gut microbiome; feature: rumen; material: KS-attached | host: Bos | place: Iran: Karaj | collected 2018-10
CCTCCAGCATCTCTTTGTCATTGATGCTGTCGCCGAAGGCGATGGTGTCCTTTACATCGGCCCCAAGAAGCTCGCAGACCTTGCGGATTCCGGTTCCTTTGTTAAAGCCCTTGGGCACCATCTCGCAGATGGTCTCAGTGTGGATCATAAAATCATAAAGATCAGACAGCTCTCTGAAGCAGGCCTCGTTGTTCTCAACTTTGCTTGTGCAGGAGAGCTTATTTATTTCCCAGTTGCCCCAACATTCCTTGATGCCCCGGAGTCTGTCGCCCATTTCCCTCATGACCTTCTCGCCGTAGAGATCCCCGATGTAGTCCTCACGCTCCATGTAAAGATGGGTGGGGCCCTCAAGAATTGGCTTGAATTCATATTTCTTCAGGGTGTTAACGGTCCTTATGCATTCATCCTTGCTGATGAGTCTGTTAAAAATGGTCTCACCATTGTACTCGATCATGCAGCCGCAGGAGGATACGATTCCGTCAAAGCCTATTCCAAGAAGCTCTTCATGGGTTACAAAGGACCTGGCACGGCCTGTGTTTATAAAGCACTTGTGGCCCTTTTTCTGGGCTCTTTTGATTCCTTTTTTGGTGCTCTCCGGTATGTAATTTTTCCAGTCCCAGAGGGTTCCGTCTATGTCAAAAAATATGATCATAATTTCTTCTCCATTAAGCATTCATGCGACTTTAGAAGTCTAACCTTTATGGCGGGAAAAGTCAAACACCTGATTAAAGAAAGGTTTAGAAAGGTTTAATTATTGGCAAAATGTAATCATGTTAAAATGTTAATGTATTGACGTCAAGGAAATAAATCTGAAAGAAGCGTGATAAAAATGGGTGAAGATCATCTTCATAAGTATTTATCTCCGGTGGGTGCATGGGCGCTGGCCTTCGGATGTAGCGTGGGCTGGGGCTGTTTTGTTATGCCGGGAACCACCTTCCTTCCTCTGGCTGGACCGGTGGGAACTGCCCTGGGTATGCTTATAGGCGGTTTTGTCATGCTTATAATAGGTATCAACTATCATTACATGATAGGCCTGTACCCTGACAGCGGCGGTACCTTTACCTATACCAAGAAGGAGTCAGGCTATGACCACGGAATCCTCAGCACCTGGTTTTTGCTTCTTGTGTACGTGGCAATTATCTGGGCCAATGCAACAGCCATCCCTCTAATCTTCAGAAATCTTCTGGGCCCTGTCTTCGAGTGGGGGTTCCATTATCAGATAGCCGGCTTTGATGTATATACCGGAGAAATCCTGATCTCACTGATTGCTATAGCTCTGGCAGCTGTAATCTGCATCATTGGCGGCAGATTTTCGGCAGTGATCCAGACTGTTTTCGCTATTATCCTCATAGGCGGGATAACCATCGGTGCAGTCGCTGTATTCATAGGCTGCGGATTCTCCTTCTCTGCCATAGCACCGGGCTTTGTTCCCCTTAAGTCAAAGCCTCTTCAGATCCTTCAGATTGTAGTGCTGGCACCCTGGGCTTTTGTGGGCTTTGAGTCCATTTCCCATTCCGCCGAGGAGTTTAATTTTTCTGAAAAAAAATCCCTTTTGATAATGTTCATTGCCATAATCACCGGAGTAATGGCCTATTCCTTCATGGCTCTTATGGCTGTGGCCAGGCTTCCGGAGGGCTGCGCAAATTGGATGCAGTACCTTGAAAACCTTGGCTCCTACCATGGCTACGAGTCACTGCCCACCTTTAACACCGCCAATCATTTCATGGGAAATGCAGGTATGATCCTTCTGGGACTTACCACCACAGCGGGCATCATGACAGGACTTATCGGAAATACCATAGCTGTCACAAGGCTTATTTATTCCATGTCCAGGGATAACCTGATCCCCAAAAAGCTGAGCAGATTAAGTAAAAACGGCGTTCCTGTAAATGCCATTCTTTTTATAGTCATTATTTCACTGCCCATACCCTTCCTTGGAAGGACCGCCATCGGCTGGATAGTGGATGTGAACACCATAGGAGCCGCCATTGCCTACACCTATACTTCGGCAGTGGCCTTTAAGGCTGCCAGAAAATCCGGGAATGTGGGAATTATGATAACCGGCGTGGTAGGAGCCGTGATTTCTCTGTTCTTTACTGCGTACTTCCTGATCCCCAATATCTGGTCCGCCAGTGCCATGGCTCCGGAGTCCTACGTAATCCTTATTGTATGGAGTGTCTGCGGCTTCCTGTTCTTCAGATATGCCTTTTTACGAGACAGGGAAAACAGATTCGGAAGGACGCCCCTTGTGTGGATTGCCCTGCTTTTCATGATCCTTTTTGTCTCCATGCTGTGGTTCAGGGAAAGGTCTCTTATAATCTCCCAGGAGGTAATTGGGGAACTCAGTGATTACAACAGTCATGAGCTCTCTGAGCACGGAGTCAAGCTGGATACCTCTGAGACCAGAGCAGACCGGGCTTTCATGGAAAGGCAGCTCAAGGTGGTGGATGATGCCATGATGAGAAACAGTCTTATCCAGATGACCGCCATTGTCATAGCTCTTTTTGTCATGTTCAACATCTACAACAAGATGCAGAAAAGAACCAATGAGATGGAGGTGGAGAAGGCCAGAGCCGAGCAGAGTAACAGGGCAAAGACTCTTTTCCTCTCAAATATGAGTCATGACCTTCGAACCCCTATGAATGCCATTATCGGTTACACCCGTATAGCCAGGGAAGTTGAGAATCTTCCCAAGGAGGAGCTGGAATACCTTGATAAGATCGACCATTCCAGCCAGCACCTTCTTTCTATAATTAATGACATCCTTGACCTGAGCCGCATTGAGAACGGCAAAATGGATCTCACCCCGGAAAGGACAGACCTTACCCGGATTTTCAGGGAGGTGGAGGAGATCTTTGCCAATCAGATGGAGGGCAAGGGCATCAAATATACTGTGGATACCGGAGATGTGAAGGACAACTTCGTTATCTGTGACGCCAACCGCTTAAGCCGCGTTCTTATGAATCTCATAAGCAATGCCTTCAAGTATACCCAGGAGGGAGGAACCGTATCCGTCACCCTGAGACAGACCGGGACTTCAGAAAAAAGAGGTGAATACGAAATAACTGTCAAAGACAACGGAATGGGCATGAGTCCTGAGTTTGCCATGAACGTTTTTGACGCCTATTCAAGAGAAAATACCGCCTCCAACATACAGGGAACGGGTCTTGGAATGGCCATAACCAAGAGCCTTGTGGACCTTATGGGCGGAAAGATAAGATTGAACACCAGGCAGGGAGAGGGCACAGAGATCCTTCTGGATTTTGGATTTGACCTGGCTCCTGTACTTACGAAGGAAGAGATGGATGAATCCCGAAGGGAGAGGGAAGCCATCGATTACAGCAAGCACAAACTCCTTCTTGTGGAGGATCAGCCTGTAAACAGGGAGATTGCCAAAAAGATCCTTACGAAATTCGGATTCAGGCTGGACGTGGCTGAGGATGGCAGCAAGGCCCTTAGTATGGTCAGCGCCTCCGCACCGGGAGAGTATACCGCAGTTCTTATGGATATACAGATGCCTGTCATGAACGGCTATGAAGCCACCAAAGCCATAAGGGAGCTGGACGATCCGGATATTTCAGCCATACCAATCATCGCCATGAGCGCCAACGCCTTTGAGGAGGATGTAAAGACCTCACTGGAGGCAGGAATGAACGCCCATGTGGCCAAACCCATTGAGATTCCCAAGCTTATGGAGACCCTGGATAAGATAATTCTGGGGCAGTAAAAAAAATATTTTTTTGTAATTGACAATATGTAGTAAGCTACCTATTATATTATATGTACCTAGCTACATGTATCATGGGGAGGTGAGACATGAACTGCGAAGACGACCCAAGGAAAATCTTCAGAGACAGAGAGCATGAGCCTACCATCTTTAAGTTCAGACTGATCAACGAGTCTTTTGCCGCGATCATCAACAGGCAGCTTAGAGATGAAGATATGACCTTTTCACAGCTGATGCTTATTTCCTATGTATGGGAGAACAGGAATAATAAGGTCACCCAGAAGGACATATCCAAGGCGCTTCATATTAAGCATCCCACCACAATAGGCCTTCTTAAGAGACTTGAGGAGAAGGAGATGCTTACGGTAATTGTTGATCCTGACAACAAAAAATACAGGAATATCGTTCTTACTCCGAAGGGCGAGCAATTTGTGGAGAGAAATAAGGAGAGAAAAAGATACACGGATCAAAACCTGACCGATGGCATGACAGAAGAGGAGATACAGACTCTTCGTAAGCTTTTGGACAAGGTCATCGACAACATGCAACAGCAGCTGTGATCTTTTTCAAAAAGAACAATTAACAGGAGAAAATCTATGCTTAAAACACTTTTATCACAGGTAAAGGAATACAAGCTTCCTTCATTCCTGACACCTCTTTGTATGGTGCTGGAGGTTATCTGCGAGATGATAATCCCCATCCTTATGGCAAAGATCGTGGATGAAGGTATTGGATTCAACAACCCCAATGGCGGAAGCATGACCGTTATTTTCACTGTGGGCGGAATGATGCTTGTTATCGCACTTTTGGGACTTTTTGCCGGACTTGGTGGAGCCTACTACGGCTCACAGGCCTCCACAGGCTTTGCCAAGAACTTAAGGAAGGCTATGTTTGACAATATCCAGACCTTCTCTTTTGCTAACATCGACAAGTTCTCAACTTCAGGACTTGTAACAAGACTTACCACAGATGTTACCAATATCCAGAATGCCTACATGATGACTCTTCGTATGGCCATGAGAGCACCGGCATCACTTATCATCGCCATGGTGGCTGCTTTTACCATCAATGCAAGACTGGCAAGCATCTACCTTGCGGCAGTTCTCTTCCTTGGATGCTTCCTGCTTCTTCTGATGAACAGAGCCACCAAGTATTTCAAGCAGGTGTTTGAAAAGTATGATGAGCTCAACGAGAGCGTTCAGGAGAATGTATCAGCTATCCGCGTGGTTAAGGCCTATGTCCGTGAGGATTATGAGAATGACAAGTTCAAAAAGGCTGCCTTTAACATCTACAACATGTTCGTAAGAGCAGAGAAGAACCTGGTTCTCATAAGCCCTGTTATGTCAGCTACCGTATATGCCTGTATCCTTCTTGTGAGCTGGTTCGGTGCCCACATGATCGTGGCAGAGGAGCTTTCAACCGGTAATCTCATGAGTCTTCTTACCTATTGCATGGCGATTCTGATGAATCTTATGATGCTTGGCATGATCTTTGTTATGCTGACAATGGCGTCAGCCAGCGGAAAGCGTATTGCAGAGGTAATCGAGGAGAAGGCTACCATCACCAACAAGGATGGAGCAGTTAAGGATGTTAAGGACGGAAGCATCGTCTTTGACCATGTTGATTTTGCATACAATGAGACCTCAGAGGAGCCGGTTCTTAAGGATATCAACTTAAGCATCAAGTCCGGAGAGACCATAGGCATCATCGGAGGAACCGGTTCAGCCAAGTCCTCTCTGGTCAATCTTATCAGCAGACTTTACGACGTCACCAAGGGAAGCATCAAGGTCGGCGGCGTAGATGTAAGGGACTACGATATGGAAGCCCTTAGAGATCAGGTATCTGTGGTTCTTCAGAAAAACGTTCTTTTCTCCGGAACCGTTTTGGACAATCTTCGCTGGGGCGATCTTAATGCCACCGAGGAGGATTGCAAGAGAGCATGCCGCATGGCCTGCGCCGATGAATTTATAGAGAAAATGCCCGAGGGTTACAACACAGAGATCGAGCAGGGCGGAACCAATGTTTCCGGTGGTCAGAGACAGAGACTTTGTATTGCAAGAGCTCTTTTGAAGAAGCCCAAGATACTTATTCTCGACGATTCCACCAGTGCGGTGGACACATCAACTGACGCCAAGATCAGAAAAGCTTTCGCGGAGGAAATTCCGGGAACCACCAAGCTGATCATTGCACAGCGTATCAGCTCCGTGCAGAATTGTGACAGGATCATCGTAATGGATGACGGATGTGTCAACGGCTTCGGAAGCCATGAAGAGCTTCTTAAGACCAATGAAATCTACAGAGAAGTTTACGAATCCCAGACCGGTGCATCCGGTGATGCGGACTTTGATCAAGTTTCTTAAGGTATAAAGGAGAGAAAAACATGGCAGAAGAAAAACAGGTTAAACCGGGCCCCGGAGGCAGACCGGGAAGAGGAATGCCCCGTCCCAAGGTGGAGAACCCCGGCAAACTTTTTAAGAGAATCATGGGATATGTCTTTAAATTCTATCCCATTCAGATGTTTATCATCGTTATATGTATATTTGTAACAGTATTTTCCAGCGTTCAGGGAACTCTTTTTACAAGAACCCTTATAGATGGCTATATCAAGCCCATGCTGGATACCCACAGCTCAGACTACGGGCCCCTTCTTGGAGCCATGGCAAGGGTTGCGGTATTTTACGGAATAGGTGTAATTGCTGCATTTATCCAGTCCTACACCATGATCTTTATCAACCAGGGAACTCTCAAGAGGCTTCGTGAGGAGCTCTTTGAACACATGGAGAGTCTTCCCATCAAGTATTTTGACACCCATGCCCATGGCGACATAATGTCAATCTACACCAACGATATCGACACCTTAAGGCAGATGATCAGCCAGAGTATCCCTCAGATGCTGAACTCCGCCATTACAATCGTCAGTGTTCTGGCATCAATGCTGGTACTGAGCATTCCTCTTACCATTGTTACCCTTGTGATGGTATTTGTTATGATGTTCTGTTCAGCCAAGGCCACCAAGGCTTCCGGCAAGAACTTCGTGGCTCAGCAGAAGAACATCGGTGCCCTGAACGGCTATATCGAAGAGATGATGACAGGACAGAAGGTAGTTAAGGTATTTAACCACGAGACTGAGTCCATCAAGAAGTTTGACGAACTCAACGAAGAGCTTTACAAGAGTGCCTTCAAGGCCAATGCTTATTCAGGAGCACTGGGACCTATCAATGCCCAGCTTGGTAATACCAGCTACGTTATCTGTGCTATCTTCGGAGGAGCCATTGCTCTTTCAGGAAATGTGACCTTCGGACTTACGGTAGGAGCTCTCGCCAGCTTCCTGACCTTTAACAAGAGCTTTTCAATGCCCATCAACCAGGTCAGCATGCAGTTTAACTCCATCATCATGGCCCTTGCGGGAGCAGAGCGTATCTTCAAGCTCCTGGATGAGCAGCCTGAGACCGATGAAGGCTATGTAATGCTGGTGGACTGCGAGGAGAAGAACGGCGAGATCGTAGAAGCCGATCACCACACCGGACACTGGGCATGGAAGCATTACCACAAGGCTACCGACACCACAACTTATCAGCCCATGGAGGGTGATGTTACCTTCAACGGCGTAGATTTCGGTTATACAGATGAAAAGATGGTTCTTCACGACATCGTGCTTCACGCACAGCCCGGACAGAAGATTGCCTTTGTAGGCTCCACCGGTGCCGGCAAGACCACCATCACCAATCTTATCAACCGTTTCTATGATATTCAGGACGGTAAGATCAGATACGATAACATCAACATCAACAAGATCAAGAAAAAAGACCTTCGCCGCTCTCTGGGCATAGTTCTTCAGGATACACATCTCTTTACGGGAACTGTTAAGGAGAACATCAGATACGGCAAGCTGGGAGCCACGGATGAAGAGGTTAAGGCAGCAGCCAAGCTGGCCAATGCCCACAGCTTTATCAAGAGACTTCCGGAAGGCTATGACACCATGCTCACAGGAGACGGAGCCAATCTTTCCCAGGGTCAGAGACAGCTTCTTGCCATTGCAAGAGCAGCCATCGCAGATCCTCCGGTTCTTATCCTGGATGAGGCTACATCCTCCATCGATACCAGAACAGAGAAGATCGTTCAGGATGGTATGGACAAGCTTATGAAGGGCAGGACCACATTTGTTATCGCCCACAGACTTTCAACTGTTCGAAATAGCGATTGCATTATCGTTTTGGAGCAGGGAAGGATAGTTGAGCAGGGAACCCATGACGAACTTATCGCCAAGGGTCAGAGATATTATCAGCTTTACACCGGTCTTAAAAGCGAAACAGCTTGATATAAGCGGAAACTATTAATTTTTTTAGAGGTAGAACCCTTGCGGTCTACCTCTTATTTTTTTGTTAAATTTTTATAAAAAAAAACATTTGATATTTCATTCTGTTATAGTATAATAAAAAGATGTCTGTTTAGAAACGGTAATATTTTTTTTATTAGATTGGGTAGGTAAAAAATGGATATCAGAATTGAAAATCTAACAAAAACTTATGGCACTCTTAATGCTGTAGATCACATGAATCTCACTATTAAGGACGGGGAGCTGGTAGGTCTTTTAGGACCATCAGGCTGTGGTAAGTCCACTACACTTTTTATGCTTTCAGGTCTTACTACACCTACTGAGGGGCGTATTTTTTTCGGAGATAAGGATGTAACCAACATCTCTCCTGAGGATCGTGAGATAGGTCTTGTTTTCCAGAACTATGCTCTTTATCCTCACATGACAGTAGAGGATAACATCACATTTCCTCTTATCAACAGACGTGTAAACAAGGTTCAGGCCAGGGAAATGGCTCTCGAGATGGCCAAGGTTGTTAAGATTGACCAGCTTATGAAGAGAAAGCCCGGTGAGCTTTCCGGCGGACAGCAGCAGCGTGTAGCTATTGCCAGAGCACTTGTTAAAAAACCACAGGTTCTTCTTCTTGACGAGCCTTTATCAAATCTTGACGCTAAGCTTCGTGTTGAAACCAGAGAAGAGATCAGACGTATTCAGCAGGAAGTTAAGATCACAACCATCTTCGTAACCCACGACCAGGAGGAGGCTATGAGTATCTCTGATCGTATCGCAGTTATGAAGGAAGGTGTTCTCCAGCAGTACGAGGTTCCTCAGACAATGTACCTCAATCCTGCTAATGTTTTCGTATCCAGGTTCCTTGGAACCCCTGAAATTAATAGTATTGAAGTTGATGTTAAGGACGGCGAGATCTCAGCTAACGGTCTTGTACTGAGAAAGGGTGTTAAGCTTGCTGACGGTCATTACAAGGCAGGAATTCGTCCTGAGTCCTTCTACCTTGATGAGAACGGAGTTTCTCTAAGCGTAGACAGCATCAGAATGACAGGTCGTGACCTTCTTATTTTCTCAAAGCTTGGGTCAACTCCTGTTCGCGTACTTGTTCATTCATATATTCAGGTCGCAGAGGGCGACAAATTTGGCGTATCTGTTCGTGAAGGTCATATCCTGGTATTTGATGGTCAGGAAAAGCTCATCGGCAGATTCTGATGAATGAAGGGAGTATGAAATGGATAAAAAGAGTTTTAAAGGATATCTCTATCTCCTTCCGTCAATAATCATAATGCTCGCCTTTACCGTTTATCCTTTGATAAGGGCCATCATCATGAGTTTCCTGGGAGACTACAGCATTATCAACCACGGATACAGCTCCATCGGATTCGAGAACTACAAGAATCTGTTTGCTGATCCTGATTTTGCCAAGTCCCTTAAGAATACCAGTATCTACGTTATCTGCGTAGTTCCTGCATCAATATTCTTATCACTGGTAATTGCTGTTCTTATCAACAGCTGCAAGCGCTTTAAGGCACTTTTCCAGACAATTTATTTCCTTCCTTACGTTACCAGCGTAATCGCCATCGGTATCGTATGGAGATGGATGTTCAATTCCAACTATGGTCTTATCAACTATTTCCTTGGCCTCTTCGGAATTGATCCTGTGCAGTGGCTGAATCTTCCACAGTATGCAATGCCGGCACTTATCATTTTTGCTATCTGGAAGAGCATGGCCTTCAATATCCTGATCTTCCTTGCGGGTCTTCAGACTATTCCTGAGGATATTTACCGTGCCGCAAGAATTGACTCAACACCCAGGCTCCGTGTATTCACAAGAATCACTGTGCCTCAGCTGGCTCCCATGATCGTTTATTCCAGCGTTATCGGAATGATCGGCGCCTTCAAGGTTTACAACGAAGTATTCTCACTGTTCCAGGGAAAAGCAGGCCCTGCCAACAGCGCCATCACCATCGTTTACTATATTTACGATAAGTTCTACAACAGCTACAAGTATGGCGTTGCAGCAGCAGGATCAGTTGTACTGTTCCTTATCATCCTGGCCCTTACACAGATCCAGCTTCGTGTAACCGGTGAGAAAAAGAAGAAATAAGGAGGAAAGAAGCCATGACAACAAAAAGAAAAGTCGTAAATGTTATAGCTGCGATACTTAAGTATGGACTTCTTATCCTTGGTTCTGTATTTACTGTATTGCCTTTTATCTGGATGATCTCATCATCCCTTAAGACACCCTCAGAGCTGATCGCGGTTCCACCTGCTCTTTTCCCTGAAGTTCCCCAGTGGCAGAACTACAAGGATGCATGGGCAGCAGCTCCCTTTGCAAGGTATTTTGTAAACACTCTTATCGTTACTGCTTGCACAACCTGCGGCGTACTGGTAACAACAGTGCTTTCAGCCTTCGCATTTTCAAGACTTAACTTCCCGGGAAAGAAGACTGTTTTCTCTCTTTTCCTGGCAACACTGATGATTCCCGGTGAGATGCTTATCATCACCAATTACGAGACCATCATCAACCTGAAGTGGATCGATTCCTACAAGGCTATGATCGTACCATGGATCTCCAGTGCCTTTTACATTTACCTGCTGACCAGATTCTTCATGCAGGTTCCCGAGTCCCTTTACCTTGCAGCCAAGGTAGACAAGTGCTCAGACTTTAAATACATGATCAAGATCATGGTTCCTATGAACAAGCAGGCCATTTTCTCAATTGCGATCCTTAACATCATCAGCAGCTGGAACGCATTCCTCTGGCCATTACTTGTTACCAACTCACAGGAGATGAGAGTTCTTTCCAACGGACTTGTTCGTTTCCAGACTGAGGCAGGCTCTTCCACAGAGCTTATCATGGCCGCATCCTGTATGCTGGTTATGCCTATCATCATCATCTATCTGTTCCTTCGTAAGTACATCATCGAAGGTGTTACAAGGAGCGGACTTAAGGGCTGATGACCCTATGGGTATTTCTTTGTTCTTCAAGGCAATAGTGCCTTTGAGATATTTTTTTACATCCGCAAATGCGGAAAAGGAAGGAGAATAGTATTATGAAACTGAAAAAATTTGGTGCAAGCGTACTCGCTATCACTATGGCAGCATCTATGATGGTTGGCTGCGGCGAGACAGCTACTGACACAACAGAGGCTCCCGCAACAGAGGCTCCTGCAACAGAAGCTCCTGCAACAGAGGCTCCTGCAGCTGAGACACCTGCAACAGAAGAGGCTCCTGCTGCTGAGGCTAAGAACATCGAAGCAACAGAGATCACTTTCTGGCACGCAATGAACGGAAATCTCGAGGCTGTTCTTACAGAGATCACAGATGAGTTCAACGCTTCTAACGAGTATGGCATCAAGGTTACTCTTGTAAACCAGGGCGCTTACGGCGACCTTCAGACCAAGCTTCAGGCTTCAGCTGCTGCTGATGCTCTTCCTGATCTTGCTCAGGCTTACAACAACTGGCTTACACCTTACATCGACAAGGCTGTTAAGCTTGATGATTTCGTAGCAACTGATTTCGATAACTGGGAGGACATCATTCCTGCATATCGTGATGAGTGCTCAGAGTTTGGATTTATCCACGCTGTTCCTTACAACAAGTCAACTTATGTTCTTTTCTACAACAAGACAATGTTCGAAGAGCTCGGTATCGAAGTTCCTCAGACATGGGCTGATGTAGAGGCTGCTGCTAAGACTGTTATGGATGCTAAGAACATCGCTTTCATCGGTTATGATGATCTTGCTGGTGTTGTTGAGGCTTCTCTTCACCAGGATGGCGCTGACTATGTAGACGCTACAGGTGCTCTTTTCAACGATGAGAAGGGTCTTGAGACATGCACATACCTTTCAAACCTTTACAACAACGGCTATGCTCGTCTTGTTGGTGAGGATGGATATTTCTCAAACGTAATTTCTAACCAGAACATCGCTTCTTACGTTGGTTCTTCAGCTGGTGTTTCTTACATCAAGGCTGAGGGATGGGAACTCGGTGTAGCTCCCCTTCCTGGAAACGTTCAGAAGGCAGCTAACATGGCTGGTACAAACATCGTTATGTTCGCTCAGGATTCTAACAAGCAGCTTGCAGCTTGGGAGTACCTCAAGTACATCCTTAGCACAGAGGCTATGACAAAGTGGGCTGTAAACACAGGTTACCTTCCTGTAAGACAGTCTTCTTATGAGACAGCTGAGTACAAGGCATACATGGATGAGAACGTTTGCGCTGCAGCATGCTATGAGCAGGCTAAGGACTTCTTCTTCTCACCTACATTCGAGGCTTCTAACGATATCAGATCAACAGTTCCTTCAACTGTAGAGCAGCTTGTTTATGACAAGGCTGATGCTCAGACATGGCTTGATACAATCGTAAAGGCTATTAACGATCAGTATTAATGATATAGAGACGAGAAGCAGCGGAGCGATTCGTTATCATTAAAGGTATATTACAGATGACACTAATGAGTAGGGGAGACTCATCTTCCCTACTCATTTTGTCTAATTGCTATAGGGGGCAGTTTATGGCAAAATTAACATTTTTAAGCGGTCTTCGTGAAATCGGCGGAACAGTAGTGGCTGTTGAGACAGATACCACTATCTGTTATTTTGATTTTGGATTTTCCTACGCGGACAGAATCGATAACAAGGTTAACCTTAGAAAGGGCTGCGAAGCCTTTGATTATGTTAAGCTTGGGGTTCTCAATGCCATCGACGGTATCTATGAGCCTGAAACGGCCCGTAAGCTTGGACTTAAGGCCTATGGCGAAACTGATAAAAAGATATTCATAATCATTTCTCATATGCATATCGACCACATGGGTGGTCTCGGAGCCCTTCATCAGGATGTTCCTGTGTATATGAGTGCTGATTCTGCAAAGCTGTATCACGAGCTGGGAGTAATGGGAGAATTGGAGATAAGAGAGCATAGAAACGTTCTGCCCATTGAATATGATGGCTCCATAACCTTTGGAGATATTAAGGTTACCTGTGTTCAGGTGGACCACGACGTTGTGGGAGCCTGCGGTTTCCTTATCGAGGCAGATGGCAAAAAAATCTGCTACACCGGTGACTACAGATATCACGGCTATCACCCTGAGATAAGCGCGGCCTTTGCTGAGAAATGTAAGGGCGCAGATCTCATGATCAGTGAGGGCGTAACCATAAGTTCTGTGGATGTGGACATGCTTTCTTTGGAGGGTCCTGTCAGAGACCGCACAGAAGCTACACTTTTGGAGGACTTTAAGCAGCACGCCCTGGAGGAA
>JAEEGI010020328.1_pt1 | contig 13309 bp, 8 predicted proteins | sample 8958751 | NCBI WGS metagenome assembly JAEEGI01 (sample SAMN16246545, study PRJNA631951) | gut metagenome | biome: gut microbiome; feature: rumen; material: KS-attached | host: Bos | place: Iran: Karaj | collected 2018-10
CCGTGAGTCACGTGTAGGCGTCGAGCAGTTCGCGGGGCGACTCGCCGGTGAAGACGTAGAAATCGACCTCGCCCTCCTCGGCGGTCACAATCATGGCGTCCGGATCTTCCGCGCCGATGTCAAAGACCGGGACAAACGTCGTGTTCACGAAGACGCCCCAGCCGCGGGACGTCCACGCCATGGGGACCGGGATGTAGCTCGTCACATTCTCGACGCGCAGACGGTAGCGGCCCGGACGCCGCTGCACGTTCTCGCGGCTCGCGTCGCCGAGTCCGAAGACCCGTTCGCCCGGTTCCAGCGGGAAGCGCAGGCGAAAGCCCTTGCCAACCTGCTCGCACATGGGCGTGACCTTGCCGAAGTCCAGCGAGGCGCGCTCGGCGCGGACGGGCTTGTCGGCGATAACGCCGTAGCGGTTCATGGCCGACTCCGGCCAGCGGCCGTCGCGCGCCATTCTCACGCGCCAGATGTTGGACGCGAGTTCTTCGATTTTCAGATTCTCGTTCATAGAAACCATGGATTCTTACTCCTGACGCACTACAGTTTTATCCAATGCGGCCGTCCGCCGCGCCGCCAACGATGACGGCCCCGGTGAATTCCATCGTACCGCCGCGCTTGCGACGGGCGAGAGCGCGCATTTGCGCGAGACCCCGCTCGAATCCCCCGTCGTCAGGCGCGGACATCGAGATTTTGTCGAAGTTGAGATCCAGGCGGTAGGTTCCCTTCGCCATCGAGGCGTCGCGCGTCGCGAAAACGTGGCGGAAGGGGTCGCACTTGTCTTCGTGGTCGAAGCGCAGGACGCTGAAGTCGAGCGGGTTGTCGAGCATCTTCGCGAAATCGAGCCGTTTGCCGTTGTCGGCCTTGACGGACTCGTAGCGCGCGCCGGGCAGGAGGTCGGGAACGGGCTTGAAGAGCGGGCCGAGGGGGGCGGCGTTGACGCCGCGGCGGACGAGGTCGACGCGGATCGCGCGCATGCGGTCCATGAAGGCGGGAATGTCCTGCGCGGGTCCGTTTTTCAGCACGTCCGCAATCGCCGCGAGCCGGGGCCAGGTGCGCCACTCGGCGGCCTTGCGGTCTGGAACGAGTTCCGTCCAGAGGTTGCCCTGTCCGCCAAGGATGTGGCGGCGGCAGTCCTCGGGGACGTCCGCGCAGGGGTCGAAGCGCGCGATTTTGGCGACGTCCAAGAGGACGCCGAAGGGCTGGTATTCCTCGGGGTCGTCCTCAAGCCCCTGCACGTAGTCCAGATAGCAGAAAATGTCGGGGCTCATCACGACGTCGAAGCCCTTCTTCGCGGCGGCGACGCCGTAGGAGGCGCCGCGGTAGCTCTGGACGATGACGCTGCGCGGCAGGTCGTCCCAGCCCGCGAGCTCGTCCCAGCCCATCAGCCGGCGCCCTTTCTTCCCGAGATAGTCCGCGAAACGCTTCGTCGCCCAGCCCTGCAGGTCGTGCGTGTCCTTGAGCCCCAGCTCGCGGATGCGCGCCTGGCAGTCGGGGCACTCCTTCCAATTGTGTCCCGCGCACTCGTCGCCGCCGATGTGGATCACGTCGCCAGGGAAGAGCTTGACGACCTCGTCCAGGACATTCTGGAGGAACTCGAACGTGGATTCTTTGCCGAGGCAGTATTCTCCGCGGTTCCAGCATCCGGCGCAGCCGAGCTCGGGATAGGCGCGGATCGCGGCGGCCGAGTGGCCGGGGATTTCAATCTCGGGGACGATGCGGATGCCAAGCCCCGCCGCGTGGCGGACGATGTCGCGGACCTGGTCCTTGGTGTAGAAGAAGGGGCCGTAGTCGCCGTCGATGACGTCGAGGCCCATCGTCGTCTCCCGCCTTGTGCTCGCCTTGCGGACGGCGCCAATCTCGGTCAGCTTCGGATAGCGGTCGATCTGGAGTCGCCATCCTTCGCTGTCCGTGAGATGCCAGTGGAAGACGTTGAGGTCATGCTCGCGCATGAGGTCGAGCGTTCGCTTGACATCCGCGACCGTGAAAAAATGGCGGCTCACGTCCAGCATGTAGCCGCGCCAGCCGTACTTCGGCGCCGGGGCGGATTCGCTCATGGCCGTTACTGCGCCTTGGGCGTGTTGCGCATCACAACCGTCACGGACTGCACCGTGTTCGGGCCGATCTCAATCTTGAGGGTGTCAAAGCCGCTCTTGGGCCCTTCGTAGGCACCGCCACCCGCATAGCCGGTCTGCGTGTCCTCGTAGGCGAACTCCTCCCAGAGCTTCGCCTCGCCGGGGACCTCGCGGCAGTCGATGTACTTCGGATCCTTGATGCGGGCAAGGCGGTAGGTCGGCGCGGCGAACTGCCTGCCGGGAACGGTGACCGTGATCTTCTCCGCCGTGGACTTGGTGTTGACCATTACGAGGCAAAGCTCGTTGCCGCGCGTGAGCGCGGCCCATTCGACCTCGCCCTCGACGGCGGGGGCTTCCTTCCCCTCCTTGAGCGCACGGCGGTGGGCATAGACCTGGTCGGTGACGCGGGAGGAGGTGTAGAAGGTGTCCTCGTCGTCCATCTTCTCCGAGGTGCCGTGGTGCCAGAGCAGCGGATGCGTGCGGAAGGCGTTGCCGATGATGCGGTAAACCGCGCCCTGCGCGCCGACCTCCATGCGCGGGCGTCCAAGGGGGCTGTCGAGATCCTCGTAGTCGCCGCCCTCGTCGCGCCACTGGACGTTCCAGCCCTTGCCGCTCGAAATGTAGAGGCCGCCGGCGAGGTTGCACATGTTGTGGTGGTAGAAGCCGTCGACCTCAGGCTGGCACGCCATCATCAGCGAGTAGTGGCCCATGATGAGCGCCTCGCGGAAGATGCGCTGGCAGCGGTTGTCCTCGTCCGAGCGCGGGCGGATCTCCGTCCACCAGGTGCGCTTGCCCTTGATTTCAGGGAAGGCCTCCGCAAAGCCGCGGATGCGTTTCACGCCGTGGTAGGAGCAGCTGTAGGGCGTCTCGGCGCCGTAGGTGTGGTAGGTGACGTGCGAGATCTTGTCGAGGACGTTGTTCGTCGCGAGCCCGATGATGAAGTAGGCGGAATACTGGTTGAAGGCGGCTGCCGCGAAGTAAGTGTCGCGCTTGATCTCGCCGGCGGCGAGCATGCGCTCGCGGACATGCGCGATGTCCGGGTTGAGCTCGAAGTTCTCAGCGACGGGGACGCCCATCTGGCAGCCGGGCCATATCTTGAGGATCTCCGGCACAAGCGCCGTCCAGAACTTGATGAGCGCGTCCTGACGGTCGTATGCGCCGTAGTAGGTCTCGCAACCGAGCTCGAAGCCCTGCACGACGTCCTTGTAGTTGTTGTCGACGATCCACTTCACGAACTCCAACCTGTTCGAGACATTCGCCTTGAACTGCGCCTCGTCGGCGGCCTGCTTCGGGCCGATGCCGCTGAGCCCGATCAGAATCTTGAAGCCGTTCTCCTTCCAGAAGTCGAACTGCGCCTTCGGGTTCGAGCGCTTCTTCGGGTTCGGGTTGTTGCGGTTGTTGAACCAGAAGTCGGAGCTCCACGTGGCGTGGTTGTAGCATCCGGCCCTCTTCATGACGGCGGCCGTCTCCACCTTGTTGGAGACGAACCACCAGTCGTCGCCGGCCGGATCGTTGTGCATCGCGCTGATGTAGCCGACGACCGCCTTCGAGGTCGTCTTCGAGAGGTCCCGGATTGGCTTGCCCGAGAGGTCGAGGTTGATGTTGAAGTCGGCGTGCGCGCCCACGGCGAACCCCGCCGCGACGAAACCGACCAGAATCTTCTTCATGTTCATGTCTTCTACTCCTTGTAAAACAAATCGAACTGCAATCCAGCGGATGCGATGATGTAACGCCCCACTGGCCAAACGCATCCCTTACCGCATGATCAGCATCGTGCCTCGGTTCTTCGTCAGGGCCGCCTCGGGCGTGTTGCCGGAGAAGCCGAGGTTGACGCGGTGTCCGTGGCCGCCGACGTTGGGAACCTGCGGTTCGATGCGGTAGTCGCTCTTCGGATCGCCCGCGTCGATGGCCGGGGAGTGCGGTTTCCGCGCATAGTCCGTCACCAGCGCGCCGGTCTTTTCGTCATAGTAGCCCCGCCGCATACGCGGTCGTCGCGCATAGCGCGGCGAGCGCAATGCTCAATGGGGAAGGGGGAATGGGGAAGGGGGAACGGGGAAGGGGGAAGGTGCGGCGTATGCCGCGCATTGCCTTATGGATGCTCGTTATGGTGTTCATTTGTTGTCTCCTCGGCGAAAAGCATAATACCATACTAAATTAAGGAATGCAACTCATTTTGAGCGGCCACGAGCTGGCGGACGTCGAAGCGCTCGCGGCTTGTTAATCTGTGGTTGGATTAGACCTTCCTGTTCGTTGAAACGCGAGTTGTAACTATTAAAACTGGAAATTCGGAAATTTTGGAAGATATAACTCTCATTTTTCAAGATTTCGCTTGTTTGGGAGTTGTATTTATGCTATTCTTTTTCGCACACAATATACGGAGGGGATTCCATGGTTCCACGGAAAAATGTACTTGATGCCGTCCGGCCATTTGTCGGCAAGGGCGTGATTAAAGTTCTGACGGGCTTGCGGCGCTCAGGCAAATCCGTGCTGATGGGCCAGATTCGTGACATGATTCTGGATGAAATCGATCCGGGCGCCCCGGTCTTCTATGTCGATTTCGATGATGAGGCGAATGCGGACTTCCTTGAAAAGGGCGTCCTTTATTCCCGCATGAAGAAGGCCGTTGAAGCCAATCCCGGACGCAAAACCTATTTTTTCCTGGACGAAGTCCATGATGCGGACGGGTGGGAACGAGCCGTGAACTCGATGGGGAAACGGGGAGATGCCGACATCTACATCACAGGATCCAACTCCAAGCTGCTTTCCGGCGAACTCGCAACATATCTCACAGGCCGATATGTCGAATTCCATGTATCGCCGTTTTCCTACGTTGAGTTTCTCGAAGCGACGGGAATGGAAGTCGGAGAGAAATCGTTCTTCCGATACCTTGAATTCGGCGGCATGCCATTCCTGTCGGAAATCGGCTACCAACCCGAGTCGGCGAAGCGGTATCTGCGAGACGTGTTCTCCGCGATTCTGCTGAAAGACGTGGTGAAGCGCCGGAAAATCAGGGACGTCTTTTTGCTTGAGCGCATCGTACGGTTCGCCATGACGGAAACAGGGCATGTCTTCTCTGCGCGGCGCATCGTCGAATTCCTCAAGCACGAGCGCATAGTCACGGCTCCGTCCACTGTCCTTGGCTATCTTGAGGCCTGCGAAGAGGCGTTTCTTCTGACGAAAGTTGAGCGGGAAGACCTCATCGGCAAAAGAATTCTGTCTGTAGATGAAAAATACTACGTCGCAGACTGCGGACTGCGCAACGCAAACGTCTCGTCGAATCTTTCGCGCGACATAGACCAGCTTCTCGAAGCAGTCGTTTACCGCGAAATGCTGCGGCGTGGATGGAAAGTCACGATTGGGCGGGTAAGGGAGAAGGAAGTCGATTTCGTCTGCGAAAAGGATGGTGGCCGGCTCTACATCCAGGTGGCGTACCTCATGCCAACGGAGGAGACGCGGCGCAGGGAGTTCAATGCACTGCTTGCCGTACCCGACCAGTTCGCCAAGATGGTTCTCACGATGGACAGGGTTGACTTTTCAGCCGACGGCATCGTACACAAGTACATTCCCGACTTTCTTTCCGCACCGTGACGGCTGTCGGCTGCCTCAAGCCCTAAGCCCCGTTTCCGCCACAAGCGCCACAGGGCCGAGCAGGCCGCTTGGAGCTTCATTCGTCGAAACCTTGTAGCGCGTAGGAATTGTCTGGTAGTGGTTGTTGAGCGTATTGTAGACGGTCACTTCCAGTTCATTCACGCCGTCGCGAAGCGCATTCGTCACGTCCACTGTCCATGGGGGGCATGTCCTTGCCGCGACCGTGCGCCCATTGACCGCGACTTCCGCCGCGCAGCCGACGTCGCCGAGATCGAGAATGATGCGCCGCGCATTGCGTCGGAACAATGCGGACACCTCGACTGTCTTGCGGTAGACAGCCCCGCCAGAATAGCAACGTAGTCCCTCGTACCGCGCCCAGTCCCCGAGCGACATGTCGGCCGGCTTCGTCACAAGCTTCACGACATCTTTGAAGGCGTTGCCGCCGACAAGGCCCGGCTCGAAGGCGATCTCCAGAGTCAGGACGCCGTCCGCGATTTCCTTTCTGAGAAGTTTGCCGTACACGGAGACTTCGGCATCGACCGTCCCTGGCGGAACGGTTGCGACGAACGTGCCCTTCACATGCCTTCCGCCGAACGGATCGTAGTTGAGCCGTCCCGGCATCGAATTCCAACGCATCGACAGCGGTAGCTCCTGCGCGGCGACTGCACCTGTGCCGTCGGTGTTAAGCGGTTGAGCAGTTAAGCGGTTAAGAGCCGTGCCGTTGGCAGTGGTGACGGCGCTCACGCCGTCGGACGAGAGATCCTCGAAAACGAGCGCGGCGCGTCCGTAGCCTTCGTACAAAACCTCGACAGGCGTGTAGCCCGCCTTGAGCGTCACGCGCGAATCGGGTAGCACCTCCTCGTCGCCCACCTTTAGCGAGACAATCGAGGGCGGAGACCATCGTTTCTGTGAATCCTCGCGGAGTGCCCACGGCTGTTCGGCTTCGGAGACGATTTGCGCCTCCATGTCCACCGGCGCATAGACGAAAGTCGAGTACTTCGTACTGAGCGAACGGTCATGATCCGGCGGCTCCATGTCGTAGTAGCCCTTCGGGGAATAGGGGCCCATGACGAAAAAGAAATCGCCGACCCTGCGGTTGAGTCCGTGGTAGTTATCTTGGTTCGCAGGCTTGTCGAAGACGCCGTAACGCCATGAGAAGGAATAGAGGTTTGGCGCTGGCGCGCCTTGGAAGTTTGGCGCTGGCGCGCCCTGGAGGTTTGGCGCTGGCGCGCCCTGGAGGAATTGCGGGCCGAAGCCGAGGTTTTCGACACGGTCTTCCTCGATCCAGCGCATGGCGCGGACTTCAGGGCCGATTTTGTCCGGAAAGGCCGGCAAACGGTAGTCTCCCCAGCGGTTGTCCATCGTCGGTGTGAACTCGACTTGCCAGTCGCCATCGATGGAAATCGTCTCGACTACCGTGTGCTTCGCAAGGGCCGGCACGACAGCCTCGCCTTCGCCCGGCTTGACTATGGCCAGCACGGGTTCGCCCGCCTTCGGTGACGCGAGCTTGCCGCCCGTCCAAGGATCCCAGTACTCGACCGAGTATCCCTTTCCGCAGGCTTTTCGACCTTCCGGACTTTCCGGATCTTCAGGACGTAACCGGATGTCCGTCTTTCCATCCCAATCTACGAGGTAGTAGATGTCGCAGTCCGTGAGGCGTCGATGGTGGTATTTGAGTCCCGCGTTGCCGACGACATCCGGTTTGGCTACAACGGGAAGCTCCACGTCCTCGACCGTCTTCGCGTCGATCACGCGTCCGCCGCGGGTGACGAAGGCGTCGAGTTTGGCGCGCACCCCTGGTCGGATTGCGAACATGTCGGGTAGAATGACGACGCGGTAGTATTCGCCTGACACCGACAGTCGGACGCCGTCCGCGTCTTCGGTGATTTCCGCGGCGAGAATCGAGTCGGAGTTGATGAAGTCGCAGTCTGTCGTACCGTTGACGGCGAGGCGCTCGACGAGCGCGTGGGCGAGGGGAACGCTCGTCTTGTCCGCGCGCTCCGGATCTACGACGCACGGCTCCTGCGGCGAGAGAATTGCGACATCCGCGACATGCGTGCCGCGCGTGAGCATGTAGGAGAGCCGCTCGAAGTATTTGAGAGTCGTCCCCATCAACGCCCAGTAGGGCTGGTGGAAGTGATAGCACGGCGGCGCCCATTCCCACCAGCCGCCATACGTCGAGTAGTAGAGCCCGTGAAGATTGAGGAGGTTTGCGCCCCAGACGTAGTTGTGGGCCGTCGCGTCGAAGATGGAGGCCGTGTTCGCCTGCCAGCCTTGGGAATGGTAGCCCTCAAGCCAGACGCGCGGACGGCGGTAGAGGTGGGAGATCGACGAACCCATTTTGCACTTGACTGGATCGGCTTTGCTTCCAGGCGTGTCGAATCCGGGGGCCGTGTACCAGCGCATCGCGCGCATGTAGTCGCCGAACTCGATGGGGTTCCTGCCGCGCGTCGCCGGGTCGCAGGCGTAGATTTTACCACGCGAGGCGTGCCAATCGTAGATCGGCTTGAAGTAGCGCTCCTCGGTGAGGGCGACCATGACGTCGTTGTAGTCGAGGCGGACGCGCGCCACGTCGTCCGTCACCTCCTTCGAAAAGAGCAGCGGCAGCTCTGGCGTGATGTCGTAGCCTTTTCGCTTTTTGAATTCGGTGGGGAAGTCGTCGCTCCAGACGTAGCGGTTGCCGGCGAGGCGCAGCTCGTCTTGGAAGAAGTAGTTGAGCGCTCCGCGCGCGGATTCGGGGAGGCGTTCCCAGAAGGGCTTGAAGAAGCGCTCGATGACGCGTTTCGCCGATTCGGGGTTGAGCGGGTCGAGCGTGCCGTCGCGGACAACGGGGACGACCTTGCCGTCCTGGAGTTCGAGGACGCGGCCGCGCGTCTCGTCCACCTCGATGCCGAGCTGACGGTAGAGGTTGTCGCAGCCTGGCCAGTCGAGCGTGTAGCCGGAAAGTCCGATGCCCATGCCGAGCTTCGCAGACTCCTCGGCCGCGGAGGAGAATACGTCCCACCACTCATCGGAAAAGATTGGCGGCTCTACCGGCACGGTCTGCCAGCCATGCGTCATCAGATGGGCGTAGTTGACCTGTGTGCCCGAAACGCCCTTCGCGTGCAGTTCGCGCAATTGCCAGGCGATCCGCTCCTTGTCGAGCTTCTCGCCCGTCCACCACCAGAAGGGCACCTCGCCGTATCCGGGCGGAGGCGCGTGGAACGAATCCTCCAGGTGTTTCATTGTCTTTCTCATGCTTGCGCCGCTAGTTGAGCCAGTGCTTCATAACGATGCGAATATGATATCACATTGTTCTCAAATGGCTCAACGTAGCATGGCAATCCTCAACATGACATATCTGCTTTCGCGCAGATCGTAACCGAAACAAGGAGTCTGGGCGAGACCGGGCGGGAAATCTGATTTTCGGCGCTTGACTTTGCACGGCAATTTGGGGATAATAGATTGCAGTTATACGAAGTTATACATGGTTATACGCCATTTGGCGAATAACTGTGTATAACTGAGAATAAGTTCGTATAACTTGGTTGAGGGAGAGAGGCCAACATGGACAGATTGCGCAACCCATTTACGCCCGGGGCGGGTGCTTTGCCGCCTGAACTGGCCGGAAGATCATCCGTCATCGAAGACGGACGGATACTTGCCGGCCGTTCCTTGCTGGGCCGTTACGAGAAAAGCATGCTTCTTCTGGGGCTGCGTGGCGTAGGCAAGACGGTCTTATTGAAACATCTCGCCGAGGACGCACGGCAAAGGGGTGTCGTGCCAATTGTCGCCGAGATCCGCGATGCCGACGGCGATTTTGAGGAACTCGCTTTGCGAATCAAGGCCGCATTGGATGCCATTGATTTTGCGAGCGGCATGAAGACGGCGGTCAATCGCGCCTTTTCCGTTTTGCGGAACTTCGTCAAGACGTTCTCGCTCAATGTCGGAGAATTTGGGATTTCCCTTGAGACGACGCAAAGCGCGGCTTCGTCAGGTCGAATGGAATTGGACCTGTGCGAAGTTCTGCTTGCCTGTTCCCGCGCGGCAAAGGAATCGGGCAAGGCCATAGGCCTGTACATAGACGAGCTTCAAAACCTTCGCATCGAAGCCATGCGCGGAATCATTGTAGCCCTTCACTTCGCCGCGCAGGAGTCGCTGCCGCTCTACCTAGTGGGGTCAGGGCTGCCATCCATCCGCGCTCTGGTCGGCAAGAGCAAGACTTATGCCGAACGCATGTTCAACTATGCGGAAGTGGGAGCCTTGAGCGAGGCAGACGTCGATCTGGCCATAACCATTCCTCTCAACAACAACGGCATCGACATTGAATCAGAGGCCATTTCCGAAATATACAGGATGACCCAGGGCTATCCTTATTTCCTTCAGGAATATGGTTATCAAATCTGGAATGCCGCCAAGAAATCGCCAATAGCCGCCAAAGACGTCGAACTCATCGAGGGGGATGTCAGGAAACGTCTTGATTCAAATTTTTTCGACGTGCGCTTCGACAGGATTTCCGGAAGGGAGATGGAGTTCCTAAGAACCATGTCCGGTTTTCCTCAGGGCGGGCCTATCGCCACATCCGACATTGCCCGCGAAATGAATCGTTCTCCAAGTGCCATTTCACCGATCCGCGCCTCATTGGTGCGGAAGGGCATCATCTATGCCCCCGCATACGGAGGAGTCGCCTACACAGTGCCGATGTTCGCCGACTATCTGAAGAGAACGCTAAGCCCCGCGTGAATCAGCCTTAGGTGTCCGCGACCGCGGGCCATGCCTACCGCATGATGAGCATCGTGCCGCAGACGGCCAATGTCGACCTGCAAATATATCTGTGCCCATGTGTCGCCCCTTAAACTTGAGGCTACGGTTCCAAGTCAAGCGACAGGTCTGCGCTGTCGTCGATTTCGATCCGCTCGATCCGCTTGCACTTGAAGTCCTTGAGATCCAGTGCCGCCGCCACGCGAAGGGGGAGACCGGAAAACCCGCGCTCGGCGGAGACGCGGTCCTGCGGCTGGTAGACCATCACGGAGATGTCGTTGTCTCCCTTCTTGAGCGAGATTTCGGCCGTGCGCGAATCGAAGATGCCGGCGCAGACGGGCGGCAGCACCGTCTTCCCGGCAAAGCAGCAGCGCGCCGACGGCGAGGCAATGAGGCGAAGTCGCGTCGTGCAGTCAGCCGGCACGTTGACGGTCCAGACGAGGATCGCGGCGTTTCCGGCGCGGCGGTCGGCGTGCTTGTCGATCTCGTAGGTGCCGTTCTTCGACGTCACTTCGCGCGGCGTCGCTCCCGCGGCCTTGGTGATGTAGGCCTTCGAGCCATCGAAGGGGAAGAGGATGCGCTCCTTCGGGTCCTTCATCACGAGTTCCTGTGCGAAGGGGCCGAAAAGCTTCACGTACTCGAGCGGCTTGAACGCGCTGCCCGCAAAGGGGTTCCACCCTTCGAAGTCCGTCTTCGCGTTCTCCCGCTCGCGGACCATGCGCTCAATCTCGTCCGCTTCGAAGCGCATCGCGACCACGGCCGGCATTGGACGGTGCAGATTGAACTGCGCGTGGGCGACGACGACGATTTCGCCATCCTTGCGCACGTGGAGGTTCGGCGCGCCGGCACCGCCGCCGTAGTTGTGGATGAGCTTCGCCTCGAAGCCGTCCTTGGCACGGACGCGGAGCGCCTTGTAGGGGCCGACCCAGCCCCGGATCCCGCCTCCACTGCCGAAGGCGACGACAATCTGCCCGTTGGCGAGGACGCCGACCGAGTGCTCCGTGCCCGCGAGACTGTCGGTCGCCTGCGTCGGCTCGGACCATGTCTTGCCCTCGTCGCCGGAAAAGCACGTCCACGCGGTCGCGCTCTTGTCCTTCCAGACCGATGCGAGGCAGCAGAGTTCCTTCCCGTCCGGCGAGCGGAAGAGGGTTGGCATGAAGAAGCTGTGCCCGGCCTTTTCAGCGATGACGAACGGCTTCTCCCACGTCAGCCCGCCGTCGCGGGTGAGCGATCCCATGACGCGGTATTCGCCGCCGTCTCCGTTGGGGTTCTTTCCGCGCGAGAAGACGCCGAGATAGGTGCCGTCCGACAGGCGCGCCATTCCCGAGAATCCCACGACGCAGGCGAAGTCGGCACCCAGCGGCGGCATGAACTTCCATGTCGCGCCGCCGTCCTCGCTCATGACGGACGGCATCGCCTCGGCGAGGGGACGCTCGTCCGGCCCGCGCCAGTCGTATTCGCCGGCCGTGCCGTAGGAGGCGAAGACGCGGATGCGGCCCTTTCCGGTCTTCGGGTCTGTGAAATACCAGGCCTTGGGCTCGTCATGGCATTCGGCGAACTCCTTCGGAAGGCGGTCGTCGATGCGCGTCCAGGTGCGTCCGGCGTCGGTCGAGATCGCGGCGGGGCCGCACGGGCCGGCCTGCTGGATGTCCCAGAAGGCGAGCATCGTCTTGCCATCGGGCAGCATGACCGTCGAGGGATGCGCCTCGAAGCGCGCGGACGAGCAGACGGTGAAGAAACGCGCGGGGTCGGCGGGGGTATGTCCGTCACGCGCGTCGGGGTTGAGCGTGAAGTCGCAGATCTCGCCGGCGGCGGAGACAAGCGCCACACCGGCAAGAATGGAAATAAATAAGCTTTTCATAACTGAGTAAATCCACATGTTTTAGATCCGGAAATCGAGGAAAGTCACCTCGCCCGGCTCGATCGCCTCGGCGAAGGGTTTGCCCGCGCGCTCGCGCGTCGAATTACGCATCGCGCCCGTTCCGGCGTCCGGTACCAGGCGACGGCGCCAGCCGGATGTCACGTTGCCGCCCCCCTTGTTGATGTTCAGGTGGATCGTCACGCGCTCGCCAGTCGTGTTGACGATGACGAGGCAGACGCGCTGCCCGTCGTCAGGAACGGGCGGGGCCAAAAGAACGAGATACTCCACGTCGCCGGGCTTGCCCGCGGCGACGTTCGCGCAGGCGCGCGGCGCGGGGCCGGGCGTCAAGGCGTCGCTCAACTCGATCGCGTCCATTCCGACATCCCCGTCGAGCGCGATGTCCGCCGCCGGTGCCTTCGGCGCCCCGGCGGAAGTCGCGCCTTCGCCGTGGCCGATGAGCGAGCGGTTGCCGGTCGTCGCCGCCCAGAAGTGGCGCATCGCGAGCCCGAAGTCGTCTGCGAGATACGGGCGCTCGAGGAGAACGCCGTCCGTGCGGTCCACCGCGAAGGCGGACATGATCCAGTGCATCTGCCACGCGATGGCCGACGGCGAGGAGACCGCCTCGTCCGTCGTCCCGGCAAGCCGCCCGGGGCCGACGGCCCAGAGATGGAGCTTTCCGACCGACTTGTCGGGCGAGTTGCGTAGCTTTACCGCGATGCGTTCGAGCCTCTCGTACGGCGCGGGGGCGTCGCGCAAGTCGACGATGAGGTGCGTAATCGGCCCGAAGAACCCCTCCATCGTGGTGAAGCTCGGCGAATCCAGATCCTTCACGGGCAGGGCGATGGAGACGCTCGGCAACTGGCGCGCCGCGTGCGCGGCGAGCTTGCGCCACATTCCCGGATCAGCGCCGCCCGCCGGATCCGCGCCGAGCTGAAGTCCCGCAATAGCGGCCTTGTGGGGGCTTTGCGCGAGGCGGTTCAGCGTTGCGGCGACCGTCTTCTGGTCGCCGTCCAGCACGAGGAAGAGGCGCAGCCCGTACTGCGCGCAGAAT
>JAEEGI010020329.1_pt1 | contig 13309 bp, 9 predicted proteins | sample 8958751 | NCBI WGS metagenome assembly JAEEGI01 (sample SAMN16246545, study PRJNA631951) | gut metagenome | biome: gut microbiome; feature: rumen; material: KS-attached | host: Bos | place: Iran: Karaj | collected 2018-10
AATCCCCAATCCCCAATCCCCATTCTTATATTTTTAATAATTGAATAAATTTATTTATTAGTTTTTTATTTTTTTTGTAATTTCAATTATAAAAAAAATTTAATTTTTAATTTTGAATATTTTTTTGATTATGGATGATTTAAATAAGAAATATTTTATAAATAGGAAGAAAGAATATAAAAATTATATAAAAATAAAATTGAGATGAATTAGTTTTGAAATAAGTAAATGGATAATAAAAATAATAGAAGAAATGTAAAATAAAAAATTATTTGTGTTAATCATATTTGAAGAAGAAGAAGAAAAATTTTCTTCTTTTTCAATAATATATTTTTAATGAAATTTAAAAATATTATGATTAATTTTAAAAATTTTGTTTTATATTATTATTTATATTATTTATTATTATATGATTGTTCATTGGAGTAATAAATGGAGTTTAGGACTTTTAAATAATAATAATGTTATGTTTTTTTCTATTTTTAAAAGGAATTTTTTTAATAGGAAAATAGAAAGAAAATTTAATAATAGTATTGATTGTTTTGATAGACTTAAAGCTTATTATCAAACTAAAAATAATAAAAAATTAATTTTTAAAAATAAACAAATTCAAAATATTAAAGAATATATTATAAATTTAAAAGAAACAAAATTGACTTATAATGAATGGAAAATTTTTATTAGAAATGGAATTTTATCAAGTTGTTTTCTTTCTAATATATTTTATATATTTAAAAAAAGAAAAAGTACAAAATTATTTAATGAATGGTTTAAATTTTTTAAATATTCTTTTTCAATTTCTCTTTTTTTAAATTATATTTTACAAACTACTTTAAAAAAAGAATATGAAGATGAACTTCAAGAAATAAACAATATTTAATTATGAGATATTTAACTGAAATAATTATTTATTATAATTGATACAATATTTATTATAATTTATTTTTATTTTTTATTATATGAAAAATAAATTATTTCCATTTTTAAAATAAACTAAAAAAAATGTTTTTTAAAATAATAGTTAAAAACAATAATTTAAAAATCTTAATAAAGAAAAATATAATTTATTCTTGAACTTGATAAACTTCAATTTCCTGTGTGATAAAAAATTTATTTTCAAAATTTAAAATTCCCTCAGTATTAAAAATATCATCTTCAGTAGTTCCAGCATCTAAAGTATTTTCAAATTTAATTTCTCCATTACAATCTCCAATTAAAATATAATTAGAATGACAAAACATAGTATGTCCTTCACCAGAAGACATAAATTTTTTTTTTAAATTTAAAGAAAAAACAAAATCTTTTATATTTTTTTTCCATTCTTCATTTGAATTCCAATTTTCATTTAAAAAAGCACCAAATTTAATTTTATTATTAGTTTCTATTATTATTATTGTACTTCCTTTATTATCACAATGTTTATGAAAATCTTCTGTTAAATTTCCATTTTTTGTTTTTTGAAATATTAATTTAAAATTTAATTTTTTTGATGGATCTATCCATTTATTTATTAATTCTAAATCTTTCTTTCTTTCTATGTCATTTTTTGGTGTAATAAAATTATTATTTTTTTCATTTTGTAATTTTTCTATTTCTTCTCTAAAAAATGATTTTAATTCTGAAAATAATGATGCTTGTTTTATTTGATAATTTTTATTTTCTTCTTTTAAATTCTCAATTTCTTTTTTCAAATCATTTATTATATTATATAATTCTTCATTATTATTCGCATTATTATTATTTTTTTTTTCATAATCAATAAATAAATTTAATTTAAAAAGAGCTTCTTTTATTTTTTCTGTTGGTAAAGGAATTCTTAAAATAATATTTTCTTTTTCTTCAATAATATAACTTTTATCATTTTCATTTTGTGATTTTGTTATTAATTTTATTAGTTCATTAAATATATCAATTATATTTTCACATATTAAAAAATATCTATTTTTAATTATTAAGTCAAATGTAAATATTTGTTTATATACATTTATTTGGGATTTTGTTAAAGTTTTTGCATCTATTTTTAAATTATTTCCTTGTACATATATTAATACTTCATAATTGTTCCCTTCTTTTGAATTTAAATTTACTTTATGTTGAAATATTATATTTTCTGGTTTTTCATATTGTTTTGTTATTGATGGGGCTTCCATTTTTTTTTCAGATTTTTCTTCTTTTTATTTTTTTTTTAATCAATTAATTTCTTTATTATAATATTTTTTTGGATTTTGTATTTTTAATTAATATATAATATATTTTAGAAATAGATAAAATGATAAGTTAATTTAGATTATTTAAATATCAAATATATTACTCTTCTTTAGGAATTAAAATTCAAAAAAAGAATTTAAATAAATCTTATCTTTGAAAACTAAAAGATAACTTTTATAAAGTTTAATAAAAAGTAATGAACAGTTATATTTAATTCATGACAATAATTATATTGAATCCAAAAAAAAAAGTAATTCTATTTAATTTTTCCAAAAAGTTTTTCCAAATATAGAATATATTTAAAGAATAAATTATTTCAAAAAAAATCTCAAATTGATAAAAAAGTTTATAAAATATTTAAAATAATTCTATTGTTTAAATCTAAGTATAAAATTACAATTAAAAAAATGAAAAAAAAAAAAAATATTTTTAAAAGTTTCATTCCCCAGAAAATTCCAAATCAAATGACATTGAAATTTTTTGAATTTCTTCAAGAAATCAACAAAAAAAAAAAGAATAAATATCCATTAAATTATGAGAAAAACATTAAAAATTATGAAAACCACAAAAAAACAATAGAAAAGAATTTAGGATACATAGAAGACCAAAATAATTATACAGATATGTATTATGGAAAAAAACAATTTAATGAATGTGGATGTGAAATAATAGCAACATTTAATGCATTAAAAGATTTAAATTATAATAATGATTTTTCTTTACCTTTATTAATTGATTATTTTGAAAAAGATGGAATTGTTTTAAATGGAAATTTTGGAACTTCTCCTAAAGCAATTGAAAATTTTTTTAAAAATCTAAATTTTGAAACTTTTAGTTCTTTTAATGAAAAAGATTGTGATTTTATTGGAAATAATTATCATACTTTTGTTTTCACTTTTTTTAATGATAAATTTAATGTTTTTAATCAAGTTCATTCTATTTGTATTACTAAAAAAAATGGAAAGTTCTTTACTCATAATAATGGAGATGATTTGATTTTTTATAATTCTATGAAAGAATTAGTTTTTAATATTAATAATGGGAATGCTAAACTTATTTTGTTAATTGGGATTAAAAAATAATATTATATATTTTTTTATCTTTTTTTTATTAAAAATTAATTAATAATTTATTTTCATTATTTATTTAATGATCATATATCTTCAGTTTTATAAGTAGTATTAAAAGTTTCATTTTGATTCACAGAATCATTATTAAAATTTCTAAATTTTTCAATTTCTTGATTTGATAAATTTAACATATTATTTAAAGTTATTTTTCTTTTTAACTTTTTATCTCCAATTTCTTCAGCTTCTACATTTAAAATTCCATTTTCATCTAATTTCATATAAACATTAAATTCAATTTCTCCTTTTTTTGCTTTTCTAATATTTTCAATAATAAATCCTCCTATTTTAATATTATCTTTTGAATAATAATTTTCACCTTGATAAATATCAAAAGAAACTTTAGTTTGATTATTTTTAGAAGTTTCAAAAACTTCTTTTTTTTCAGCAGGTAATTTTTCTCCTTTATTTATCATAAAATCAGTAATATTTTCTTCTTTATCGTTTAAAATATTTAAACCAATAGAAATTGGATTAATATTAATAAATTTTAAATTAATTAATTTTTTTTCTTCTTCAACAACAAAAGAACTATTTTTAAAATTATAATGTCCAAAGTTATTATTTTTAATATTTTCTCCAAATAAAGCAGCTCCTAAAGTAACAACTTCATCAATATTTATACCTTTTTGACTAATGATTTTTTCTTTCTCAAAAAACTCATTGATAATTTTTTTAATTTTTGGTATTCTTGATGTTCCACCGACTAAAACAACATTATCAATTTCATTTTTTGTTAATTTTGCATTTTTTAAAGCTTGTTCCATTAAAGGAATACATTTATTAAATAAATCTTCACATAAATTTTCAAAATCAGATCTTGTCATTGTATAATAAAAATCATTTCCATTAAATAAACAATCAATTTGTAATTCAACTTCATTTAAAAAAGATAATGATTCTTTTATTTTTTCACATTCTTGTTTTAATCGAATTTTAGCTTTATAATTATTAGTAATATCTACATTATATTGATTTTTAATTTCATCAATAAAAAAATTTAATAATTTATTATCAAAATCAACTCCACCAAAATGTTTATCTCCAATAATAGATAAAACATTAAACAAATGATTTTCAATTTTTAAAATAGAAATATCAAAAGTCCCTCCTCCTATATCAAATATTAATAATATTTTATTATTAATATTATTAGTAATACAATAATCTAAAGCAGCAGCATTAGGTTCATTAATTAATTTAATATATTCAAATCCTGCAATTTTTCCTGCTTCATTTGTTGCATTTCTTTCTTCTTCATTAAAATATGCTGGAACTGTTATTATTGCTTTTGTTATTTTTTTTTCCTTATTATATAAATAAGATTCTGCATTTTCTTTTAATCTTCTTAATATCATTCCTGATATTTGTTGAGGATAATATTTCTCTTTTTTATTATTTCTCTCTATTATTATTATACATTTATCATTTTTTAATTCTCTTTCTATTTTAAAAGGAAATAAATGATTTTTTATATCTTCTTCAACTTCTTTATTTGAAAATTGTTTTCCTATTAATCTCTTTATATTATATAGTGATTTATTTTCATATCTTGACATTGCATTTTTTGCTGCATCACCAATCAAAATATCTTTATCTATAAAAGTGACATTTGAAGGTATTAATCTTTGTCCTAATTTATCTGGTATCATTTCTGATTTGCTATTTCTGTATACTGCCACTCCTGACTTTGTTGTTCCTAAATCTATTCCTATAATGTAATCATCCATTTATATTTTTTTTCATTTTACATTCAAATTCCTATTTTTTATTCGTTTTTTTTCTATATTCTAAATAATAAAAAATATTTTATTAAATTACAGTTATACAATTATAATTTATAAAATTTTTTAATTGAAAGGAATAAATGTTAAAAAAAATATATTTAATCGCAATATATAAATAATATCAAAATAATAAAAATATTTTATTTAGAAAACCGAAAAAAAATGAATAAAGAACAAAAAAAAAGAATTTTAATTTTCTTTTGTTTATCATTAATTGATATAGTATCTCCAAACATAATATTAAAATTCAAAACATTAAAAGGAGAGAATATAACAAAGGAAAATTTAATGGAGAAATTATATTATAATAATATATATTTTGAAATAAAAATAGGAACTCCAGAACAAAGAATTCCAATGTTTATTAGAATGAGAGAATATTCTTCTTTTATAACAAGTCAAAAATTTAATGGTTCAATTTCAAAGTTTAATTATTTAAATTCTTCATCATTTAATTATTTAGAAAATGTTATTTTTAAATATTATAAATATGATTTTACAGAAGCAATTTTAGCTACAGAAAATTTTAATTTTGGAAATAATAAAAAATGTGAAAATTTAACTATTATAATTGCAAATGATTTAAGAAAAAGTTCTAATTATTTAAGTGGAATTATTGGTTTAAAATTAAGTCCAAATGAAAATAATTTAGCTGAAAAATATAGTTTAATAACATTATTAAAGGAAAAAAAATTAATTAATGATTATTCATTTTCTTTAAAATATAATAATGAAAATGAAGGAGAATTTATTATAGGAAGTTATTTAGATAATATTAAAATAGAAAATAATGAAAATATTGAAAATTATATTAAAACTTCTTATATTGGAGTTAATGATATTGCTAATCAATGGATTATTGGCTTAAATGTTTATTTAAATGGAAATTTAACAGATAAAAATATTTTATCTTCTTTAGCATATGAATATTCTTTTTTTGAAGGAAGTGGAAATTATAAAGATGAAATTATTAAAAAATATTTTAATGTTTATTTCATTAATGGAAAATGTAAAGAAATTACTTTTAAATTATTATTTACTTATTTTGTATGTGATGATGATATTTCTTTTGATAATTTTCCTTCTTTAGATTTTTATCATCAAAATTTAAATTATACTTTTTCTTTTAATTATAAAGATTTATTTTATCATTTTGAAAATAAATATTTTTTTATGATTATTTTCAGAGATTTTCATTCTTCAACTTGGACTTTAGGAAAAATATTCTTTCAAAAATATCATATTTCTTTTGATAAAGATAAAAAAACTTTTGGTGTTTATACTATTAAAGATCATATTAAAATTCCTTATTCAATAATAATAATAATAATTTTATCTTTAGCTCTCGTAAGTGTTATTATATATATTAAATTCTTTATTATTATCCAGAAAAGAAAAATTCGAGCTAATGAATTACAAGATGATTATGATTATTTACCTGAAAAACTTTATAAAAAGAATAATAAATTTGTTAATCGTAATAAAAATATAAATGAAGTTGATATTATTATATAAATGAAAATGTATTAGTAATTTTTAGCTATTTTTAATTTTAAAATAAAGATTTATTTTTAATTAATTTTATATATATAAATTTCTTAAAAATTAAAATTCTTTTTGTTTTTATTTTATAATTAAATTATTCATTTAATTAACAATAAAATTTTTTATTTTTTTAAAATCCCAGAATAACAATAATAAAAGAATAATAGTTTTTCTTATTAATTATAAACAACTTTTTCTATTTCCTCATAAAAAATATCATATATTATTTCTTCTAAATCATTATTTTGAATAGAGATAAATCCATTATTAAAATTAGTAAGTTCAAAACCTTTAATATCACAATTATCAAATTGAGAAAATTGATTAATTAAATTTATAGAATCATCTTTAAAAGGATCTTTAGAACCAAATAAAATTCTAATTTTATTTAATTTTTCAATAATTTTTTCATTAACAAAAACAGGATTAACAAACATATTATTTTCTCCATTATAATTATTTAAATATTTATTTCTAATATAATCAATTAAATCAAAATTTAATTTATCATTATTTAAACTTAATAAATGTGAAAATCCCATATTTTTTTTTTCTAAATTAGAATAAGGATAAAAAGTAAAAATTAAGTCAGGAATTTTAATATTTTTTCCTTCAAATAAATTAATAGAAATAATTAAATAACATAAAGAAAAACATAATAAACCACCATTTGAATCACCACAAATAATAATATTCTTAATATCCATATTTAATTCTTCTTTAGCATGATTAATTATCCAAATATAACTTTGATATATTTCATTTAAAGCTTTTGGAAAACAATTTTCTGGAATTAAAGGATATTTAATTAATAAAAGAGGAATATTTAATTTTATTACCCATTTTCTTATATATTTCTCAATTAATATTACATTTTCATTTATAAAATCCCCTCCATGAATATATATTATTAAACTTTTGTTTATTTTATTTTTTGATTCTTTTTCTTTTTTAAAATTTATTTCTGATGAATGATATAATCTTGTTTTTACATAATATTTCTTTTCTTCTTTTTCACATTTATCTATTATTAATAAAGGCTTTTTTAATATTTTTTCTTCTAATTTAAATTCTTCTTTATTTTCTTTTTCTCCTTTTAAAAAATTATTTAATTTATTTATATAATCAATTGAAATTTCTTTTAATTCTTTTTTTAAATATAATTTCTTTCTAAATTCTAAATAAGGTAAATTTCTTTTTATCATTGATTTCATTATTGAATTTTTACTTGATTCTCTTATTTTTAAAATTAATTCTTCATCAAAATTTTTTAATTTAAATTTTTTTATTTCATATTCACTTTGAAATGAATTAAACATTTTTTTTAAAGAACTTCCTAAAAATGATGTTAAACCTTCTTTTTGTATTTTTTCCATTTTTATCATTTTTGATTCTAAATTTTCTTCAATTTCAAAAATTAATTTTTCAATATTTAAATTTTTTTTTGGAGTAATTGAATAAATTTTTTTTTGAATTTTTTTCCATTTTTCATTTTCTTCTTTTAAATTTGAAATATCATCTTCTTTTAAAAGAAATGATTTATATAATAAAATATTTATTTTTGGGATTTTATTTAAATAAATTAATAAATCAAATAATATAATTTGATTTTTTTGAGTTTGATTTCCAAAAAAACTTGAATCTTGAAATTTTGAAATTAAATTAAATTGATTTATTTTTTCTTGAATTTCTTTTAAAGTTTCAATAATATAATTTGAAGTATGAATTAATATTATTCCTGGTTTATTATTTGAATTTTTTATTTCTTTAAAATTTTCTATTAATTTTATTATATTTAATTTTGTCTTTGTTAATAATTCTTCTTTTGAAAATTGAATTTCATAAATTTTTGAAAAATCTTTTTTTATTTCTTCAATTAATTTTTCTAAAGTTATTTCTTCTATTGCAATTCCAGAATTTATTTTATTTAAAATTAAATTAATTTCATTTAAAGTTATTTTTAAATAAAGATAATATTCTAAAGAAAATTTGTTAAGTTCTAATAATAAATTTGTAAATTCATGTTTATCTGAAGAAATAATTTTTTTCATATCTTCAAATATTTTTGAAAAAGAAATTTGAAGAGTATTTAATATTTCAATCATTTTATTTGGATTTGAAGGTTCAATTATTTTATTTTCATAATTTGAAATATCAAAAGATGAATATTTAATATTCTTAGAAGTAAAATTATATTTATCTAATAATTTCTTTGAAATATTATTTTCATTTGATTTCATTAAAATAATATTGAAAAAGTGAAAAATAATAAATATAAAATTATTTAGATATATATTTAATAATTTTTTTCTATTTAATAAAATTATAAATTATTTATTTTTATATAAAAAAATTATTTATTTATTTAAAACTAAAGGTGAAGGATTTGAATAAATAGTATTATTATAATAATCTTCTCCATTATTCGTTTCTAATCTTTCATTATCATTATTATTATTATAATCTTTTTTAAATTGCTCATAAAATATAGATATTTCCAATAATTTTTCTTCACTAATATGAATTTCTCTTTTATCTTTTAAAAATTCCATATCATTATTTTTCTTAATTTTAAAAGCAAATAAAATATATTGAAACCAATTAAATTTATTATCTTTATTTTTTTTATTCCTTTTAAAATTAGTGATTTCTATTTTTCTAGAAGTATTAAAATTATTAAAATTATCATTATTAGAATTAGTTAAAAATACATTTCTCTTAGTTAAACTTTTACTATTATTAGGAATATCATTATCATTAATATTAGAAATTGCATTATTAGAAATAATATGCTGTATTTTTTTTTTTTTATTTCCAATATAAAATCCTTTATTTTTATGATTGAAAATTTTATCATATTCATAATTAAAGTCATTTAATAATTTAAAATCATGAATAAAAATTTGATTAATAAATTTAGCAATTAACATAAGAATTTCAATAATTCCATCAACTCCTCCTGCAATATCTTGTATTTTTTTATAAGTTCTATCATAAGTATCAATTGTATTTTGCATCCAAAAATTAAATGTTCCTAAAATTCCTTGATTTGAATTTATATGTGTTATTTTTTCATTTATATCAAAATTATATGAATTATCTTCTTTTAGATTATCAAATAATAATCCATCATTTGTTCTTATTACAATTGGATGAAAATTTAAATGGTTTAAAACAAATGAATTTGAATTTATTTCACTTGTTATTCTATGAATTGAATTTATTATTGGATTTTTATAATTTTCAACATCAATACTATGATCAATAAAATATATTTCATAACCAATAATATTTTCTAAAAAATTATTTATTTCATTTGTAGAATAACAATTATTATTATTAATGATAGAATGATTTTGACAAAATTGAATATAAACTCCATATTCGAAATTATCACTTTGAGAAGCTCCATGAACTAAAGTAGGATAAATAAATTTATCATTATTTTTATCAATTAAGTTATTATTAGTTAAATCATAATATTTAGAAATACATAAAGAATTATAAAAATTATATAAATTTTTTTCATTGTAATCTTTTTTAAAATTACCTAAATCTTTTTCTTCACATAATTCATAAAACCAAAGTGAATATTTTGATATATCATTATCTTCAGTAAAAACTCCATCATTAATACTTACTCCAATAACGTTAATTGCTCTTGTATCAATTGAAATTTGATTATTATTTACATCATATAATGCTATATAATGTAATATTGAAGATGAATTTAAAGGATATGATGCTATATCTTCTATATATTTGTTAAAATAAAATGATGTTGGATTTAATTTTTTTATTACATCTATGGATAAATATATTATTAAGACTATTATTAATATTAATAGAAAAATTGATAATATTCCTGATGCTATTGAAGAATGTCTTTCATTTCCTTTATAAAATAAATTTATTTCTGGAGAAATGAAATCAAATTTTGAAAGAAACATTTTTTTTTATTGTTATTTCAAAAAGTTGTTTTAAATAAATTATTATAATTTATTATTTTGGTGTTTAAATTCATATATTATTTTTTGATAGATAATGTTTTTATTTATAATTATAAATTTTATTTATGATGATTAGTAAGTTTTTTTATTGTAAAATATTTAATAAATCAAAAAAATAATTTATCTCAAATTATCATCAATTCATTTATTTTAATGAAGATATATTGTATTTTTAATAGAATTTTGTGATTTATTATTAAAAGAATCAAAAGCTTCAATTATAATTTTATATTTTCCTTTGATTATTTTTTTATTTAATAATAATATTATATAATCTTTCCTTTCTTCAGGAATTAAATAAAAATCAGAAAAATATTTATATTCAAATATTTCTTTTTTATTATTTTCTAAAATAATTTTATAACCATAAACTATATTTTCATTAATTGCTTGATTAAATTTAATTTGAAATCTTTCTTCATTTTGAATCAGAATTTTAATAACATTAATATTATTATCCTTAAAATAAAATTTACTTTTTTGAAAAAGTTCTTTTCTCTGATTATTATAAAAATTAAAATTATCATTAAGAGGAAACTTAATATTCCATTTAATATGATAAAATTGATTGTTTCTAAGAAAAATTCTTTTAAATTCAATAAAACCATTTTCTTCAATATCTATAATTAATCCCATAGGATTTTTATCAGCAATCTTAATATCATTAAATTCATCTTTTGGAATATTTCCATTTTCAAAATTTTTTTCTAATTCAATATTAGAAATCGACTGAGTTTGAATAGTTAAAAAATTATTTTGAAAAATACTTCTTTCATCAATTAAAGAATAATGACTATGACCACTTAAATTAATAATATTTTTATAACGTTTAAATGAATTAAATATATTATTATCTCCCCAAGAAGTATAAACTGTATTTGAAGGATTAAAATGAGTTATTATGAAAATTGGTTTTTTATATTTTATTATCTTGTTTGCTTTTTCTATTTCATTAATTACCCAATTTGTATTATTATTACTGTAAATGTAATTTCCATTTTGATTTCCCCATAAAATAAAATCATATCCTTTTATTTTTAAATGATCTTTTTCTTTCATTTTAAATATTTCATAAAATAAATTTTGAACATATGTATTATTATAATATGTTTGATTTATTGTTTCTATATAATAATCATGATTACCTAATATTCCTAAAAAAATTGGTTTTTTTTCATTTGGAAATATTGAATTATATATTTCTTTCCAAAGTAAAAATGCTTTTTTTGAACATTTATTTACAAAGTCTCCAGCTACTATTAATATATCTAAATTTTGCTTTTTTAATGTTTCCAATGATATTTTTAAATTTTCAATATATATATCTCTTGATTTGTCATCTGGATCTATTTGAGAATCACTTATTATTCCTATTCTTAATTTTTCAAATTTAATTTCTTTTTCTTTAATAAATATTTGGTATATATATATTGTTATTAAAGATAATATAAATGATAAAATTAATTGAATGATGAAAGAAAAAATTTTAATATTATTTGAATACCTATAATATTGATTCATTTAAATTAAAAATAATAAAAAAAAAATAAAAAAAACAATTCAAAAATAATAAAAACAAAACAATATTTTTAAATACTATCTAAATTCTCCATAAAACTAGTATAATTCAATTTCCTAGAATTCATTTTTTTAAATTTTCTGAACATAAAATAATATATAATAGCAAGTGCAAAGACAAGAAAGACTAAAATCCAAATAATAACACTCCAAAATGAATTTTTTGTTTCTTTCTTTTTATCATTATCATTTCTTTGAATAGGTATTTTGTCATTATCATTATCATTTTCATCTTTTTTAGTTTCTTGTTCATTTTCTTTTTCTTTTCTTCTATCATCAACATAAGGATCCACATATTCATCTTCATCATCATCATCAATTGGTCCAAAAGGATTTTCAAAATCATCATCATCATAATATTTATCAATGAAATCATAATCTGTATCTGTGAAAGAATCAATATCAAGTAATATACTTGAAAATGCATTTTTATATTTTAAATTTTGTAAATTCTTTTCACTATTTAATTTTATTCTATCTAATGCTTTTTCTATACGAGTTTTTATTCCTGATGATGCTCTTATATTTATTGTCTTTTCTTTTGTTGTTATTAAACATAATAATAAATTCTCAAATGATAATAAATAATCCATTAATAATCTTGTTATTCTTTCACTTATTTCTTCAAGAAATACATTTTTTCCTTTATTATTATCTTCTATTTCATTCACTATGAAAAAATAAGGAATGTAATTATTTTTTGAAGAATAATTTGATAATTCTTTTATTAATGTTGTTCTTTCTGTTTCTGATAAAATGTTTTCTGGGTCTATTAAATTATATTTATAATTTTCAGTATCTTCTACTTTTTCCAATAAAGAATCAGTTGTCCATTTTATTTCTGATGTTAAGGATATTAATATGAAGATTATTGTTGTTATTTGGATTTTTTTCATTTTTTTTATTATGTTTTAATGTTTTTTTCATGAGATATAATTTTTCTAATGATGTTTTTTATGATTTTTTTTATTTTTTTTTTGATTTTATATTTTTTTCAATATTTTTTAGAAAAAAATAGAAAATAATTATTTATTGATAAAATAATTTTTGTTTA
>JAEEGI010020330.1_pt1 | contig 13309 bp, 8 predicted proteins | sample 8958751 | NCBI WGS metagenome assembly JAEEGI01 (sample SAMN16246545, study PRJNA631951) | gut metagenome | biome: gut microbiome; feature: rumen; material: KS-attached | host: Bos | place: Iran: Karaj | collected 2018-10
TTATTGGCTTTGCAAATTTTATATGAAAAGGATTAAAAGTTTTAAATGTTTTTTTTGGAAATTTATTATTTTTTGGATAATTTACATTTATCTTTTTATTTTTATTATGATTTATTAAAATCACATTTCTTTGATAAGAATTAATATTATTAATTAAAATATTTTTATTATTAGGTTCATAATTAGAATTAATTTTAATATTTTTATTCTTTGAATTTTGTTTTTGAGGTTTTGAATTATTATTTTGTTTCTGATTTTTTTTTCCTTTACTTTTTGAATTAGAAACACTTGGAGCATAAATTGATCTTAATTGTTTTTCTTTTAAAGAAGCTTCTATTGCAGTTTTATTTGAAGTTTTATTTTTTTTTAATATGTCAAATTGTCTAAATAATTTTAAAAAATCTGTATTAATTGTATTAAAATCTTTCTTTGATTTATCTATTGTATTATTATTTGATTTTAAACTAAAACGATTTGAATTTTGAGTTTTATTTTTGTTGTTTTTTTTCAACGAAGTTTTTTTATATTGTGAAAATTCACTTGGAAAATATGAACCTATATTACTTTTAATTGCTATTGCATTATTTCCAATCTTTGTTATATTTTCATAAAATTCTTTTTTTGTTAAAGTAAATTTAGAAGATTTATTTCTTACAGAAACTGGTTGAGAACTCATTTTATTTTTAAAAAATATATTATTTCAATTTGTTTTAATTTATTTGCAAAGATTATTTTTATAATAAAATTTTATATATTAATTTTTTAATCAAAAATTAATTTAAAATGATAAATTCAAAACCAAATTTAATTGATTCAATAATAAACCAATCTTTACAAGAATCAAAAATAATTAATAATAATAGTAATAGTGAATTAAAAAGTAATTCTTTATTTTTAAGTTCATTAATATTTGCAGATAGAAAAATAAATATAGAAGAAGTAAATATTGATAAATTAAAAAATGAATCATTATATACTGAAAATATTTTAAATGGTTGTTCAAATATTATAAATCATAATTTTGAAGAATCTTTAAATTGTTTTAGAAATGCTTTATTCATTTCTACAAACTTAAATGATGAATATAAAAAATATGAAAGCACATGTTATATAGGAATAAGTGAATATTATATGGGAAATTATAATCAATCTTTAAATATATTAGAGCCTATTTATAAAGAAATCTTTAAAAAATGTTTTGATGAAAAATTTGCAAATGATATTAAACTTCTTCAAATTTTAATTAAAATTGGTGGTAATTTAACTATTGTTTATTTTTCTTTAAATCAGAATTATGAAGCTTCAAATGTTATTTCAAATATTATTTCAATTATTGATAAAGAGGTATCTCCAAATAAACAATTATTTATTTTAAGAAATTTAATTTTTATTCTTTTTAAAGTTAATTCTTTAATCCAAGATAATGAGCTTGAAAGTAATTTATATAATCCTAATTATGACTTAAATTCAAATGAAAAAAATGATGAATATAAAAATATTATTAATAATTTAATGAAAGGATTTAATAATTATTTAAGGGATGATAATATTGATAAATGGATTAAAGGTTTAAATAAAATTTATTATCAAATAGAAAAATTAAATGATCAAAAAGGATTGATATTTATTTTATTTAATCAAGAAGCTTTTAAATATCTTAAACAAATGGAATTGGAGTATCCTTCTGAAAAAATCATTAATGAAAGCAAAAAAAAATTAATATCTTTAATATTTCCAAAAAGTAAAAAAAATACTGATTCAACAAATGAAAAAATAATTAATGAATTTTTAAATGACTTTAAAGAAAAAATGGCAACTACTCATGAAATTTATTTAAATATTTTTAATACTGAAAACAATTTATTTAACTTGGTGAATAAAAATAATAAAACTTCTTTTTTTATTAAATTAATAATAAAATATTCAATTAGAGAAATAAGGAAAAGCATTTATGACTTAAATTTACAAAAAAAACTTATTGACCAATTAACTGAAACTTTAGCATTAATTGATAATAAAAGTTATGATTTATCGAATTTAGATTTAGAAACTTTAGATAATGAAATTTCTCAAAATTTACATTTAATGTTTGAAAATTTAAAATTCATTTATAGAAAAAATCATATAAAAAAATATTTTAAAAAATATAAGAAAAATAGTATAAAGCCAAAAATAATTTTAGATTTAAATCCATGGATAAATTTTTATAATAAAGCATATAATTGTATTCTTGATGGAAGTAATATAATAAAAATAAATTATAGTTCAAATGGTAAAAAAGAATATTTTTATCAAATTGATTATGATAATGATGTTCTTGAAGTTTTTAATAAAAATGATAAAGTTGGTTCAACGCCAAGAAAAATAATTGAATTTCAAAAGATAAAGAAAATTATTTTTGGTTTAAAATCTAATAATTTAAAAAAAAAACAGAAAATATTAACTAATAAACCTTGGTGTTATTTATCTATTATAGAATCTAAAAAAAGTTTAGATTTGGAATTTAAGAATGAAAATATATGTAAAAAATGGTTTTATGGTTTTCAAAATTATTTAATTTTAAAAAAGAATAATTATAAAATTAAAAGCACAACTGGTTTTATTATTGATAAACTAAAAATGAAAATGAATTCAAATTCAAAAGAAAGTTTTGTACAATTAATATTGAAAAAAATGAATTCATAATTTTTTTCTTAAGTTAATTGAAATTATAATTAAATAATATATATGTAATAATTGAGTTTTTATATTTAATTAAGTGATTTATTTGATAATTCAGTTATATTTCCATATATAAATTTAAAATCTAAATTGCTATTAATTGAGTTAATTACTTTAATTTTCATTTTTTCATATTCATTAATAACAATTAAAAACACAATAAAAAATTCTACTAAAAGTAGAAATAGAATTTTCCAAATATTTATATTATTAAAATAAGTTTTGATTTTATTTTTATATATATTTCTTTTATTTTCCACTGATTTTTTTTTAGTTTTATCAATAGAAAAATTATCAGTTTCACATTTTGAAAAATTATCATAATTATAATAAATAAACTCTTTTCTTTCTAAAAAATCAAGAATTTTTTCATTTGTATTATTTGAAAATTTACTTTCTTCTTCATCACAAGTAAAACTTATTTCATATTCATTTCCTTCTATATTAGCTTTTCCAAATGTTACTTCTGTAGAAAAAGGATTAATTATTTTTGAATCAATTTCATTTACTACTTTAATATTCTTTTCAAAATTTTTCTTGTTTGTTGTTTTCGGAGAAGAAAATGAGTTTTTTCTTTTTTTCGAATTTGAAGTAAAATTTGACATATTTTTTTTTCTTTAATTTTATTTTTTAAAATACTAAATTATATAATATTGAAATAAAATAAAAAATAATATATAAATAATATATTTATTAATTCACTTTCAAATTCTGAATCATTACTTTTTTTAACTTAAAGAAATATAATTAAAAATATAAAAAATAACCTTAAATAAATTGCTTTCAATTCTTTTTTTATTATTTATTCTTTTTCTTATGTCCTTTACATTACATACATTTAAATATTATTTTCATTCTTTATTTTTTTTACATAATTTATAATAGTTGAAGGATTCTAGTTAAGGAAAAATAAGTAATTATAAAATAAATGTATTTTATTTTATTTTATTAAATTATATTAAAGATGTAATATAATTATTAAATTCATTATAAAAAAGTTTTATTCCTTCAATAGGATCATGTTTTGATTTTGTGACAAAAAATAAATAATTTATCATTGGGAAAACTTTATTAAAATCAATTTGATTTTCATATTTTTTAAGGTTATTTACTGTATATTCCAAAGTAGTAATTAAATCACTAACATTTTTTTCCCTAATTTTTAAATTAATATCACTTCTACTATTTAGATCAAAATTAATTATTTCATTTTTATTTGAAAAAAAATCTGTGATTTCCCTTTTTTCTACATTTAATTTTTGTAATTGTTCATTTATTGAATCAATTAATTGTTCTACAGTACTAGTTCCATATAAATCTTCATCTATGTTATCATCTCTATTTCCACAGCATCCCATTATTTAAAAAAATTAATTTTTTTAAATTTTTATTTATTTAATTGTTTTATCAATTTTTATACCTTTATTTTTTATTAAAAATATCTTTTATAATTTTTTTTAATTATTTATTCTGTTATTTATATTTTTTATTTTAATTAAATTTTTTTATTTGATGATTATAAACAAAATTTTTAATATAATTTTAACTATTTATTAATATTGAAATCTTATTTTTTCTAATTCTCTATTTTTATTTTCTCTTATTTGTTCTTCGAGATCCTTTTTATATTGTTCGTATTCTTCCATTTTTTGCTTTTTTAAATTCTCTTTTTCAGTTAAATAATTTTTATAACTTCTTTTCATTTCATTTCTATATTTTAAATTAATTTCTTTGTCATTAATTAAACTTTGTTTTTTCCTTAAAATATCATCATCTAAACTTTTTCTTAATTCTTCAATTTTATTTTTTCTAATATTATCAGCTTGAACATAATCATTTTTATTTCTATGATTTTTATTATTTTGTTTTCCACTTAATATAATTTTATTATAATAATCATCCACTTGTTTATCATGGATTTTATATATTTTTGAAACAATATTATGAACGTAATTTTGATATTTTTCTCTTTTTTTAACTTTTTCTTTAATTATATCTTGTTCAATATCTTTTTTTTTATTTATTTCTTCATTAATTTTAAATAATTTTAAATCTTCTTTTAATTGTTCATTTTTTTTATTTTTTATCATATTTAAATTTTCCTTTTCTGCTTTTTGTAATATTTCTTTCATTTTTTGCTTTTTTTCTTTTTCTTTTTGTATTGCTTCTAAATTATTTTTTTCATTTAATTTTAATAAAGAAGCATTAATTTTATCTTCTTCAATTTTAAGCATTTTTTTCTTTTCTTCTTTTTCTTTTACAGCGTATGCTAAATCAATTTTGAATTCACGAATTTTTTCAATTTTTTCATTATTTTTTTTTCTTTGTTGTTCTTGATATTCCTTTAAATCTTCATATTCTTTATTCATATAAAAATTATTTTCTTTAATTTCATTTAATTTTTGTTCTCTTTTATCACTCATTTGCTTTAATAAATATCTTTGATTTTCTAAAATTTTTTCTTTTAATTCTTCTTTTTTTTTCTTTTGTTCTAATTCATACATTTCATTTTCTTTTTTTATTAATTTTGCTCTTTGATCATATAAAACTTTTTGTTTATATTTATCAATTAATTCATGAGGTTTATTTTCTGGAATTTCAACTTCTATTTTTTTTAATTTATTAATCCCTAATTTTTTGTTTTGAGTTAATTTTTTTAAATATTCTTTTCTTAAAATTGCTTTTTCTTTTAATTTTTCTAATTCTAATAATCTTTTTTCTTTTAATAATTCTTCTTTTTTAATTGGATCATTTTCTATTTCCTCATATTTATCAATTATTACTGGTTCTGGTCTTATAAAAATTTTAGGAGATTCAGGACATCGTTTTTTTATTTTTGGTAAAATATAATTTTCAATTGGTCTTAAAGCTCCATTTACATTTGTAGGAAGTTTATTTTGAATTAATATATTTTCTATATCATCTAATAATTCTTCATCATTATAATTTGTTGTTTTAAATATTTTTTTATATTTTAATTTTAATGTTTTTGCTATTTGATATATTAATCTTTCAAAACCTGAATTTGAATTTTCTAAAAGTGTTAAAGTGGTTGATTCATTTTCATTTGGATTCATTTTTCAATTGCAGTTTTATTTTAAATTATAATATTAGTTATTTTTTAATTTTTATGAATTTTAAATAAAAATGAATTCAGAAAATCAAAAAATTAAATCTAAAAGTAAAACTCTTAGTCTTGATTTCAATTCTCTTAAATCAATGAATGATACAAATATGGATTCGATAGATAAAAAAATAAAGAATAAATATTCTTCAGCATTAGATTATTTAAATTCATTTTCTGATAAAAAATCAACAATTCAAAACAATTCATCAATAAACAGTGAAAAATTTCAAAAATTAAAAAATGAAATGTTAACATCAATATATGATAATATTCACTATTCAAATTATAAAACAACAAATGTAGAAAATTCTTATTTGAAACAAAAAAATACAAGAAATAATTTACTAACATTAGAAAAGGCAAAAGATAGTTTTAAAAGTAAATTTAATTATTTTTCTACTCAACAAACAATCGATGATAAAAGTAATAAATCAACAATTTCAAGTTTATATAAAAATCCAACATTAAATGAAAAAACAAAGGAAAAATTTGAACAAATATTTAAGATTATTAATCCAAGTATTAATACTAAACCAAATGATAAAAAAAGTAAAAAAGAGAAAAAGAAAAAAAGAGCTCTTCATTACCAATTATTAGATGAAACATCACCTGCATATAAATTAAAACAATTAAGAGAAAAAAAAAGGTATCAAACTGAATCATTAGACAATTATATTAATGGAAATAATCTTTTAACAAGTAGATATGTTTCTAAAATAAATACACATGTAGATTTATATGATAAAAATAATGGATTAAATACTTTAAAATCTGCATCTTGTCAAAGAATAATTCATATGACTAAAGTTATTCAATCTGAATTATCTGGGAAAAATTCTTATAATAATTTTAATTTGAAATTAAATAAAAATAAAAAATTAAATCATGATTTATTTGCTATTACACATGAAGGTAAAATTAGGAATAAAATTGTTGATTTTCATCATTTTTCTATTTTCCCTGATATTAATAGAAGAAATAAAAAAGATGAATTATTAACTGCTTATGCTGAAAATAATTTGAAAATTATCTCTGATATTAAAGGTGATTTAGCTAAAAAACAACAACTTCATGAAAATGAGAATACTAATAACAATTTAACTAAAACTACTGTTAAAGTTAATGAAAAAAAAGAAGAAGCTAAAATTGATGTTAAGGAAGAAATTGATATTGATGATTTATTAGATTGAAAACAAAAGAATAATATTTTATTTAATTTTATTTATTTTTTCTAATTCAAAACTCCAATATATGAAAAATTAACATATATATAAATTATTTTTTTATTTGTTATTAACTTAAAAATCTTATCATTTAAAAAATATATAAAAAGCAAAAAAAAATTTTTTATTTCTTCGACCCAAAAAAACATTTTTAAGTGCCATAGCTTGAGCAATTGTCAACTCGAATATAATTTGAATGAATATCTCAGCCATAGCATTTTACTGAAGGCATGTTGCTTTATTGGATTCGAATATGCAATGCTAGGTATTCACATCTTTTTCACTGAAGATAGCTTATTTTCTTAAGAAATTCAATCAGTAAATCATCTTATATGTATATAACTGTTGATATTGCTTCTATTTTTTATCAATGCATTTAAAGGGAGAAGCTTGTTTAATTGAATATATTCTTTTAATTTGGATTTGCTATAGCATATTCTTTTTTTTCCACAATTATTTTTTTATTTTCATCTTCTATTTTTTCTGTTTCTGGGTTCTCTGGGAAATTGGAGTATTCAAATGAAGGATTTTCTATGTTTGAATCAAATGGTTTTTGACTTTCTTAAGGAGAAATACTTTCTTCTGATATTTTTTAATGATTTTTTATATATATTATTTTTAAACTTTTAAGAGAGTTTTGAATTTAATTTCAATAGTTTTTTATTTGGTTTTTTGATTTTTTAAGACTTATTCTAACCTAAATAATAAATATGAATATATTTGAATTTTTAATTCAAATCTTTTTTTTATCAATTTAATTTAAATAAAAAAAATAATAAAAAATAATTAAATCAAAAAAAAAAATAAAAAATTCATTTGATCTCAAATAAATCATAAATAAAAATGAAATCATCAATAATTTTGATGACAATAGTAATATCAATATCATCTCGCCCCATCTTAGATTACTTTCACTTTGAAAATTTTAAAGTAGAAACTCCAGTTCATTTCCCAATAATAGATGGAGTAGCATATTTATCAGAAAATACATATGAAGAAGCAATAACATCAAATGAAAATGTATTAATATTATTCTTTGCTCATTGGTGTCCTCATTGTAAAAGAGCATTTCCAAAATTTGCAGAAGCAAGTAAAGAAGCAAAAAAATATAATTTCTTATTTGCAAGTGTTAATGGTGATTATTATAGAAATTTATTATCAAAATATGGAATCAGAGGATTTCCTACAATTATTTATTTTTCTAATTACGGAAAAGAATTTTCTTCTTATAATGGTAATTTAGGTTCTAAAGATGATTTTATTGAATGGATTTATAGAAAGAAAGTTAATCCTTTAAAAGAAATTAATTCTGTTGAACAAATTAAGAAAGATTTTGAAAATAATAATAAAATATCTTATATTTACTTTGGTAATAATCCAGATGAAATAAATATAATTAAAGAAAAAGCTGAAAAAGATTTTAATCATATTTATGGTCATGTTAAAGATGATAAAATTATTAAAGAATATAAAGCAAAACCAAACTCAATTGCAATGTTTACATCCCATGACGAAAGAATTCATTATAGCGAAAAAAAAATAGATAAAAATACAATTAAAGAATTAAATCAATTGCATAAATATCCTTATATTATGAGTGGTAATGAAGGAGTTAAACTATTTCAAAATAGAAAAAAACCAGTTTTATTTGTTAATGTTAAAGAAAATGAAAGACAGAAATATGAACAATTTTTCTTTAATATAGCTAAAAATTATAGAAAGAAAGAATTTTATGTTGCATTATTTGATGGAGAAAAAAATAAAAATTATGAAGATTACATTGCACATCCAGATAATAATTATCCTAAAATTTGTATAATTGATACTCAATATGGGGATTATCAAAAATGGTATTTGAATGGAACTTATAATGAAAATAATGTAAAAAAATTTGTTGAAGATTACTTTAATGGTAAATTTAAAGCTGTTCCTAAATCAGAAGAAATTCCAACTGAACAAAAAGATGTTTTTAAAGTTGTTGGTAAAACTTTCATGAAGGAAGTTATTGAAAATGATAAAGATGTTTTTGTTAAATTTTATGCTCCTTATTGTGGTCATTGTAAAAAACTCGCTCCTACTTATGAAGAATTAGCTAAGAGATTTTCAAAATTTAAAGATAATGTTAGAATTGCTGAGTTTAATATGGTTGATAATCATTTGGAATATGAAAATATAAGTGGATATCCTACTTTAATTTTTTATAAGAAAGGAAATAAAAAAAATAAAGGTGTTAGATATGAGGGAGATAGAAGTTTAGATGATATGACTAATTTCATTGTTCAAAATGCTGGAAATAAAGTTACTTTTGATGGAAAAGAAGTTAATGTTGAGGTTATTAATATACCTTCTAAAGAAAAAGAACCTAAAGTTGAAAAACCCAAAGTAGAAGAACCTAAAGTTGAAAAACCTAAAGTAGAAGAACCAAAAACAGAAAAACCCAAAGCAGAAGAACCTAAAGTAGAAAAACCTAAAGTAGAAGAACCTAAAGTAGAAAAACCCAAAGTAGAAGAACCTAAAGTAGAAAAATCTAAGGTAGAAGAACCTAAAGTAGAAAAATCTAAGGTAGAAGAACCTAAAGTTGAAAAACCTAAAGTTGAAGAACCTAAAGTTGAAAAACCTAAAGTTGAAGAACCTAAAGTTGAAAAACCTAAAGTTGAAGAACCAAAAACAGAAAAACCCAAAGCAGAAGAACCTAAAGTAGAAAAATCTAAGGTAGAAGAACCTAAAGTTGAAAAACCCAAAGTAGAAGAACCTAAAGTAGAAAAACCTAAAGTAGAAGAACCAAAAACAGAAAAACCCAAAGTCGAAGAACCTAAAGTAGAAGAACCTAAAGTTGAAAAACCCAAAGTAGAAGAACCTAAAGTTGAAAAACCCAAAGTAGAAGAACCTAAAGTTGAAAAACCTAAAAAAGTAGAAAAACCTAAAGTCGAAGAACCTAAAGTAGAAGAACCTAAAGTTGAAAAACCTAAAGTTGAAGAACCTAAAAAAGTAGAACAACCTAAAAAAGTAGAAGAACCTAAAAAAGTAGAAGAACCTAAAGTAGAAGAACCTAAAGTAGAAGAACCTAAAGTAGAAGAACATAAAAAAGTAGAAGAACCAAAAGTAGAAGAACCTAAAGTAGAAGAACCTAAAAAAGTAGAAGAACATAAAGGAGAAGAAAAAAAACAATCTAATAAAAAAAAAAGAGGAAGTAAAAGGAAAAACTCTAAATAAAAATTTTCCATCATTTAAAAATTAATTAATTTTAAATAAAAAAATTAAAAAAAATGTATAAAACAATTTTATTAGACAGAAGAAATCAAGAACCAAATGAAAAGCAAAGAGAAATGAATAATATATTAAATGCAATAGAAACAGGCAATTGGGAATATATAAAAACAGTATATTTTAGATATAATCATCAATTTAAAGATATTTTAGATTTAGATAGAAAAAATGCTTTTTTTTATTGTTTTAAAATTAATAATGAAGAACAAGCTTTACAAATATTTATTCATTTATATCAGTTAAAAATTAATTTAAATCATAAAGATAGAATGGATACAACTTGTTTATTTTATGTTGTTGAACAGGGAAAAATAAATATTGTTAAATTTCTTATTAATGAAATGGAAATGAGTATTAATGATATTGACAGAAATGGAAGAAATTTAATGTTTTATGCTGTTAAAAGTAATAATATTGAGATGGTTAAATTTTTATATGAAAAAAATTGTAGTATTAATATTGAAGATAATAAAGGACAAAATTGTTTATTTTTAGCTGTTCAAAAATCAAATTTGGAAATAATTAAATTTTTAGTTGAAAAAGGGATTAATATTAATAAAGTTGACAATTATAGAATTACTCCTTTAACAAAAGCAAAGAAAATTAATGTCAAAAAAATAATAGAATTTTTAGAAGAAAAAGGAGCTGTTGAATATAGTAAAAAATGTGATGAATCTGGTGTTTGTTCTAAAAAAACAAAATTAACTGAAGAAGAAGATAAAATATTAAAAGACAAAAATGAAAATGAAAAAATAATGAAAATACAACAACAGAATAAATACTTTTTAGTTCATATAGATAAAAATGGAATAAAAACACAATTAAATTCAGAAGAAATTCAATCATTAAAATGTAATTATCCTACCATAGAAAAATTATTAGATGATAAAGAATATTTAATAAATGAAGTATATTCATTAAATAAAGAACTTTTATTTTATGAAAGTTGGGAACCAGAAGCATTAAAAGTAATAAATGAATTATTAAAATTACCTGAAACAGAAATTTTTAAATTTCCAGTTGATCCAATTGAAAATAATGCTCTTCATTATTATGATATCATTAAGAAACCAATGGACTTTTCTACTATTAAAAAAAAAATTAGAAAAAGACAATATACGAATTTTAAAGAATTTTGCTTTGATGTTGATTTAATTTTTGATAATTGTTTCTTTTTTAATGGAGAATTTAGTGAAATTGGAAAAATGGGAAGCATTGTTAAAAGGGAATTTATAAGGTTGTTAAATGAAAATAAAATGAATAAATTTGTATAAAAATTATATTTTGTTTTATTTATTTTTTTTTATTATTTAAAAAAAAGATTTTAGTGTATTGTTTTGTTCGTTATTTTTTTAAATTATTTCAATTAAAAATTTATTTAAAAGAAAAAGGAAATTTGATGGAAGAAGAAGAAATAAATTTAACAGAAGAATAAAATAAAAAAGCAAAAATATCAAAGAATACTTATTAAAATATGTATGATTCTTAAAAAAACATAAAATATGATTTGTTAGAAATTTTATTGTTGATATCAAAAGAAGAAATAAATAAAAATTTAAATCATGATGATATAAAAAGAGAATTAGTAATTTCTAATAATGCAAAAGAAACTGCAATTGAAGGATTAATTAATTAAAAAAATGTCTTGAAAAAGGAAATAGAACATGTTAAAATTAATCCAAATGATTATAGAAAAATTTATAAATTTATTGGATGAAAAAAAATTAATCTAAAAATTTAATTCTAAAAAGTGTTAAATTTAAATCCAAGAAAAGAGATTAACTGATGAAAGAAGATATCAACAAATTAAAAGACCTGAAAAAGTTAAAAGAATGTAAATGAAAAATAAAAAAAATTATAAAAGAATAAAATAATTAATAAATAAATTTAAATAAATAAATATTATCTAATTAAAATAATAAATAAACAATATTTAAACTTTTTAATTTTATTCCCAAAATTTTTAGTTTAAAATAGAATGAAAAACATGAAAATTATTATAAATTAATAAAATAAAATAATGTAAAAAATATATTTTTCTTGTTAAGATTTAAAGAAATCTTATTAAATAATATTATGAAGAAAATGTTAAAAAAAGATTTAACTATATTTTTTTGATATTTTAGAGAAAAAAATTTAGAGTGAAAAAGAATAGTTAAAATTACCTAAAAATATTAAAAATTATTGAATCTTTTCAAATGACAATCAAAATTTTTATTTTATTATTGCCCTTTTTATTAGATGAACTTTTCAAAATATTATCAATTTATTATCTTTGAATTTGAAATACAAAAAGAAATATTTAAATTAAACATTTAGAAAATGAAAATTTTAAAAAACTCAAATAAAATTATTGTTTACTGATTTAGAAAAAATAACAAGAAAAAGAAAAAACTATTGAACAAAATTGAAAATAAAAAATTTCTGAATGAAAATAAATAATTTATCTTTTTAATAATTCTTAATCATTAAAATTATTGTTAACTACAAACTAAATCTATAATCATTATTGACTTTTGTTGATTTTTTTAAATTATAGTTCTTTTTTTCCATCTAAAGTTACAAAATAATGAAATATTTCATGTGGAAGTATTTTTTTGCAATAACTTAAAGCAGCTTCATTCGATGGAAAATTTCTACAATCAGGATAAAAATGAATCATACCATCTCCTTTGGCTCCTCCACCATGTGCAAGACAATGTGAATCTCTAAAATAAAATCCTTCATCAACAATTATAAATTTATCACTGTTTAGTAAGTTATCTAGTAACTGTTTCTTTTGTTCACTAAAAACTTCATAATAATCTTCTCTTATGTATCTTAGAATTCTTTTTCCTTCTTTATTTAATTCAGATTCTAAAATATCATACTTTCCCATGCTTTTACCTTTCTAACTAGATTATTGTAAGTGAAGACAATTAAAATATTTTTGTAAATATAAAGAAGTTATTATTTTATTCTAGTTTTTACT